>JACCEA012226442.1_pt1 | contig 13709 bp, 20 predicted proteins | sample 7449851 | NCBI WGS metagenome assembly JACCEA01 (sample SAMN15323453, study PRJNA562643) | freshwater metagenome | isolation source: river surface water | place: USA:Blue River Watershed | collected 2017-08-18 | reverse complement strand
CTGATCCGGCGTGAGGTCCGCCGTATCAGTGTCCGTGACCTGACCCTTCGCGAACAACTGGCGGCTAGTGGTCACCCGGGGTGGCATCTAGTTCAGGGACTCCCCAACGCTCACGGACGCCGTGCTGGTGGCGGCCTTGGTTCCCGTGGTCAGGCTCGCCATTAGCGTCGGCCTCCATACACGTTGAGGTTGATGCGCCGGTCCCCCACGCCCCCACGGCGATTCATGAACTCCCGGAACTGCATCTCCAACTGGTCCGCCCGGATCGCCGCGGCCTGCGCAAGGCCCGGCTCTTCCTCTGAGAGAGCAACGTGCGCGATGGCGCGTTCCGGCAACAGGTCATGGAACTCGGCGGGGAACTCGGCCGGCGTGTCGCCATCCGCCGTAAGGGCGGTGGGGCGCTGCACGTAGTAGATGACCGCACCAGTTGAGTCCGTCTCGGACGGGACGGGGTACACCCGGATGTTCGCGACACCATCCCTAGCGTAGTAGATCGGGCCATCCGCAACCACCGCGGCGTCCATCACAAGCTGGCTGAAGCGTTCCATCGTCACGGGCTGCAACGTTGTGTTCACGCGCTGGATCGACAGGATCTCCGTGCAGTCCGTGGGGAGTGCGACGTACTGCTGGTCATCGACGAACGCGAGGTCCGCCGTGGTCTGCTTCAGGCGGTACCTCGCGGCAAGCCGGTACCGTTCCTGGTTGATCAACGTCTTGATCTGAGTGACGAACCCGGATTCAGACGACGACACCGACAAGCGGTGAAGTGCGTAGGTCTGCATCTCCAGGAACGTCACCCGATCAACCCTCCCCTAAGCCCAGTGACCTACGGCTGGACGTAGACGCACTCAATGAACAGGACGTCCGCCGACACGTCGGTGGCGGCACCCTCCTGCGTGTTCACCGCGTCAAACGCCAGCAGCTTCGGGGTGCTGGTGTTCTGATCCCAACGCCACTCCCGGACGAACGTCGCCGGCTGGCTAGTGATCCGCACCTCGTACAGCGTGTAACCGCTCGGGGCGGGGACCGACAGGGTGTCGCCACCCGTCGCGTACGACGAAGAACCAGTGACCTTCGCCTTCAGCACCAGTTCCCGCTTCCCACCACCACGCGACAGCGCGGGCGGGGTGGAAACCGGGGTGAACTGCGTGGTGTTCGTAAACGTGCCCATGTGCCCGTTCTCCTTACTGCTTCAGGATTGCGAGGCAGGTGAGCGTCACGGCGGACAGGTTCGTCGCGTTCCCTTCCTCGGTCTTATAGGCGTCCATCGCGACGATCTTCGCTCCGGACCCAGTGCTGCCATTCCAGATGTACGTCCGGTTCGCAAAGTCGCTGCCGGAGCTGATGATGTCGAGGGCGACGATCTCACCCTTGATGTCCGACGGGAGGGTGACGGTGTCACCCCCAGTTGCGTACGACGCCGACATCTTCGTGGTGAACACGGCAATCGACGGGTTCAGGGGCAGGCCCTGCGCCTCAATGTCGCCGCCCACCGGGCCAATCGAAGTGCTCGTACCAGTAGAACCCATCAGGCGGCCTCCGCCTCAAAGGACTCCGCAATCGGCTCCGCAGGCACCTCATCCTCCACCCCGTCAGCGAGGCGGGCAGCGAGTGCCTGAAGGACCGTCTTGCGCTTCTTGTTCGCGGACTCCCAAGCAACCGCCGCAAGGAGGTCCTTGACCTCCCCAGCAGCGATCCGCTCCGAAAGGACGCGAGCCCCGAGGTCATCCCAATCCGGTGACGGCGGGTTATCCGCCCGCCGCACCGGGGCCGTCACCGCCCCACGCACCGCCCGAGGCCCAAGATCCCCATCAATGCTCAGGGCGTCGTCCTCCAGGAAAACGACCTTCGGGGACCTCGCGCCACCCACGAAACACGGAGCCACCTCCAGCAGGGGCATCCAGTCAGCGGGCATCTCAAACCGGTAGTTGTGGAACTTCAACTGCTTCGCCTTCTGCACCACCCGGGTACCCGTCTGCGGATTGAAATCCAGCAGGGACGGTTCCAGGGTCACCGTGTGGAACGGCTTCGTGCAGGTCAACGTGATGGTGTCAGCCACTTGGGATCAGCCCCCTGTTAGTACGTGACCCCAAAAATGAGGCCGTTTGCCTTCTCGGTGGTGAACTCGAACGAGGTCTCCGTGAGGTACTCGTGCTTCCGGCCGTCCTCAGACGGCTCCTGAATGTTCCGGCGAAGCTGGGTGGAACGGCCCCTGAGCGGCCGGCGCACCACACTCGCGGGGTCAATGACGTACCCGTAGCCGCTGTAGCCCTGCTCCAGGAGCGGGTGGTACACGACGTTCAGGTCACCGAACCCGGACACGTACTGGGTGATCTTCATCCCGTACTTGCGGGTCGCGTCATCGTTCAGCTGGAGCTTCGCGAGGCCCCACGAGTTGATCGTGTTGATCAGGTCCGCACTGGCGAACAGCCACTTCTTCCCGCCGGGCCCACCGTTCGGGCTGTAGCGGAACACCTGCCACAGCCAGTCAAGGAACTCCGGCTCCGTCAGCGCGCCACCCGCATCGAGGCTGTTGGTGGACAGGTACTCGTCGATGCCACCCATCAGGCGAATCGGCTTGCTGCCGGTCGAGGTGTCTTCCTTCTTGCGGCCGTGGAAGAACGCCTCCTCCATCGCCCGGGTGTGGGCGGCAGCGGCCTTCCGCAGGAGGTACTTCTCCTCATCCCCGCTGTAGTGCTCCACCGACATCGCCGTACCGGTGATGTGGACGGGGGTCCGGAAAATCTGCATGAAGTTCGTCTTGCTGGCCTTCTGCGTCGCGATCGCCTCGGGGCTGACGTCACCCTCCATCCGGGCGGCCCGGAGGTTCAGGATGTACGCACCCGACGCGATCGTCGCGGCACTCGCCCCGGCGTAACCACGGGTCACAGCGACCGTCGTGGAGGAGGCGGGGTCAGCGACCGCGCGCATGATCTCCCCAGTGCTAACGACCTTCAGGAGGTCGCCGGCCTGGATGAACGTCGCGTCCGCGACGGCGAGGAGCGTCACACCGGACGCCTGCGAACCGGTACCCGTCGTCCACATGGGGACGGGCTCGTCCTCCATCCAGTTGATGGTGGTGGCCGTCGCCTCCTTCGACCGGGACTCCCGGGAAAGGATGGTGAGTGCAGGGGCTGCCTGCGGGTCGATCTGGTAGACGGTCTTGTCCATGTCGACAACGAGCTGTGCCGAGAGCACATCCGAAGTCGCGATCTGACCGCGCTTGATCGTGGGCATTACAGGGGACCTCCAAGTGAGGAGCGGTTGCTCTTTGCTCGACTCGCTTGGCCTAGTCCCAGCCCTAATGCACTACCCGAGTGGGGGCCACAGAGGGCTAGTCCCGGTGGGTACGTCGTGCTGCGTGGGGGGCGCTGCTTACCTCGGAGGGTAGCAGCCACCCCTGACCACGCAACAATGGCTACTGGTTAGGTGGGGTCACAAGCCAGTTCGCCAGGGCGGACTCCATCCGCTGCGTCTGCTGACGCTGCCTGGAGGAGTGATCCACCGTCTCCATCCCGGGGGCACGCTGCGCCCGCTGATTCGCCTGGATCGCCTGCTGCCCGTACGCCGCGTGGAACGCCTGACGGATCCCATCCGGCGTCGAGAAGTACGGGTTGTTGCGGAGCATCGGCATCACCTGCCGCGCCAGCTCCCGGGCCTTCCCCGGACCGTACGTCGCTTCCATCTCACCCAGGGCGCGGTCTAGCTCGATCTTCTCCAGACCCGAGGCGACCGGGGCAACCTGCTGACCGATGATCTCCTGCGCCTGCTGCTGCACCAGCGCGGGGACGACGTTCTGCATGAGGTACGCCATACCCCTGCCCGCCTCCAACTCACCGGAGTCAATGGCCTGGGCAATCAAGTCCGCCTGCTGGAGAAGGTCGTTACCCGGGGCCTGCGCCGGCTGCTGGGCGTACCCGTAGTCCGGGGCCTCCTCGGAGGCACGCAGGGCATCCAGGGTACGGGCGTACTCCTGCTGCACCCGCGTCAACTCAGCCTTCGTCTCCCGGAACGACCGGGCCGCATCCTCCGGACCCTTCCACCCCTGATTCCGGAACCACTCCGAGTCAGGTCCCTCCACTTCCTCCGCCACGCGGTGCGCCCACGGAATGTCAGCGTCGGGGACGTCCTCCACCACATCCATGAACTCGCCAGCGCCCTCATCCCCGAACGGGTCGCTGCGGTCCTCCGGAAGGGAATCATCCGGGATGAAGTCAGTGCTCACGCGACATCCTCCGGCTTGTCGTCCTCACCGATCTCCTCATAGATCAACGAGAACTCGTCAGCGGCGATCGGGTACGGGTAACCACGGGCATCACGGGCAAGGAACCCGTCCTCACACCGAAGCGGCCCCTCACTTGTCTCCACCACAAACGGACCGTCAATACGCACAGCCCAAGTCGTTGCCTGCTTCCGGTACGCCTTCCAATCCCAGTCATCACCAGGAATCGTCTCCCGGCTGAACACGTGCGTCAGTTCACTCACTCAGGGTCCCCCAATCGCTTGATCAGAACGTCCGGGAGGTCCCGGACCCACTCCAACTCCCGCACCAACGCCGCAGACACGTCACGCGACACGTTGGGCTTCTCGTGCTTCAAGTCCGCCATGACGTTGTTCAACCGCGGCCCGACCTGCGTCTCCATCAGCAGCCCCCACCCCGGACTGTTCCGCAGGGCGTACAGGGCCTCGCGTTGCTCCTCCGGCCTCACGGAGCCACCAACAGGACGGACTGCCCACGGCCACGCCACTCCGACACCCGCGGCAACGGCGACCACCCAAACCACCTCGGGTCGCCCCGGTGATGCACCCGGAACAAGACACGGTGAAACCCGTTCGGCAACTGCCCGCCCTCCGGAATCACGACGACACGTGCACCCGGAACCTCCGGCAACTCATCCGCGCCACGGACAATCACACCGATCATCGGGTCGGTCATAGGAGCACCAGTGCAGCGACGTAGGCGGCAGCCAGTTCTTCCTCCTGGGCGGCGTCACGGAGCATGAACTGCAACGCCGCGATGTCACCGACACCCGGCGTAGAGATCGCAGGGGACCACCGGGGCGGACCATCAACATCCAGGCCCGTCGTCGCGGACACACCCGACCCGGCCGACGTCCCAGTGAGTGCCAGTGTCCGGGCAAGGCCGGCGTCCGACACGCTTCCACCAACAGACACCCCGGACAGGTCATCAACCCCGGTCAACGCACCCGAGGATGCACTCGTCCCAACCGACGTCCCGGACAGTGCCTTAGTGCGCGTCACCTGGCCGGCGGACGTACCCGCACCAGTTGATGTCCCGGTCAGGCCACGGGCACGCGACACCACGCCATTTGACGTTGCCGTGCCAGCCGACGTGCCTGTCACGGCCCGGGCACGCGTCAACGCGGCGGACTCACCAGACGCCCCAGTAGATGTTCCGGTGACGGCCCGTCCCCGCGTCAGTGCACCGCTACTCGTGGCCGCACCGGCACTCAACGCACCAAGTTCCTCAGTCACCCCACCAGATGGCGGGATGTCTTCAAGGTTCAGCGGCGGGTTCGGGTCATGATCCAGGCCGAGGAACGTCCCCTGACGCTGCACCAGGTTCTTCACCCGCCCATAGCAGATACGGAGTGCCATCAGCCGCTACACAACTCGATGACGCCCTGGTACGTCGTCGCCGTCGTCGCCGTCTTCTGCAACTCGATCCACGCCAGGCACGCACTGTCCATCACCTGCGGGACTGACGGGTACGCATTCACGAGGTCGAGGGGGGCGGGGAAGTTCGCGAGAGGGCAGGGGAACACGGAGATTGGGTGGCCGATGAACATGTTCGCGACACCGGTGTTCGCCCCGGAGGACTGGATGTTCGTGACGTTCCGCAGACCGGTGTCGGAGGCGTTCAACGGGACCGCGTAGCGCGGCGTCGGGAGCGGAATGCGGTTCACCGCTGACGACACCGTCAACGCAACCGCTGCCGCCGCCTCCGCTGCGTTCCCCGCATTGTCCACGTACGTCACCGTCAAGTTCGTCGCGGTCGCGGACATCACCGTCGTGACCTCCAGCGAAAAGAAGTTCCCTGCGGAGGCAGTCGTCAAGTACCTGGTCGGCGTCCCATTCCACGCAACGTTGGTGGCGTTCAGGGACTGGTTGCCGTGCCACAACCGGTCGTACAGCAGCAGCGCCATGTTGTTCACCGTTGCCTGCATCCCCGGCGTCCCGAGAACATGAAGGGTGTCGCCGCCACCAGCGTTCGTAAACGGCTGAGAACCCGTCGTTGCATTCGTCGGGGCGAACCCACCCGGTGCGGCGGCAGCGACACCACCAGCCGGCGGGAACGTCCCGACATTCCACAGGCTGTTCGATGACGCGACGACACCCGCCGTGCCGACCTTCAACATGTTCAACCACTGGCCCTTCCCAGCAGTCTTCTCCGAGATCAGATCCGACACGGACGCAAACCCCGCGCCACCAGCCGCCGGGGCCACCAACACATCCCGATACGACCAATACGGCGACCCCACGATCGGAACGGGCGTACCGAACGGGTTCGCCGTGAACACGTCCAAGAGGCCAGGGCACCAGTCCTCCAACCGGGCCTCCGGGCTCACAGACCCCAGTGCCTTACGATACGCCCCCACCTAATCCTCAGTGAACGTCAAAGTGGATGACGCAAACCGGGCGGTGTCACCGGAATCCACGGCCTTCGACGCCCCAAGGGCAGCCCACCGAAGGAGGTTCCCCCCGGATGACGCATCAAAAAGGCCGAACGCGGTGACGGTCCCCCACCCCGCTGACGCAGTCGCAAACGCAATCTCAGCGTTGTTCGACACGCTGCCAGCCGACGGGGTCGCCCACTTTGCAGCGGATGACACGCGGGCATACGACCCACCAGTGACTTCCGTCCCGCCACCAGCATCCGACGGATTCGCCGTGAACAACGCAATGTACGGGGTTGGTGCCGTCCCCAGGGCGTTCGACTGGCCCGTACACCACTTCAGCAGTTCGACTTCAAGGTAGTCGGACTTACTCACTCGTCATCCTCCGTCGAAGCCCCCACAAGGTTCCCCATACCATCCCGCTCAAAGACAATGCGCTTCGCTTTCCCGTTGTCGATCTGGACGTTCACCACGGGGGTGACGGGTTCCGGCATCCGGCCGGCCTGCGCCCCAGGGAACATCCCGTCCGGGGCGGGCATCGGCATTGGTGCGGGACCCGCAGCGGCCATTGGGGGACCTTCTGGGAGGGGCTCCCCCGGACCCGGGGGCAAGCCCGGGGGAGCCAAGCCAGGCTGCACCGGGGGCTGCTGAACGAGGAAACGCTGCGGGTCATACCCCGCCGCCTCCACCAGTGCCTCCCCAACCGCCTGCCAGTTCGTCAACCCCGCCAACGCCGGATTCCCACTGAGATCCATTGCGAGGGACCGGACCTTGCTGACCTGCTCCGACTGCCCCGGCGGGGCCATCGCCCCCGCATCCACCTCAATGTCATACTCAGCGCCACCCATGTACGCGGCACTGTTGACCTCCGCGTACCCGCCGGCCCCCGACATCGTGATCCCCAACTGCCCGGGTTCAGGCTGGAAGTTCGCGGGGACAGGGAGCCCAAGGATCGGGGAACCCATCAGGCGGTCCAGGTTGTGCCAGTTACACGCCAGCCGCTGGAAGCCGATCGCGACGAGCTTCAGCTTCATCCGGAACCGCATGTTTGCCTCAGAGGCGATGATGCTCATCCCGGTGGCGGTGCTGTTGTCCGCCCCGTACTGCGTCTGCCCTGCCGAGATGTCGGACACCCCGGCGATCATCTGCGCCTCCGACCGGACCACCTCATACATCCGCTCGTGGTCGCCCGACAGGCTGCCCGGGGGAAACCTGGAGATCACCTCAACGGGGTTCGCCCCATGCGTCGGCAGCAGGCCATTCGGCCCCTTGAACGCCTCCTGCACATCCTCAGCGTTGATCCGCGTTTCGTCGTAGGCGATCGGGGCGTTGATGTTCCCCGTCGCGACGTCCACCGACTGCCGGCGCATCGTGCTTGCCTCAGACTGGTGGTCCTCCAACATCTCCGCGTCCGAGATCCCGTACGGGGTGAACAGATCCGGGGTGTTCTGGAGGACCGTAAAGGGCCGGAACGGGATGCCCTTCGGGTTCACGAACGTCGGCTCCCGGACAATGCGAACCAGCTTCGTCGGGTCCTCACCGTCACCACCGATCACGACGCGGGTGCCGTCGCGATACCACGCCTCGATCATGCAGACCTGATCCGCCGTCCCGTACCACGACTCCGTACTGAACCCGGAAGCCTCCCTCCGGGGGGACCATGACGTGTCCTGCGCGTCACGGTTCGCACCCATCTCAGCCAGTTCCTCCAGACAACCGGACTCATAAACCGGTTCGTCCCGCTCACGGTCCCGGCGTGCAAGTTCCTCCAGCGACCGGCGGGTATGCCACGTCCGGTGGAACAAGACCTCCGCGTCATCCCACGTCAAAGCCTCGGACGAGATGAACCAATCGAACCAGGGAATCACGGACATCCCCGGCCCGTTCAGATCAAAGTCCCACGGCGTCTTGATCGGACAATCCCCAAGGACGAGGAACTGCTTGATCGCCCGGATAGCGCGGTCCTGGTACCACAACATCTTCATGTGGCGGTCCATCCGCAACTGCGCGGCCTGCGCAAACGGGCCGGCCTCAGGCGTCCGAGCCGACACGGTGACCTTCGGTGGCTCAACCCCGATGCGGGGGAGCACGGTCTCCGTGATCCAGAACACGAGTGGGACCGTCATACGGCTCCAGCCGTGCTCGCCACGGTCCCCTTCCCGGATGCCGCCACCGGACACGTACTCGTTGAACCGGCGGTACAGGCGGTAGTCCCGGAGTTTGCGTTCCGCTATGTCCCGGCGGGACTCCAGTGCGGACTGAAAGTCGTTCCGCACCATCTCCAGGATCACGTCATCATCGAGGCCATCGAGGTACGACACCCTAAAGCCACCGATCCACGGCAACCGCATCGTCACTCATCACAGGCCAATCACGCGCTTCGCAGCCACGCTCATACCCGGAATGCAAACGCGAATGCCACGCTGGAACCCATGCTGTGGACCGGAAGTCCAGTACGCGACTCCACCCACATTGAGCACGTCTGCAACGAAGGACGCTTAGAAGCCCGGACATCGCCACGGTTACGCGCCGTACTCCATCGGCATCTCACCCACCGGCTCACCCATGGGCTCCTCACCCGCCATGTCGTCCTCCACACCCGGCATCGCCTCAGGACCCACCGGGCCGTCCGCCGTCATCATCCCCGGGTCCCCAGCCATCTCCATAAGCATCTGCATCGCCGCCGACGCGACCTGCTCCACCGTTGCCTGGCGCTGCGCCTCCATCCCAAGGAACTCCGCCAGGGCCTGAATCGCACTCGTCGGCTGCTCGACGGGGGCCGGCCCCATCGGGCCATCAGCGGTCTGCATCATCGCCGGGTCAATCACGGGTGACTCCTCAACGGGGGACTGCCCCGCAGGGTAGCACCAGACCTGTACGCGCAAACCTGGGGGCTGCTACAATCCACACCGCGTCACCAGTGGTCCTCCTTTCCCACTGGTCGGGGCGGTAGCGGGTGGTAGTAGTCTGGGGTGGGTTGAGCGCATGTGGCGTGACGCTCCCCACCCCAACTACTCAGACAGACGCTCCCAACGATCCCGCTTAGGCGACAAACGCCTGTACGGGCGATGCGTCACACCAGACCTTCGCAAACAGATTGGGCACCCCGGATCACAGAACCGGATGAGTCCAACGCGACGTGACCAAGAAGGCCACCGCTCATTTAGGAACCGACGCCCCATCTAGTAGCCCGTAGTGGCGTCCACCACATCCCGGTAACGACGCGGCCCGCCACTGCTCGTCCGAGGAGAAGCCAAGGGCGAGTGACGGAGGATCGCGGCTGCGATACCGAACGCCATGATCGCGTCATCATGCTTCCCCTCCGGCGCACTGAACCGGCTATTACCGGAGTCCGTCGTCAGTTGCTCGTACAACTCCATCTCCGTCACCGCCCGACTGTCACGGATGGTGAGGTCCCCGGACACCAGGCAATCCGCCAACGTGGCGATAGCCAGGGCCTTCGTCTTCACAGACGTCATCCACCCAAGCTGCGACGCAGTAGCCAACCGCCGCTTATCAAACGACTCCGGCTGATAGATCGCCGGATACCCCTGCTCCCGCAACGTAGCCACCACAGCCTGCCCGTGGTTGTTGCTCTCAGGAGCGACGAGCGCCGGCCGACCGTCCGACCCCCGGTACAGCGACCCAGCGGCCCGGAGGTTCTCCGCCAACTCGACAGGCGGGATCCGTCCGTGCAGCGCGGCTACCTGCTCCCACGAACCGCGCTCAATCACCGCCGCATACGCAAAGTCCTTCGCCCCAAGTCCACCACACGCATCCGCCGTAATCAGGTACTGCCCGTCCGGACGAGGCCACTCCCACACCCTCCATACATCATCCCCCTTCCGGGCCCGCGCCTTACCATCCTGGATCGTGATGCGACCCTTCCACGCCGGCCCAAGGACCGCATTCGCCCGCTGCCACGCCAACGCCTGAAGGTCGAACACCACGTTCCCCGAAGAGACAAACGCCTCCTCAGCAGACAACGGGTACTCCTGCGCCCCCAGCTCCCCACCCTTCTCACGCTCACGCTCCACCCACTCCGGCGGCCTATCAGGCCTCGCGTCGGCGGCCATAAACAACCGGTCCCACCCATTCCCAGGTGAGTTCGCGAAAATCTCGTAGAACCGGCCACGCATACCATTCGCAGTGGAGGCGAACACCACACGGCCAATGTCAGCAGCCATCGGCAACACCTGCGCCAGGCGCTTCGGACTGTCCTCCCAATGCGCACCCTCATCCAGGTAAAGCATGTGCGCGGTCTCACCACGGCCGGCCGACGACGGGAGGCTGATGAGCTGGGACGTGTACCCAGGGTGCTGCCACGCAAGCTCACGCTTGTTATCCACCACCAAGGGCCTAGCCAACCGGACTTCAAGCGGCAAGGACTTGTACAGGTCCCGCACCTTGTCCAGCAGGCTGATCGCCTCACGGTCACCAATACTGAACATGTACGAACGCCGCGCCGGGTGCGCCAGTGAGAACCACAAGGCATGCGCAGCCATCGTCCACGAAACACCAAGCTGCCGCGCCTTCAACACGATCAAATCCGGCCCCGGCTTCGCCAAGGCGTTCAGCATCTCCTCCTGATGCGACCACAACACCCACGGCTCCGGCCCATCCCGCCCCACAATCCGACACACACTCGCCAGATACGCCGGGTGAGCAAGGACAGCTTCAACCATGCACCCGAGAGTAGCGTGCCCCCACACCTGAAAACCATGTCAGGTGTTCTCTGAAACCTATCCCGGGTGAAGTTCTAGGTACCATCACGCGCGTGGACGTGTGCGTGTTTGGAGGGGGTGGGGGGTGGTGCCCCCGCCGTGGGCGTGCGCGTGGTGGCTTGTGCGCCCCGCCCTAGGTGACGGATCCCCCCCTCTCATGACGCGAGTGGGACGCTGGCCTTGCGCCGTGGGGGGCGGAAGTTTCGGTGGAGTTCCGTAGTGCCCTTCACTCCCCGTTTAACGTCACGCTTCTGCACAACCTTGTGCATCCGTGTCACTAACCCCCACCTAACGTCACGCTTCCAGCCCAAAGCGTGACAAGTCACCCGAACGTCCATTCCAGGGGCGCGTCCATCGCATCTTCCCCCTCGTAGTGGCACGGGTCGCCGTCCTGGCACGGGCAGTGCGGGTCACCGTACGGGCAGAACGCATCCATCACTCCCCCTCGTGGTCGATGACGTCCGGCTCCTGGGCCGGCGCTGGTAGCTCTTTACCATTCCGCGCCCGCTGCGCCCACTGGCCGAGCATCCGCATCAGCTCAGGGTCAGCGTCCGCCGCAACCGTCGTCGCGCTGATGTGCAGGTGGTTGTTCACCGCCTCCGGGGTCTTCAAGTCCAGGCCGAGGAGGGCTGCTTTGCGCTGGGCGACCTTCAGCACACGGTCTACGGCGTCACCACGGCCTTCCTCCACTTGGGGCCAGACGATCTCCACGATGCGTTCCAGGCGTGCCAGCTCTAGGCGGCGGTGGTCCTCTACGGCCTCGGCCGTGTCGGTCCGGAATGCGCGCATGGCGAGCGTGACGAGCTGGTGCGCTGCCTGCGGTGAGATGCCCATCTCTTTGCCGATGGCGTCGAACGTGAGGCCGGCGCGGCGGAGGTCTACGGCTTGGCGTCTGCGTTCGGTGTTCCCGATGGTGCTGGGCTTGGTTTCTTTGGGTCGTCGTCCCATCCGCATCTCTCCTGTTATCAAGACATGGGTACGTTATCGCGGCTTGGGAACACTGGTCTTGTGGACGTGCGTCCGTTTGTAAACATCAACCCTGCATGGTCACGCCTGCTTGACTTTGCCTCAGACCTGTCCGATCATGTCCTTGTCACGCTTTCACCACCCGAAAGGAACACGCCATGCAGACTGTTTCCCTGGTTGACCACCCCGCGTTTGTCGCTGCGGTCCGTGAGGAGCGGACGGGCGCCCTGTTGGACGCCTTTGAGGTGTGCCGGCTCGTGGTTGCGGACGGTGAGGATGGCCCGTTCGCCGAGGTGTTTTGGCGTGCGCAGCGTGCCGTGAACTTCGGCGGGGCGGATGTGTTCATCGTCGCTGGCCGTGTGCGTCGGATTGTGGATCCGGAGGGGCGGATTTGCTGACTCACCGTGAAGAGCAGTTGTTGCTGTTGCAGGATGCATGGTCGTGTTGGGATCAAGAAGTGATCCAAGACATTCTTTTGGAGATTGGTCCTCTTACGCAGTCCGACTATTTGTTTCTGGAGGGTTACCAGACCTGATCGGTCACCCCGGTTGGCGTACTGCGGTTCGATTCCGCAGCGGGGTTTGCAGGACCCTCATAGAGCGGCCCCGCGACGTGTGGAGCGTCCGGGGCCATGTCACCAGGAGTAGCCCCATGGTGCATGCAGAGCCTACCCAGTCCGTGTGTCCGCGGTGCGACGCGGTGTTCGTGTCGATCGACTGCCCGGTGTGTTTCCCGGGCGTGTCCGCGTCCTTCGTGGACAAGCTGTTCGGGTTCCACCGGCCGCTGCCGTTCGTGGCGGCGCTGTTCGCCGGCCTCGCCATCGCTGGGGGCGCGGTGGGTCAGCAGGCGTCGAGCGCGACCTACGTGCCGCCGTCGTCGTTCCAGGTGTCCGAGATCGGTGACCGGAGCGAGTCCCACGGTTGGCCGCATCGGTTCACGGCGGTGGAGGCGCGTGGGATGTCCCGTGAGGTGTCGCGGGCGTTCCGGCGGGAGTATCGGCCGTTCACGACGTACCCCAGCCACAAGCGGGCCGTGCGGGCCGTGTGCTCCACCAGCGGCCGGGTGTTCTCTTGCCGGCTGGTGGACCGCAAGGGCCGTGGCGTCGTCTACGTCGGGGTGGATCGCGTGTGGGAGGACGGTTCGACTCGCGTGGTGTGGCCGCAGGCTCCGGCGATCCGTTAGTCAGTCTCAGGTGTGGCTCGTCTAGCGGCTTCCCGGGTGCGAGCCCCGGGGCGGGCTTTGATGGTTCAACCGGAACGAAAGGAACGCCACATGTCTCCTCAGATGAACCGTGATCAGATCGCAGCGGCCCGGGCGGAGGAGCGCCGCAGGGCTCGGAACGGCCGACATGGTTGCGGCCCGACGTGGCCGTGGGACGCCG
>JACCEA010245313.1_pt1 | contig 13709 bp, 12 predicted proteins | sample 7449851 | NCBI WGS metagenome assembly JACCEA01 (sample SAMN15323453, study PRJNA562643) | freshwater metagenome | isolation source: river surface water | place: USA:Blue River Watershed | collected 2017-08-18 | reverse complement strand
ATACTTTAATGGCCTATCTGGAATGATTCAAAATGGAACAATAAGTTTTGATAAGTTTAATCAATCATTCGATGCTATGGGAAGCCTGATTAAGAAAAATATTCCAGATACATCACAGCAATTAGCAATTCTTAATGCCTCATTAGAACAAATGGATGCACGTTTAGCAAAAGGTGCAATAGGGATACAAAGTTTTGAAAACAAGTTGTTGCTTGCAAAGGCTGCAGCAATTGGACTCAATCTAGAAGTTACAAATGCCATGGTCAATGCTTTAATGATGGGATCTTTGCCTGGAGCAACCGCAGAAGATATGATACGATCATCAGCAGTTGCAAGTGATATTGAAAAACTAATTGCAGTAAGAGATAAAGCAATTAAGGCTCTTAATAAAGGAACTGGTACTGGAGGAGGCGGGACTGGTGAAAAAACATGGTTGCAAAAACTCCTTGAACAAACAGCAGGAATTAAAACGCAGACTGAAGCATTTTATAAACTACGTGATGCTGGCTATTCATTTGCAGAGGCAATGGAACTTGCATCTAATCCAGAGTTTGCAAAAGGTATTGTGCAGGCTGCTGAAAAGGGAGGAAAGGCATGGGATGCTGCAACTGCTGCAATAACTAAATATAAAGAAGCACAAGAAGCATTAAAGTTAGCAGAAATTGCTGGTATGGATCGTGGAGATTATGAACTACAGAGATTAAATAAAGCACAAGCATATATTGACCTACAATCACACTTTATTAAGATGGAGTATTCTGCTCAATTAGAATCTATAGCAAAATCACAAGAAGAAAATGACCTATTATTACAAAGAATTGGGTATCAAGAAACTTTAATTAATAATAGATACAACCCTATAATCGATAGATTACAAAAGATTGAATCATTAAATAAGTCTATTTCTGAAATAGAATCACGAAGACTTGATGTTGTTTCTGCATTAAGTTCTGGAGATGTTTCTGGTGGTATTAAGGCTTTGCAAGAATTAAGGGCAACTAGGGCAGCACAAACATCTCAGTCACAAATTGATAATTTAAATGCCGCAAAAGAAAGAGAACTATCTTTACTTACTCAAAATAACTTAACAAGAGATCAGATTGACTTACAAAATCAAAAACTATCTTTAGATAGAAGAGAAATTGAATTAACAATTAGCAAGAGAGAAAGTGCACTAACTTACTTTAACATGACAAAGACACAAATAGATAATGCTGCTCGTGCACTTGATCTTGCTAAGTCAGCAGGAGTAGATATTAATTCTTCTACTTTCTTAACAAATGTTTTAGACGCTGCAATAGGAAAAACTAATTCTTTGAAACTGGCTGCAGACGAAGCAGCAAAATCTTTTGCAGCAATGCTTGGAAAACAAGAAGCAGCAAGAATTACAAACATACCATCCGAAAGTATGGCTCAAACGCCACAACAAAGAATGGCAGATATTGTTGCTAAAAACGTATATAGAAAAATGGATAGATTAGGGTTAAATAGCGGAGGACTTGTTCCAAAATACTTTGCATCTGGTGGCCTATCAAGAGGAACTGACACAATACCAGCAATGCTGACACCAGGAGAGTATGTAGTAAGAAAGAGTGCAGTCGATACATTAGGAGTAGGAGCCCTTAATAATATTAATAATGGAAGATCAGCGTCTAACTCAGTGTATAATTATAGTTTAAGTGTAAATGTTGATGGAACTTCAGCAAATGCAAATGATATTGCAAGAGTTGTTATGTCTGAAATCAAAAAGGTAGATCAACAAAGAATTAGGGGGATCAGATAATGGCAACAGCAAGTTATATAGTTGGTCGTAAAAAATATACTAGGCCACAGGCTGTAGCATGGTCAAATAATCCTGGAACTTTAGTGGATGGTATCTATATACCAACTGGACAAGAAATAGGTGCAGACTCAGAACTAACTACTGGAGGCATAAATGAATTTTTAATTTTATCTGATCATAATAGATCTGAACTATCATTTGTTCCAAATAGAATTGAGCAAAAGCAGAGAATGATTAACGGTAATATGAGGTCATATCATATTGCAGATAAAAATACAATATCTTGGAATTGGACAAATCTGCCATCTAGAGCATTTAGTGAACCAGCAGATTTCGCTGCAAATGGAACATCTTTATTAGAAAATACACAAGATTCATATACCGTTGATGGTGGTGCAGGAGCAGTTGAACTTTTAGATTGGTATGAAACACATAAAGGTTCTTTCTGGATGTTTCTAGCATATGACAAATATAACAATTTTGGTAAAACCTCAGATGCTATGGATCACTTAGTTGAATATAATCAGATCATTGAAGTATACTTTAGTAACTTCACATACGATGTCGTAAAGCGTGGAAGATCAAACCATGATCTTTGGAATGTTTCGGTAACTCTGGAAGAAGCATAATGTTTTCAAATGAACAATTAAAATCACATTTTGAAACATCTACAACAATAAAGTCAAGATCTTTAATTGTTGCAGAATGGAATATGAACTTATCTGACAATATACAAAAACTTGGAAACTATCGTTATAGAAAAAATAGTACAGAAACATCAGATGCTAAATATACATCGTTGCCGTCAAATTTTGATACACTGGATACTGGATATTTTTATACAGATGCAACAGATGCAGATATTACTATTCTTAACGGATATGCTTATGACGAATCTGGTTCAGAAATACCTTCGCTTTTTACATCAAAAAAAGATCAGGTTAAACTTTTATACTCTTTAGAAGATTGCATAAAGCCATTTAGACCAAGATCTGGAATTAACAAAGCATCATATTTTAATACAAGATACCTTCCAAATGTTGATGAAAATATTGCAACAAGGCCAAGATATTACATGGGATCAAGAGATGATAATTTTAAATATTGGACTTCCTATAGAACAGAGGGTGGAGTTGAGCGGGGTGTATCAAAAAATAATGCAAACGCTATATATCCAATAGAAGATACTTCCCCATTCGTAGTATATAAAGATAGTGTGCCAACTAACAAAATTGTAGTTAAAATGCAAACACATATTGGCTCAACAACCATAGGAACATTTGTTAATGGTACAGCAACAATATCTGATCCGTTTTATGGAACGAATAATGGATATACTCCACAAAGATGGAAAATTCAATACCTTCAAGATGGTGTTTGGATAGATGCTATATCGTTTGATGAAACATCACTAAGAGATAATGGCTTTCCAATAATATCTGAAGATGGAACAGTAGAGATATCTTATGGATTAAAGGCTCCATCACAATTTTCTAATAATTTTATTTTAATTGATACACTAGCAGCAGAACATCTTTTGCCAGAAAAAAGCATTAATGGTAATGGATATTTGGTAATTCAAAACCCTGGAGATCTTGGAACACTATATGTTTGGAATGATGCTACACAGACTTATTTAACATTTTTACCAGAGTATGGTTGGTCATTACAATCAGAAGAAATAAACATAGATACGCCACTAGTAAAAGACTTAACATCTCCAGCATCCTTTAATAATTTAATAAATAAGACAGTAGATTACAGAGAGTTTATCTATATTGATGGATTAAGAATTGCAGTAGAATCAATGAATAAAGCAGAGGCTACCTTTGATTTAATAGAAATGTCTCCAAGATTATTAGTAGACCTATCAAGCAAAACTATTGGGTTTAACATAAAGAAATCTTTATCTGATTTAGGAATTACGTCTTTGCCAGTAGGACAACTATTAGTTTCAACAGGAAGTATTGATATTTTTGATGATGATCAAGCATTTAACGAAAATAATGAAAATAGTATAATTAAAAATTATTTAAGAAGAAATATAAAGTTTTCTTTTTATGAAACTATCTTGGATGTTGAAAATGAAAATAATTATAGTGTTCCATTAAAAACTTTATACTCTGAAGGATTTCCACAGGCAGACGTAACTGGTAAAACAGTTGCAGTTACACTTAGAGACTTATTCTTTTTATTTGAATCAACTCCAGCACCAGAAATATTAATTACAGAATGTTCTTTAAGTTATGCAGTTTCTCTATTGTTAGACTCTATAGGATTTAGCAACTATAGTTTTTATAGAACAGAAAATGAGCAAGATCCAGTTATTCCATTTTTCTTTATATCTTCAAATAAGAATGTTGCTGAAATTTTAAATGAACTAGCCATATCGACTCAGTCAGCAATGTACTTTGATGAATATAATAATTTTATTGTAATGAGCAAAGACTATTTAATGCCTAGCGAAAACCAAAGGTCGACAGACTTTACTTTAATAGGATCTAAGACTCATCAAAAAAATAATATAGTTGAAAATGAAAAATTAACAACTAATAAAATGCCTAACATTATTACTATTTCTTCGCAGGATAAAAAAATATATAATAGCGGAAAGATTAATTATACTGAGAGATATATTCAAAAATCTTTTAAGGCAATGCAACAAGCATATACCGTAGATACCCCTAATAACGCCAGAAACTGGGTATACAAGCCTTCTCTTCTATGGGAAGTATCTGGAGATCAGGCAACAAAAACGGTAAATGAGAAGGCCTCTGACCAATCTAGTTATTCATTATCAGCCATGCCATTAAACTCAGATTTATTGTCAGATGTCCCAGTGGTGGTTAATAATCTTATTACAAATAATATTTTAGATGTTGGTGAAAATATATACTGGTTAACTAGATATCAGGGATATTTTTATTCTAGCGGAGAGATAATTAGATATGATGCTGTAGAGTTTGACATTACTGGTACTGGCAAAGTTTGGATAAGTAATAATCAAGAGTATCAAAAATATTTTGCATCTCTTCCTTTTAATGGAAAAATATATCCAACAGGATTAATAAGAATTTATTGTACCCCATACTATGAAACATTTAATGATGCTATAAGAATAAAAAATGGAACAGTGTTCGATCATGGTCGTGGACAATTCGGAACACCTATAACAGATCATTATGCTGGATTGCCATCTTCTTGGAGCAGTAATGATAATGTTAGGGGATGTTTTATGAATTCTGAATATCTCTTTAATATTAATGAAAATACTGAATTGCCAGAAGTATCAAACTTAAATTTGCCAGCAGGTGTAAATAATGATTTGGCAAAAGGCTCTACAAGAAATAGTATTATTAAAAACTTTTTAGCAAATACAAGTTTATCAGAAACAGAGGTAAATAATCTACAGTCTACTCAAACTGGTACAGTACAGGCATCAGCATTTGTTTTAAATGGTCCAAGTTTTAAGACTACTGAAAAACCATTAAACTTTTTATCTTATGTGTATAAGCCATTGACAAATGTATATAAGCATTTTGGTACAAGAATGAGAATCATTGGTCAGTTACAAGATAACGAAAAACAAACAGCGCTTGGCTCTATGTCTTACTATCAAATTCCAGGATCTGGAACTGCAGAACAGCAAATAAACATTGGTGGTGGTTCAGGTGGTATTGCAGTTGGTGTTGATGAAAAAACAAATAATGGATATTACTTTGAGTTAATTGCTTTAACAGATGCAAACATTAACTCTTATATTAATCAAGGTGTAGCAATTAACAATGTTATATTTTATAAAATACAAAAAGATGCAGCATCAAGTAATGCTATACCAATTAAGTTATATGGTGGACTGTCCAAGATTGCTGTAGATGATGGATCTTTTGCAGGGCAACAAAGGGTTATTGGAGAAGAAAATAGTACGGTATATGATCTTGCCGTAGAATATGTTGACATAGATAAAATCCGTAGATTCTATCTATATATCAATAATCAACTGATAGCCACTGTTGATGATGAAAATCCAATAAAGATGTTTAATAATACTGCCCTGTTTGTACGTGGATCATCAAAGTGTATATTTGAAAATATTTATGCCCTAGATCAAAATTATGCACAAAATTCATCATTTGCTATTGCAGAACCACTATCTGATATTTTTGGAGTTTCTACAATTTCCGTTAATAATGCTTTTGCAAAATACACACTAAGTGGAATGATTCAGTCAACATATTTATCTGGAATATCTGCACAAACTACCCCACGATATAACTTGTATTATGATGAGTTTGGTAGCATAATGAGAGAATGTTCATATTTTAATATTAAATATGACAAGTCATACCCAGCCCTATATGCACAAATTGCACCAACATTTAATAAGTTAAAGGGTTACAGTGTGTCTGGATTTTTTGCTGGAGCCTATGGTGCAGAGTTTTTAATTTTTAATAATACAGATACAGCATTAAGCCTAGATGAATCATCTGGAAACTATTTAAAAATTCAGGGTATCACATTTACCCAAGATACAACACATGAGTACACAGTTGATGAATACTTTAAGAAGCGTGGTAATTTATCTGATCCACAACTAAGCGGAACAACAGTAATCACCTCACCAACAACTGTATTAAATCAATATAACGATATTAAGTTAAGTAGGATTAACTATGGAATCAATGAGTTCGGTATTGATGCAGAATATATTCAGACACAAGATCAGGCAGAAGAACTAATGTCCTGGTTGACACAAAAACTTATGTCTGCTAAAAAGTCAGTTGGTATTGAAATATTCCCAATTCCAACAATACAACTTGGAGATATAGTAACTATTGACTATAAAGATAATAGTGGAATAGACTTAGTAGCAGGCTCAGACGATAGATTTGTAGTATATAATATAGAATACGGAAAAACTGTTGATGGCCCAAAAATGACAGTTTACCTAAGCGAGGTATAAAATGTCAGTAAATCCAACGCCACAAGTGCCAGCAACAATTAAACCTAAACTTAGTGATCAGGTAAAGAGTTCTACCCCACAATATATTCTCCCTGAAGAAGATACTGTAAACGAACAACAAATTGTAGATTTATTATTTGAAAATATTAGTTCTCAAGAACTAATTACTATAGCAAGAAACAATAATATTAATGGTCAAAAGTTTTATTATAATCCTATTAAGAATTTAGTGGATATACAGTCACAGTTTAATCCTAATAATATACTAAAACTGCAGGATACTTCAGAACAACACTTTGCAAAATATCCTATTAAATTAGATGACAAGATTCCAAACGAGGGAAATGGCCCAAACGGCACAAATACGTATTTTGATGCTGATGGAAATCTAGTAATAGAAACTGTAAATAACGTGGCAGACGAACAACTAGAGGTTCAGATTGCTTTAGGTGGTACAATATATGAGGCGATATTATGATTACAAACATAGGTAAAACCATCATTAGCAAGTTTTTATTGAGTCAGGCACCTTCTTATGCCTCTCATATTGCTGTTGGCTGTGGTAAAAAGCCTATACTAAACTCAGACTCAATGCCAGATTTTTCATCTAAAACATCTTTAGATTTTGAAATGTTTAGAATTCCAATCTCATCAAGAGGTTATATAAATGATGGCGGTACTAATAAGTTAGTCCTTACAGCAGAATTGCCAACAGAAGAAAGATATGAGATTACAGAAGTTGGTATTTTTTCATCTGGTGCTAATCCATCTGCTGGCCAATCAGATAGCAAAACAATATTTGGTTTTACAGATACAGAAAACTGGCAATACAATAACGGAACATCAAACTCGGACATTCCAAAAATAACAGAGCAATTAGACTCTATCAGTGTAAACAATATAAGCACTATTGATAAGATTAATATTAATAATAATCAAACTTTAACAGATGAGTTATATGTCTTTGAAACAAATGCAGACAATGCAGTATTTTTTAATGAAGAGCGTGTAGAAAGATATGAGCGTAGTAGATTTTTTAATAATACAATTTTAGTTCGTGGAGACTCATCAACATTAACTCATAACGGAACTAATTTTTCTACAGTAGGTGGAAAATATATTGTTTACCCAAGTAGCATTGCTTCATTTTCTGAAAACTCACCTACCGATGAGATAAGACTCGCACTTTCTTTAGTGACAAAATCATCTTCAACAGATGTTCCAGATACAGTAAATGTTCTAGTTAATTTTACAAATGCCGATGGATCTGAATATGCCAGATTTGAAGCAGTAATGACAAACGGAACTAGTTCTGGTCAATATGATTTTGCTAACAATAGATATCATGTTATATCTAAAAAATTAGAAGAGTTATATACAAGTGCAGGATTTAACTGGAACTTAGTAACTCAAGTTCAGATTTATTCAAATGTCATTGATGGTGGCTCTGTTTCTAGCAATTACTATGTAGCATTTGACGCTATTAGATTAGAAAATGTTTCAACAATTAATCCATTGTACGGATTAACTGGATATAGCATAGTTCAAAATTCAACAGCGTCTACTATTGTTAAAAGTCCTAATACAAATAACTATATTGAGTTTAGGTTTGCAATAGGGGTTTCTTAATGCCCGACAAAAATATTAAAAAAAATATAATACTAAAGAAAGATCTTCCAAGTGTTATAGGTGACGATACAACTCTTAACTATGAAATAAGATATAGAGTTATCTCAGAAGATAAAAATAGACTTTCACACTGGTCCCCAATTAATATACTTGAGGCACAAAACACAGAAGATGAGACTGGATTTGATCCAAACGATATTGAGGGAACTAGCATTCCATACAATGTTACAATTAAGTCATCAGATCATATTGCAGAAATATCATGGACAATGCCATCTTTGTTGATAACAAATCCAACTGCCGAAGAAAAAGAGTTACAAAAAATCCAGGCAGCAATAAAGTCATTTGACGTATATGTACAATGGCAAGAAGCATCAGTAAATAGCGATTGGATTTGGGTTGGAACTTCAGATGGAACAAGATTTTCAATGAAGTTTCCAGAAAAGGTAGGTCCTACTGGTCCAGATTATATTAAATTTGCAGTTCAAAAGGTCACACAAGTCAAAGAAAGGTTTAATGCTGCTACATATTTAGAGACAGATTTTGTCTCTTTGTAGTGGTATAATTGAATAACTATGGCAAAAATTCCATTACCTCAAAGAGGTCAACCAATTGATGTAACTTATGTTTATCAGTTAGTTAGTGCTGTTAATGATTTATCAACACAAATATCATCTTCTGGAAACAACTATTCTAAAATTAATGGTGAAAGCAAAAAAATATCAGATCTAAAAATAGATGCAAAAACTGTTCAGGTAGCAATTAATAAAAGCGTTAACGCTGGAACAGAGCAAACATTTACTGCAACATTAGATAATTTTAAAAATGTACCAGTTGTTACAGCAACACCAGTAAATGAAGGAGGAACCGTATCTGGAAAAGATATCTCTGTTGTAATTACTAGTGTAACTACATCTAGCGTATCTGGTATTGTTAGGTTTGGATCCTCTGGTATTTTATCTGTAAATGTTAATATTGTAGCAGTTGGACTACCAAATTGATAAAATGCAATAAATGTAAAGGTCGAGTGTTTGTTGATAGAATTTATAGTTCGCCAACACACCTTGAAGTTTATTGTATTATGTGTGGAACGAGAAGATTTTTTAATCCACCAGAAAGTTCTGAAGAGGGAAAATGGCTACTAAAAAAGGAAGTCTTGAGGTCGAGGGCTACAATCTCGCCCCTATAATACCTGGCAATAAAAAGGTTTGGTTTTTAAACGGAGACCTAGTTCGTGTACATCATTTGAATAAGTCAAACGGAATAATGTCTGTTTATAATATTACAAAAGATAGGATTGAAAGTTGCCTGATTACTGAGTTTAAATCAAAAAGAGAAAAGGCTTATACGGTTGGTCAAACAGCAGAGTTAGTAAATAGGCATAAAAAATATATGCCGTCGCTAATGAAGCGTGGAGTTATACCATTTCCAACTGGGTCTCAAAAAGGCGGGGCACGAGGATGGCAAGTAAGATCATACTACTCGGAATCGCAAGTAATGGAGATTCGTGATATACTGGCTACTTACCATATTGGTAGACCAAGAAAAGACAACTTAATAACGAATGATATTACGCCTACAAAGCAAGAGTTGACACGTAGAATGGGCGATGGTATACTTACATATACGAGAACTGAAGATGGACGATTCATCCCCATTTGGGGCGAATCTATTAACTAGAAGGGTATGAGCATGGAAAACGAAGATACAAAAGTATCTGTCACACTAGGATATACATTAAACCTAGGAAACTTTCAATCACTAAGGCTAGATCTTGGTATTGTTGATAGCAGACGTGATGGTGAAAATATCAATGATGCATTTGAAAGAGTTTATAAGTTTGTTGAAGATAAATTAGCCGAAAAGGTTAACGAAGCAGAAGCAGAGATCAACGAGAAGTAATGGCTGAACGCAAAGACCGTATGGCTTTGCTTAGCAGATATAGCAAGTTTCATACCGCAAGGTATGAGCAAAAGCCATCATTAAACTTAAACGTAGAGCAGTGGGCAGCAGATGCCTTAATTGAGTCATACGGTATGTCTAAATGCTATGATCTGCTAGAATATTATTTTAGTGTTGCTCAAAATCCAGCATGGAAATATTTTGCAAATTATGCAGATGCTATAATTGAAAAGCAAGAGCAGCAGTTGGTAGATATAAAAGAACGTGCAGAGCGTAGAGAAAAAGCGAGGAAATGGTTAAGTGAATAATACAGAATCAAAACTAATCTCTGCGGTATTAGAAGATAAACAAATGCATGTATTGCTACAGGCAAACGTTGAAAATTTGTTAAGAACTCATAATGACATCTGGCAATTTATCAGAAACTATACAGAGCATAATGGATCGGTTCCACCAAAGACCCTAGTTATAGAAAAGTTTAGAGACTTTACTCCAGTAGAAGGAGTGGGTGCAACAAAGCATCATCTAGAAGAATTACAAACAGAGTATCTAAATGATAGCCTTAAAGATATTTTAAGATCAACTGCATCAGAGGTTCAGAGTGGTAATGGAAATGATGCATTAGAATCTTTAATTATGAAGACATCTGAATTAAAAAAGAATACTTCTGCTATCCGTGATATTGATGCAACAGACCTAGATTCTGCAATTGCATATTTTGAAAATGTTAAAAAGCAGCAAGAACTTGGTCAGGTTGGAATTAAAACTGGTCTGCCAGGATTTGATAATTATCTTCCTGCAGGAATTATGCCAGGACAACTAGGGGTATTTCTTGCATATCCAGGAATTGGTAAGTCATGGCTTTCTCTTTATTTTGCGGTACAGGCATGGAAACAAGGAAAGTCTCCATTAGTAATCTCATTAGAAATGTCTGAGACGGAAGTTCGTAATCGTGTATTTACAATTATGGGTGAAGGTCTATGGTCACACAGAAAGATTAGTTCTGGTCAAATAGAATTAGATATGTTGAAGCAATGGCATGCTAAGAATCTTGCTGGTAAGCCAGAGTTTCACATTATCTCTAATGATACTGGTGGAGATATTACACCTTCAGTTCTTCGTGGAAAAATTGATCAATACAAACCAGACTTTGTTATTGTTGACTACCTACAATTGATGAGTCCAAATCAAAAGTCTGACAACGAAACAGTAAGAATGAAGAATTTGTCAAGAGAATTAAAGTTGATGGCTATTGGCGAAGAGGTTCCTATCATGGCTATCTCATCAGCAACCCCTGACGATGTTACTAAACTAGATACTGTTCCGACACTAGGTCAAACTGCCTGGTCCCGTCAAATCGCCTACGATGCTGACTGGGTATTGGCAATGGGTCGTGCTACTAATAGCGATATCCTAGAATGTGTGTTTAGAAAGAACAGAAACGGCTTTATGGGAGAGTTTTTGGTTCAAGCAGACTTTGATAAGGGTTACTACCGTTATAAAGACTATGAAGATAAGTAGTTATAATATGGTATGCTCAACCTTCACCATAAACAGATTAAGAGATTTACTCTAGATGGAGTAATCTACGATGAGTCTGTTATTGGAAGGCTAAAAACTGAATATATTAGGCTTCTAGTTTCTGAGATGAGGCTTACAGGATACGTACCAAGATTTGACATAGAACCAGACTTTACGATAGAATATAATGAAGAAAAAAGTAATTTTAATTTTGAATTATCTATATATGGGATATATGCAGGGAGAAAGCAAAGCGAATGGATAGCAGGGGCAGACGGTCACAAGGTGATTCCTATAGCAAAGAACAAATCAAAAGAGTTCTCACAGGAGCAGGTATAACAATTGAGTCTGAGGTAGATTCAGATTTTATAATATTCTGTAGTTTTCACAGTAACACAAGAACCCCAGCAGGAGAAGTACATAAAAGCAATGGAACCTTTTTTTGTTTCTCATGTCAAAAGGTTGCAGACCTTACAGAATTGGTTATGCATGCGTCTGGAAGAACTTATTTTGAGGCTATTAGATTTATCAAAAGCAAAGAGCAAGAAAATAATCTTGAGATTGAAATTAATAAACAACTATACGATAAGCCAGACTATGTTCCGTATGATGAACTAATTATTAAAAGATTAAATAATCAAATGATGGAATCTGACAGAGCAAAAAGTTATATGCTTTATAGGAAAATAACACAAGATTCAATTATTAAATTTGCTTTGGGATATTCTGAAAAACAGGATATGGTTACAGTTCCAGTACATACTGCAGATGGTATTGCTGTTGGATTTGTTGGCAGATCGATTGAAGGTAAAGACTTTAAAAATACCCCTGGACTACCAAAAAGTAAAACATTATTTAATTTGCATAGAGTAAAAACTGCAAGTAGAGTTTATGTGGTCGAATCCTCATTTGATGCTATTAGACTAGATCAAGTTGGCTTTCCAGCAGTTGCAACACTAGGTGCAAACGTATCAAACACACAAGTAGAATTGCTTCAAAAGTACTTTAATGATATTATTGTCATTGCTGATAATGATGAAGCAGGAGGAAATATGAAAGACAAGATAATTGAAAAACTTGGATCTCGTGTTTCCGTTATACAACTTAATAAAGAATACAAAGACATAGGCGATATGCCAGACGAAGAAATACAAAAACTTAATATTGAATTTGACAAAACCATTATGTCTATGCTAAAATAAAATAACAAACAAAGGAGAACACATGAGCGTAATTAAGGGATTAAAAGATATCAACGCCCTGCTCGACAAACCAAAATATGAAAGTACAGGACAAAAAGTTCGCTGGGTTAAACTAGCGGATGGACAATCTGCAAAGATTCGCTTTGTAGAAGAGTTAGATCAAGATTCAGCACACTTCTCAGAAGACAGAGGTCTTTCTGTAGTTGTTGCAGAACACACAAATCCAAAAGATTATAAGCGCAAGGCTGCTTGTACAATGGAGTCTGAAGGACGTTGCTTTGGCTGCGAGATGTCAAAGAAAGAACCTAAGTCAGGTTGGCGTCCACGTCTTCGTTTCTATTGCAACGTTTTAGTTGATGATGGAACAGAAGATCCATATGTTGCAGTTTGGTCGCAAGGTATTAGCAAGCAATCTGCTTTTAATACAATTCGTGAGTATGCACTTGAAACAGGTAGCATTACAAACCTTGAGTGGAAGTTAAAGCGCAATGGCCAGGGAACAGAGACAAACTATACTCTTATTCCAACAAAGCCAGATGCAGAACCATTCAATTGGAACGTTGAAGCATTCAACCTAGAAAAGGTTGTACGTGAAGTACCATATCCAGAGCAAGAGGCATTCTTCTTTGGTTTTGATACTCCATCAGTTACCAGCACAAATATCGACTGGTAAGAATGAACTACGTAGGCTTACACGTCCATACACACT
>JACCEA010011561.1_pt1 | contig 13716 bp, 20 predicted proteins | sample 7449851 | NCBI WGS metagenome assembly JACCEA01 (sample SAMN15323453, study PRJNA562643) | freshwater metagenome | isolation source: river surface water | place: USA:Blue River Watershed | collected 2017-08-18 | reverse complement strand
TTTGTTAACATCTTCTTTATCTGAATTATGTAAAGCTAAACTCATATACTGGATTATACTACTTTACAGTTTAAACGTCAACCTATGGCTAAAAAAAAGCACGCCCCATTACAGGACGTGCTTTTTTGTGTGCAAAAAACTTATTCGGTGACTTCCGTCACAGCTTCGGTTTCAGCAGATTCGGATGCTTCGGCACGTGGTGTGCGCGGTTTTGCGGCGTCCCGTGCTGCCTCGATGCGCTTACGCACATCGAGAAATACCGAAGACGCAGGAACCATCTTCCGAGCCGATACGACATCCTCGTCCGCTGTACCCCAGGGGAGCACATTGAATCCGAATGCGATTAGCGTTCTGGCCTCTTGAGACTTCGTGTCTTTCATGAGCACTGTCGGTGCAGAAGGAAGCGGGGCCACTTTTCTGCCCTCGAACTTGCTGAATGCAAATCCGGAGGAAGTCATTGACACCAGCCCGCCGATCTCACGGTCTCCTTTTTTCATTTTCATGACCAGCTCTGTATCCTTGTCGGGATTTTCGCCCCAACCGGCAACGCCATTGCGTACGGCAATCAAATGGCACGAAGCGCCGGATTTCTCCGGACGTCTGATTGCCACGTGGATTTCGCTGAACACACCCTGCTGGTGAATTCCGTAGAATCCAGCGGTGGCGTACTGCTCTTCCAGGCTTGCGCCCATGGCACTGCACCGCGCGGAGCGGAACAGCACCGCAGTGTCTACTGCTGTTTCAGTTCTTTGTAGCTGTTGCATGCTGGAAAATACTCCAGCTACGAGGTTCGCCGCGATAGTACTACTTGGTGCTGCTTTTGTGTTATTCATAATTGGTAAAAAGCCTTGTGGCTCAAACTTATATGACACAAAAAAGCCAATATTTGCCATGTAATACATAAAAAAATAACAGCCGAAATCCTTACGGAAACGGCTGTTATTATCTTAATTACTCTTTAAGTGCTACGTGTAGCATTGCTAATTTTCCTAATTCTGCGGATGTCAGATTCCCAACAATATTGCTGCTTACACCACTAAACATAGGCGGAGTAAGTACGACTGCATCACAATACATGGAATTAGCAATAGCAGCCGCAACGTCGTGAGGCCATTCTTGCATTATGAATTCCACTAGTGCTGGACACTGCACAGCTGAGTTACTCAGGTATTTCAGAAACGCAGCGAACCCGACGTCATTGGTCATACCCGCTAATTCTTTAAAGTCATCATAAGCTTCTACTAATTCTGCTTGTAAAGCAGTTCTCAGCTCTCTTACAATAACTCTGTCATCATCAACTGCCGGTGACGTATGGTGGGACGCTCGACGCCCACCGGATGACCGCTGTTCTTTTTTCCGTTGTTTGGACGTGCGACGATCCAGTGGTTCCTCCTCCTGGAACAAGCCCCCCCGTCCCTGAGTATACTGGGTAGTGGGGCTGTAGTACTTTTTTTCGTGGACTCTTTCTTTCCATTCTTCGGGAAATTCTCCTTCAGGTAGTTTAGTCAGATATTTTTCCACGGCAAAGTCGATATACTCCTTAGGTGCTGACATGAAGTTAGCGTCCAATTCAGGGATATCGAATAACGACAGCATCGACGCACCAGAAAGGGTCATCATTGTTTTCTGAGCCTTTGCTTCTTCAGGTAGGTGCTGCCCAGGGACGATGGCCGACGGATCTCCGTTGAAGATAACACTTATACGTGCATGAATAGATTTATTTTCTTTATCAAGGTTTCCGATAGTGAAGTGGAAACCTTGTGTATTAGCCTCGTCAGCAGAGTCGACTCCGCTTTGTGATGCCCCTATAGTAACGTGGTTGTGAGTCGTCCCATGGAAGGCGCCGATATCAATACCGTGTTCTTCAATGAGCTTGTTGATAATTTCCACATTTCTATCCTCGGTGAGGTTAATCTTAATCGTCATACCTTCCAGTTCTTGGTGGAAAGGAAGTGTGATAAACTTACCTTCCTTCGTAATAAAATGGCTCAGGTGAGTTTCTTTACGAAATGTACGTACAGACCAGATATGGAACGACATGATTTGCCGCCACATAGCAATGGGCATCTTAGGTAGGCGATGACTCAGACCAGGATCTTCGAGAGGAACATCGAGGATTTGAGCCGCTCTGGCTGGGCTTAGTGGTACAGCGGATGTGAAGAACGTGTTTTCTCGAACGAGTGACAGGCCTTTTTCCGTGTATACCGTTTTTGCAGGTAGGACAATAGGATTATTAGCAGTTGACATACAGAGTTTGGATAGGGGTGTTTGGAGACTTGCTTGCTTGCACTTCCAGAGGCGCGTATACTAATTTTTCACGAACATGATTGTGCATCGCAATCATTTCTTCCATGGCTGTACTATTTACCTTATTAACATCGAATACGTTTGTTTCCGTCGTAGGTACATAATTAATACCACGATTAGTTGCAACCATTTCAGCGATCTCGTCAGCAGTCTTTCCGGCTAAGGATACAACTTTACTAATCTCAAAATGCGTAGAGTGCGTGTCATAACTGTCCAGAGGTGCGTTGAGTGTGAAGTTTACGGCTTTCTTAAGTTCTGCCGCAAACTCGTCTTCTTTAGCATAGAACCCGTGAATTGCTACAGTATAACCTCCAGCTAGAGGAGCACCTGTCTGAAACTGGCGATGTCGGTTAACTGTGTTGAAGATATAGTTAATCCAATTTTCTCTGGTGTGCGCCACTACAGGAGTAACCGTAATAACGATATAACCAGATTTCTTGTCGATCATAGGAAGAAGAGTTTTACCTACGCCGACATACGAATTGAATGATGTAAGCGGAGCCCCATCAAGCATATGAATAAGCAGTCTGTTCGGTACGCGGTCGATAGGTGGGGTTACTTTGATATTAGTAACCATAGTCTTATCGAGGTACTCTTTGAATGGCTTGGAAAGGAATGCTGGGGTTTCAATCCCGCCTTTCTTAATTTCATCAATCTGATATTTTTCGTAAAGCTTAACGCAGTCAGCAACGTTGATGTTAACTACTACGTGCTCACGGTCAACAACGCTAGCATTTAAACGAGCAGAAGTAGATCCGATGATCTGTTGAATATAAGGCCACATGGGCGTATTTTCAACTAAGTTCTGCGGAGTCAACTCCGGCTCTTTTGTTTTGGTCGCTTCACTCATGCGTCTTCTTTGATTAGTTGGTCTACTGTTCTGGAATGAATGCTGTTGTTGTTTGCAATCACTTTAGCTGTGGCGTAGATGGATTCCGGAGCAGCCTCTAATGAATGCAAAATGTGCAACACAAAACCGCCCGCTACGGTATTTGCAAGTGCAGTTTGTACATTCTTGTCGTCATCAGTCATTTCACCGGTGCAACTCTTAGATGGGTCCCGGCCATCAGGAGTAATTCCAGCAAAAATGAATGGATCGGCTTTTGTTCCTTTGTATCCTGGAAGATACAGATAAGCCTGAGGATCATATTCCTCGTTAACCCCCATGATAAGAGGCACGTACAGCTTATCTGCCCAATACTGCGCCGTTAAGCGAGCATCGTTATTGTCCACAGCGGCTACGATAATATCGACGTCATGCAGACCTGAAGATGCTTGTGTCAAGTACAGAGGGATTGATTCCACTTTGTGCTTCGACCAGGTGCTAAGTCGGGTTTTCAGAACATCGGCTTTGTTCTTGCCAATGTTACCTTCTGCAAAGTTTTGTCTCTGGATGTTCTTTTCCTCGTACTTATCACCGTCGATGATGACGAGATTGTAGGCCCCAGCAAGGGCGGCGACGATGTGAGTAGATAAACCACCCGCACCGATTAATGCAATTTTTTTCACGATGTATTGTTATTTTTTGTTAAGCTGTCTTTCCACAAGGCCAGCGAGTTTTCTATTGATTGGTATATTCTTATCTAGATAAACCATGTCTGCAGTTATACATTTTTCAGCGGAAGGTTTTTCCGATTCTACTGGCGCTGGAGTTACTTTTTTCTTTGGGGTAGCCATATAGTATTAGAGTAAACTCCAAAACGGAGGTAAGTCCATTGGGAATGTTTTCAGTTCCATTCCTGGACCTGGTTTCATCCGGATCAAAGGAGCAGTTTTTGGATCATGTGCGCTCGGGATCGCTTCCCCAAAAACATTATTGTGGTCAGGAACTTCCAAGTGTAGATTACCAGGACTAGAAATTAGATCGTTAAACAGCGCCGTTGGGCTATACTGCATAGGATTAAATTTCAATGCAACAGCCGCATCGCTACGGAAACACCAGGCTCCATGTTCATAAAGATTATGAATAGGAAGGTAGTGTAACGTGTTTATCTTACCTCTACGAACGCCAGCGCTGTGTAGAGTAACTTCGATACCACTCTTTGCGAAATTAAGAGGACCACCATTTGTATTCTTGTACGTTACTACAGATACGATTCCGTCCAGTTTAAAATCTTTTGCTACCAACACAGTTTCGAGTGCAGGGATCACATTGCATTTGCTTGCGTCATCGCCAAAGCGCAGCACCGGCTTGGTGTCACCTTTGAATAGCTCTGGAGCTTTTGACGTGTCTTGATTTGTATAAAGCTTAAATTTGACTTTCTTGCCGTCAAGCTGCGGAACCCAAGTTTCGTTCATAAACAAGTGGTTCGTGTAATAAATGACACGCATCTCAGAAGCACCGTAACGCCACACCGATGTGGAGTATGTGGTATCTTCTTTAAGTTCTGGGAAATTAGGCACAACACCGGCTTTAGAACATACTAGAATAGGCTCCCCGTCAATAATTGAACCAGCATCGATTTGCGATGCATTAGTCATACACAGTGTATACGCGGCTAGCTTACTTGGATCCTTTGGGTCTGGTAGGAGGATTACACCTCTTTTGGCAGTTTCGCTCATGGTAGTGGTAATAAAAAGATAAACGATGGGGGCCTATGGCCCCCATCGTGAGTCATATTTTATATACAGCTAAGCTATTACGCTTTGCTGCTAGTACGTTGCGTGAAGACAACGCGGTCACCTTGGGTCAAGGGACTATCAGCGCTTTTTGCACCACCGTTAACGGTAGCTACGCTATTGGCGTTGAGGCCGTAGGCAGCGGAGAAGCTACCATCGCGAAGCAGCGCGGATGCGGAGATGTTGGTGTCCAAAGTATGTTGTTGCGTCTGACCATTCGATTGAACCGAAATGGTGAAAGCAGCAGCCTTGGAAGACGTGCGTTGAGTGAGTTCAACACGATCACCGTCTTGGATACGATAATTGTTGTCGCGCTCGACACCATTGACTTTCACAACAGTGTTTGCGTTAGCACCGTAGGCGGCACCATGGGAGTTGAGAAACGCTCCAACAGTAGGAGGAGCGGTGACAGTTGCAGTTGCAGTTTGGCCGTTGGCAGTGACGTTGATTAACATATGTTTGTTGTAGTAAATGAGGTTAATAGGAAGAAGACACTTTTAGCAGCGTCTTTTTTGTTTCTAGGCTCAACTGTTAAAGTGAGTGTGTTGCCTTCTTTAATACTTTGAAGCTTAGTAGCCATACTATTGTAGGCTACTACTTTTATTTCTGTGGTTGGAGAGTTTGCTTGAGATTTTTCGAGCTCAAACGAAAACTCAATTCCGGGACCATTTGTAGTACCAAATTTCTTTGGTACCCCAACCACTCTTCCTAGGAATGTGGCAGGTTTGTTCATATGACTTAAAAGTCGGCTCCTTTTATTAGGATTTCACCATCCGAAGTCACGACGGAAATGACTTCGAAATCTTCAGCTTCGTCATGGACTAATTCATCACATAGTTCTTCGAGAAGGATCCGTAGACCCTTTGTATTAATCGCCCTGATAGGACGTACTATGTATGGGACATTGTCGTCTGATAAGCTTAGTGGAATTTTAATTATCGCGTTCATATCTTTTTAGAATACTTTCGTGATATATAAAAGATGCCCGAATAAGAATAGCAATAGCTACTCTTATTCAAACTTATATAACACAAAAATGATGATTTTTGCCATTTTTTAAACGAAGTCATTTAAGACTAATTTGACGTTTCCTTTGCTATTAATAGCCTTACGTCCGCGTGGTTCAGGAGCTAGCTTATAAAGATACGCTACCCGCTTGTTATCTAAAATTGCTACAGTACCACCACCATCAATGACAGACAAAAAGAAGCTTACTCTTTCAGGTTCCGTCTGCTTGGATACTGAGTGTTCTGTTAAAAGCTCTTTTAGAATCTTTAATCTTTTAGCGTTGGGGTCTTCTTTTTGTTTTTTGGGTTTAACTTCCTGAGCATCTTCTGTTACCGGATAAACTACATCTGTAACTACAGAGATAGTACCCTCCTCACTTAACTTATCAGTAAGTAATTCTGATGCGACTTCGGCAACTACATCGGTAGGAGCCACAACTTGTTCTTCTTTCTTTTTTCTAGCCATATTATTCAAATGCAGAATGTTTCATATCTTGGATCATAAATGCCATAGGGTATCGTTTATCCCCAGCGCAACAATGTTTAACTTTTCTAGCTGTATTCCAGATTTCTTCATAGTCGGATACGTCTAGCTCTACAGCAAAAGTTAACGTTTCTAAACCTGATCCTTGGTAGTGCTGAATTTTAGGATAGTCTTCCTCCTTAATTCCATTATTGTGTCGAACCCATTTGTTCCATAAAAACATAGCTTCTTGTGTGGCAGATTCAAAATCTTTACCAAACACAAACATTTCCTGTACGTAATCCAGAGACGTCTCAAGTACGGACATTTTTATAGGAAGCATCACAGCGATAGGTTTGTACACGTGATCTAACGTTCCTTTTTTATTGTATGCTTTTATATCTTTGTAATCTAAATAAGATTGGGGCTTTCGTTTAGTTGCGCTCATTAGTTTGATCAGTTAAAAACTGGATAAGATCTTTAACCTGTTTTTTAGTTTTAGGCAAGAATAATTTTTTATTAAATTTAAAAGAAAACATTTTATGCTTTAATTTGAATACAGAATCTTGCATCCCTTTAATATCCACTACTACTACTTGCGCTGGAATTGTTTTATTAAATTCTTTCTTCTTAGTAAAGAAAGCGAAATCTGCAATATAGTATATTGGTCTAACTTTATTACCTTCCACATCTACAAAACCAGGTTGTAACAAAAATTTGGGTTGCATAACAAAGTTTCTTAGTCCAACGGAATCCCTAAATAATTCATATGCCTCTTTCTCTATCATAGAGTCGAACAACATGTTATCAGATTCCCTCTTACTCTTTTCAGAAACAACAATCCGACCCCGATTTCCAGTTTTATACTCTGGCATACCGAGGTAGGATAATATATTTTTGAATTCTTCTGTGTCTTCTTTCACAGGAAGAATTTATAATTAAGCCATTACTTTGTCAACAACATCTACAGTGTTTTTGACAAATTTTTCAGGATTATCTTTTATCAGACGAATAATTTTATCAACATATGAGCCGTCTGACTCTATTGGTGTTTCCTCTTCTACTACCTCATCTGTTTCCGCTTCTAGTGGTATTTCTTTTATCATGCCTTGCCCCATATTAGACGCAATCTTGCACATAATAGTTAAGGTCTCTTCGTCAAAAGATGCGGCCTTTTCTATAAAGTATAAACTCTTCTCCGACAGCGTATCGAATACAGCCATAGTAAAAAGAGTAGATGCCGCAGCAGACTTAGCTAAAAAGGCACTAACTAAAGCAACACCATCAGCAGTAAGTTCTGGTTCTGCCATAGAAGATGCGACCTTAACAAAGCCATGCAGAGATTCACTGTCTCCAGCAGCTACCACGTCTTCTAAAGAATCAAACGAATCGTAAGCGATAGAATTAAATAAACTAGAAAGTAACTCATTATTATCACCGGCATTTTTTGCCATAAAACCAGCGTATGCCATACCATAAGCATAGTCATCATCTGTTAGATCTTTAAGAGACGCAGATTTAATAGGAACTCCATTTTCATCCACATAACGAGTTTCTACTCTAGAAGGATTTTCATCCAACACATCTTTTCTTTTTCTAGAATCAGCTAGAGAAGGAAAGCTTTTACGTAGAGATTGATATGTTATGGCGCCAGAAGCTAGACCAGCCAGTATAAGCGCACCAACCGGCATAGCGGAGCCGACTAACTCAGGTGTGCTAATTCCCTTACCATCAGCGGCAGATTTCTGCACCGTATCCGTGTATACAGATTGTGCGGCATCCATGTCTTTCTGAAGCTGCTTTTTCTTCATAAGCTGATACATTTTAGATATAGCAACAAAAGAAGCCAGCCCCGTAAGAGCCCCACCAGCTAGAGCTACCCCAGAATTCAGGGCCGCAGTTTTAGTTACGCCTGGTATAGTCTTATCAATATAAATAGTATCATTGTCCAGCTTGTTAGGATTATTTTCCATGTCAGCCTTATTTTTTAGATACTTTACATAATCCAAAAGACCAGCAGTACCAGCAACCGCAGTACCAGCGGCAGCCCCACCAATAAGAAACTTTTTAAGTAATTGTTTATCTCTCTCTTCCATATTTAATTTAATTGTAGGTATTGTAACTCTCTGTACTTAACAAATACAGCAAAGTCATTATTGATTCTGCTTTCTTCGATTATTACACTTGGACTTGTTTCTGGGTACTCTCTGCTCAGCAAACAATTATAGGCGTCCACATCCTTTGGGTTATTTAATAAAGCATAAACTGCCACTTTGCTCGGACCGAATCTTACCGTCTCAGGCATTTTTGCGTATTGGTCCATCAACGCGGGCCTAGAGGAGTACGTATTAGAGGAGAAATCTATGTCGGGTTTTTTCTCTTCTGGTACCTCTGGAGATTCAACAACCTCTATATCATCTATTTCAGACACATCTCCAGTACTGAAGTCAGCGGAGGGAAACATGTCAACAATAGTATCGTCTATTTCTTCGCTCATAGATACGCTCTTTCGATTTCCTCATTTTCTTTCTCGCGCTGCACCCGACCCCTAAGTTTGTGATACTCTTTTATACCAGCCTCTAGCTTAGCAATCTTCTCTTCATCCGGCCCTTGTAACGCACTTTTTGCGGCCCAAGCTGACGCCCCTGCTCCAGCACCGCCAAGCGCAGCAAGAGCAATAAATCCTTTTATTAAACTTGGCGCGTATGATGTAGCAACAGCCGCACCGGTACCTAAAGCACCCGCCGATTTTTGAATATTACGAAGCTCAAGAGCTTGCTCAAATACGAAGTCTACGATAACTGGATCTAGATCTTCTGGAGATACAGATGCAATTTTGTTAAGTAGTATAGAGGCTTTAATACCGTCTTCTCCCATCGGGTGCAGTAAAGCAGCGGCCTCCTTACAAAAATTAGACGCCAGACGTGCAGCACTTTCACCGGTTACTACGTCCTGCATTAAATAATCTTTTACATCCTTAGAAACACCAAGTTCCGATAGTGCAATATCTGCGCCTAAGTCTTTATAGTTCGTTAAACTCATGTGGTTATGATAACAGGTTAATGTAGTTAATTCAATTCTTTTTTCCTACCCATAGCATCTACTATGTATCTTTTACCAGTAGAGTTTCCAATCATCCCACTGCCTACTGACATAGCTATAGTACTAGCAACACCCAGTCCTAAAAAACGGCTTAGAATGATACCGACAGAAGCACCAAAAGCAGTTTTTAATAACCTCGATAACTCACTAATTTTACTCTCAGGCAACGATTGAATTGATTTTATCAGCTTAGCTTTTTCTGCTTGTGAGTAATCTGGCTCAGACATAATTTTTTGTTGAATATACCCTATATCCGCAGAGCTAGCAGTTTTTTGGAATGTCCTATTAATACCCAAACCTGACAGACCTCCAAGCCCTCCACCTATAGCAGCGCCTCCAGCAATATTCTTTAAGGCGGACTCACCACCCCCAAGAATAGAATATAATAAACCACCGGCGGCACCTAAAGCAGCGCCACCGCCAGCCCCATTACCAATCGCATTAAGAGCGGACCCATTGGTTATACCATCCCTGTAGCGACTAAGGTAAGACACACCCTTGTTGAAATATGGTTTAACATAATCTAACCCAGTTTGCATAAGATCTTCCGAAGTTTGTTCACTATACGGAGAATACCTGTGTTTTAACCAACCCCTAGGATCCCTTAGGGCTAATTCCCGATCCGTAGAATAATTTACTGATTCATCACTAAGCTCTGATATTTTCTTATCATAACCTGGGTACAAGGCGTTCAGTTGTTGTCTGGGTTCCATTATCTTTGTTCTTCTGGATTTATAACTTCTCCGGCTCCATTGACCATACCTGGAGCCATCTTGAATTCCGGTAGTTCTCGCAAACCATCTGATGTAGAGTTTTGATTAACAGGACCATCTTTAGGGTCTTGTCTTTTTATGGTTTCTACAGTTTGCCTAAGTTTTTCTATTGGTACTTTCTTCATTGCGGATTAACGGCTTGGTTTCTACCCTGTCCTTCTGCATCGGTTCTAATTTGTTTAAGGTACTGCTGAGCTAACGCATGCAACTCTATGTTAGTGTTCTTAGTGTTTTCCATATCCTGCTTACGCGTACCTTCAGGCATTGCCGCCCACTCTTTGGCCTTGGCCATAGCCTCTTCCTGTCTGCTAAGAGGCGTAACAGCTCCGCTTTCACCTCCAGTTGCCTGAGGTTGCATTTCAGAAAGACTAGTTTCCTGTTCTTTATTGAATTGTATTTCCTCGATACTTCTACTCTTCTCAAACTGCGAATCCTCTTTGAGACGGCGTTTGTACGCATCCAACGGAGAACCAAGTGAGAGCATTTCAAATAGAACTTCTCTAGGTGCCTCACCACCAGAAATAAGTTGCATGATATACTGCATTCTCTCAACACTATCAGCAATACGCGGAGGAGCGATGTTTACAGAGAATTCGTTTGTATTCAAGAAAGCCGCAACTCGTTTGTTTACCCACTTAAGAAACTTATTAAAGTTATGCGGAATGTGGTGGAATGCTCTCTCAAATAGACGGAGAGCTGGGGGTATCTGTTGATAGGTTAATGTACCATGAAATAGTTCAGCAGGGTATCCTAGACCATTTAATAGCGCGTTAGTCTGCCATTCCATGAGATCTTTAGGTGTAAAATTCCTACCAGTACCACTTACTTCTTGATACTGTGTAGGCATAGGTAATGCAAACATAGATTCTCTATTCTCTCTATGTCGCTTAACTAATTCAGCCATATTTTTCTTCCATAGTGCTGTGTTTACAGTTACGCCAGGATCTAGGTTACCACTAGTACCAGCTATACCAGGGCTGAAAATACGGATAGGTACTAGGAAGTCTCTAGCTAAAGTTTCATCTGCTTTTCTATATAACTGCCACTGGAATAAATCCCTATAGTGAGCAATAGGAGCGGGAATCCCTAAACCATTTTTAGAAACACCGGTTATACATGGTGGCGCGTATACAAATATAGCTTCTGGATTGAATATGAAAGCTTTATCCATGCTTATAGCCCGAAGCATAGCTTTTGGTGTATTGTTGATGTAGAAAAGGTCACCACTTTTAATTCTGGCTATTTCTTCTGGATCAAACTTGTAAATTACATCTACTTTTCCTGTTTGTGTGGCTTTTCTAAGTTTGATGTGTCTGGGATCCAAATGGACTAAACGTATGTCGGTTTCTTTACGAATAAACATATCGGTAAAATCCACTTCTACTTTTGGTACTTTTGTAATGTCGCCGTTAAACTGTGCAAGTTTATCTACATCTGGCACTTTGTATTTACATGATTTAATATCAAAAGAAACCTCACTCTCTGGAAAAGTATTTATACTTACATTTCTGGATACCGTATTCCCATTTCCATCCACACCACGGAATACAACGAATCTATTCCACGGTAAATGCATACGAACCACAGATATACCATAACAGAAACCATCTTCTCCCATAGTTTGCATGGATTGAAAAATGTCCAAAGATTCTACAAGTAAGTCTCTACGTTTAGTGCGTTCCGTAACGTCACCTAATCCGTCTTGGAATTCTATCTCAGTAATAAAGTGCGACACTACTCTCTTAGTAGCTGCTTCATACTCACTATTAAGAGTGGTTAAATGCGCGCAAAAATCTAATGAAGCCTGCTGATCCTTAGGAAGCGACTCGTTTGCATGCAGGAAGAAAGGATTATCTGTTTTAGATTTCTTTTCTGTAAATGGACTCTGGATACTCCAACTCATTATTGTTTTTATTTAAAATTTTTGATAAGTCCGGTATATTTACGGAAGCTTCTTTAGATAATTTTTCTCCCGCAATATCTTTTCCTTCAACTCTCTTTCCTGTGTCTATACAAGGAGTCGAGTTAGTTACTACAGCTGACTTTATCATAGTCTTATTGTAACACAAAAATAAGTATTTTAAACAAAAAGTTTTTGTCGAACGCAACTTCTCCTAGAAAAAGACCTTTTCGTTGTTCCAGATCTACATCGCCTATTTTACCATGTAATACTACTTCTGAAGCAATAGGTAAACTTATCTCCAGCGCGTTGTCGGATTTTACAAATACAGTTAGACTATTACCATTTATTTTAGCATTTAGGGCATTTACTTTAACCTGTATAGGAAAGTTAGGAATACCCAGGAAAATGTGATCTTTAGATTTGGAATTACTAATACCGTAATACCAACTAATAAGACTCTCCGTAGTAGACAAATTGTTGCGAATATACTCTGATACGTGCTTTGATAAACCTAGGTCATCTTTTGTAGGTGTGGGTTTTTTGTAGGCCTCGTATTCTGGTTGTGGCCTAGCTTCTTCTATTACGTCCTCAGTTATTACGGGACTGCTATTAATTTTTTCCAATAGTTCTTGCTGTCTTCTTACACTCGTAGGTATCTTGTGTTCACCACGGTCGATTTCGCTTGCTTTAAATTGTTGACTCATATTGTTCCTGAAGTGTTATAATCTTCTTAGGTTTAGCTTGTTTATGTCGTTTGTACAAGAACTTAATTAACATTTGTATGTTCTTACTATTAAAAAGATCCGCACATAAAAGAACACCATCTAAAAATATTTCAAAAAATAAATTTTCTTTAAAGAATACCTTTATGCACGTACCGTTTTCGTCCAGTATTAGGGCTCTATTATCTAACAGAGAGATGTTTTGTTTAAAGCAAAGACCAACAGACTTGGCTTCAGAAAGAAAAAATGCGCAATGCAGTATAAGCTTCTCATGTGCGGATATATCGGAATATAGGAAATAAGTATCTAGAAATTTGGGAAATGATTTATTTTCTAATATAGATGGCTTTATAGACTCTTCTATAAACTTAGGTAAATCCGCTACATCTATAGAAGCAAATTTGCATACACGCACAGATGTCTTTTTTCGTATGCATGGATGTTCTTGTGAATTCCATTTATACCAAGTTCTACTAGATATACCTATTTTTTTTAACCAATCTGTCTTCCTACCACCATTACCAGTATAGGAAGCCAGATTGGTTTGTAACAAACCCAGCATTTTTTTAGCATCTGCTAAATTTAAATATCTGGATTTAATTTTCATTAGTTACCAGTGATTGCATCGTAAGCCTTAGATAGGGTTTCCTCTCTAGCTGTACGCTGCTCGGTATACTTTCCGTATAGATCTTCAATCTTAGCGCTGTCATAACCCGCCCCATTAAGAGAGGTTACGAAACCCAATTGCTGGGCAGTTCTAATTTCTTGCAATAATTCATTTTCTTCACTCATATTAGTCAGGTAATTTAACAGTTTTACT
>JACCEA010575807.1_pt1 | contig 13721 bp, 9 predicted proteins | sample 7449851 | NCBI WGS metagenome assembly JACCEA01 (sample SAMN15323453, study PRJNA562643) | freshwater metagenome | isolation source: river surface water | place: USA:Blue River Watershed | collected 2017-08-18 | reverse complement strand
TATCCGCGATCTTGCAACTGAACGTGTAGCCCGGAGAGTCGAAGTCGCAGCTAATGTAGCCGTCGTCTATCTCTATCACCTGCCCGTTAAGCGTCACCAACGTCTGCGGTGCGGAGAAGGCCGAGCCTGCCGCGTTCGGTAGATCGTAGGAAACCAAGAAGCTACGACGTACCGGATTCAGAAGCTCCATTACGTAGCTGACTTCGTGGCTCTTGGCTACGAGAGGCCCAAGCGAGGCACTGCCTACGTGAGCCCGTACCGCATGCTGCTGGATCGTGTACGGTGCGGTATGCGCCTGCTTCACCGAGCGGGGCGCTTCGTACGGAGCCACGTGAGCAAAGCGTGGGCGAGAGTAGTCCTCGTACAGGCTGGCATGCTCTGCGCGTGTGCGCCCGGTATCTTCGTAGAGTGCTGTGTGCTCCACGGCGATACGGTCGGCCCACACTGCCTCCATGACTGAAACGATCATCAGCTTCTGCAGCTCGTACGGAGCATCGTGGGCCGTGGGCATCACAGACAGCGAGTGGCTGTGTACTGCCTCGTGGCTTGCGGCAACCGAATGTGTACCTTCCAGAGTGTGGGTGGCCGAGACTCGATTGCCGTAGAGCGCGTAATGCACTACGCCTATAGGCATGCTGTACGAGGCTACGTGCGCGGTCTGTACACGAGCGAGACCCTTGCGCTCCCATCGGTGAGCAAGCAGTAGAGCCTGCAGCTCGTCTCTCTGCCAACGTTCTATGAGTGTGGCTTCCACGTAAGCCTCCTTGATGAATATGAAATTGTCCGTGGCATACACGGTGTTAAGGTAAGGATCGTTGATGAGGGCAGGGTCTAGGGGAACGATAGGGTACGTGTCCCACGGTGGCCCTCCGCCGTCGTATTCCGGGAACAGCCCGAATGTGGTAGTCAGAGACGAGTAGACGTACTGCGTGCTGTTTGGGCCGAGAACCGCGTCCCAGTCCGTCATCATGTTGGCATAGTGCGGAGGGCTATACCGCCAAGATATCCACATGTCGTAGGCCGTGGGCATTACGTCCCCGAAACGGTAGTACCGGGAGTCCGCCTGGATATTTTCTGAACCTGCGGTAGAGACTTTAGCCAGACGTTCTTCAAACGTGCGCCACCCTAGAGGGAAGATTTCTGCCCCGTGGGCGTACCACCGAGTGTTCGCCATGTTGTCCGAGTGGCGTTGCGAGATATCTAACGCCTTCAGTACCGCAAGGCTGCGTACGTCCATGCCAATAATCGGAACAGGAGGGAGCCCCCACACAGCGGCCCGGTGATCGTTCATGTATTGGTGGAAGTCCTCTAAGAACGTGACCCCCACGCTGACGTAGCCATGGGTCACCAAAAACAGTTTCTCGACCTCCCCTGCGACGGAGATATGCAGGCTTTCGTTGAAATCGATTTCAACCTCGCCCTGGTGCGTGGTAGCCAGGTTCCCGGTAATCGATATCTCTGGCTGCAACTCTATGTGGACTTCGCCATCCACGAATAGATCGACTTCGTGAGTCCATTGCGTAGCCCACTGAGTGGACCGGCTGCGCGTCCCGCCGACCACTACGGAAGGCGTCAGGTCTATAGCTATAGGGACTTCGAATGTACGCGCCCCTGTGACCTCCACAGTCAGCGAAAGGTCTATGGTTACCTCTGCGTCAATGTCGATGGGGTCGTGCCAGTTCTGTACGCGAACCAGAACCGTGTGAGGTATTAGCTTGCCGCCGAACGAGTACCGACGCGACTGTGTGTACAGCAGCCCCTCGGTGGCCGTTCCGTACCTAGACGGCACGTACCCGAGAACGTCCTGGGTGAATTCCTGAGTAGATGAAGACCCCGGCGAGAACACGTACGAAGGTATCTCATCGACAATCTCTACCTGCTGCGACCATGTCGGAGCGTCCAGTGCTTGCCAGTGGCGGGTAAGGTAGACCCGCGAAATATCCACCTGATCCTCTAGCGGGTAGCTCAAGCGGCTGCTCTCTGAAGGAATCACGCTTACCAAGTACGCAGTGTCTGACACAGGGTCGTACTCGATACCGGTACACCTACCAAAGCTGTCTTGCTGAGAGAAATCCTGCTGACGCGTATACCCCTCGACCACTCTTTCGTACTTCTCGATGAACCCCCATCGCAGGAGTGTGACTACGGATGGTGCCGCGTTGGTGTAGGTGTAGACCATCACTGCCTGCCCCGCGTACACGTGGACGATGTAGTTCATGCCCTTGTACGTAAACACCCTATTGGATGGGATACGGTCTCCTGGCGAGAGGCCCACGGTGCGCGTGTATATGCCCTGGGCGTCTCCGGGAACCTCGCGATGCAGTATCGGAGAAGTGTGGATCACTGCGGACACGGCTCTCGTGGCTTCGCTGATCGTGCGAACCATCGCCTTGCCGTTTACCGGCCCTTCTATGCTGTAGGGGTACGCAGGGTCACGCAGCATGTACAGCAGATACAGCAACCCTGCGGTGCCTCGGACTACCTCGAAAGCAAGTACCGAGTACGCACCAAGGTCTATGAGCGTGGTGCTTGTGATGGTACTGCCGTTCCATATGGATAGGTACAGCTTAGGCTCGCCGGTCCCAGGAGTCAGCTCATTGCAATGGAATATCCATATCTCTGTCGTTGACTTGATGATGAGCTTTACGTCTACCTTCCACTGTCTGCCGTTGCCGCCAAGCTGCCGGTAGTGTGTGATGCCTAGCAGTTGGCGGGTCACCAGCGCGGTACCGCCTTGCTTTACGGAAAGATAGATTTTTGTGGCGTCTCGTGCGTCGTAGAGGATAGACGCGAACACAGAGCCATCGTCGGAGTAGTCCCCTGTCCACCCAGGTGCTGCCGAGTGGGAGCCGGTGGCCGGTACCGTGGAACTCGTCATGTCCCACATAGGCGAAGTTTCGATGGCCGGGTTGGGGACCGTGAGGGACGCAGTAGCTTGTGACGTACCGCTGGTTGTCCACAAGGCAGGCATGTAGATATCGTCTCCATCCACGGAGGCATTGATATGGTACTGCCGAGACCTTACGTTAGGGCCTGAGTAAATCGTCCACTGCGCTGTAGCGAAAGCGAAGCGTTTGTGGTCAGGTCTAATCGACATAGACGCCATAGGGGCGCCGTAGCTGTTGTAGTTGTTCGAAAAGACCCAGCCATAGACCGCGTGATCTTCGCGAATGTTGGTGGACTCGGAGATGAACCGCAGTCGTGACCAGATTCGCGGGTTGCCCGTAAATCCCGCCATGGTGTATCACAGCGCTACGGTGAACAGGCCGGACGGGAGACGGAATACGTCGCCGGAGTCTACGGGCTTCGGTGTGGCGAGCGCGCCGTACAGGATGACGTTACCTCCTGTCGGTGCGTCCATGATTGCGGAGAATGTCACCGTACCCCACGCCGCCGCTGCAGCCTCCCAAGCTACCGCCCCGGAGAGCTGAGACATGGCGGCGGTAGACGCCGTAAAGGTCACCAGCGCATCGTCTCGTATCTTCTTCCGCACATAGCCCAGTGCGGTTACTTCGTCGGCAGAGGCTACCGTGTTGGCCCGCAGGGCAATATCGTTCGACGCCTTGAACAGCCCTACCCAGTAGGCCGAGGGAACTACGTAATCTTCGCCACGCAGCAATTTGTTGAGTACGCGATTTGCTTGGTAGACGCTGAGCTTGCCAGCCATAGTTGTTCTCCTAAAAGTCTGCTGTAACTGTGAAAAGTGCGGTGGCTATGCTCGGGTCAGGCGCTGTCGGTGGCTGCACACGCCGGACCCAGAAGGTAACACCCCTACGGGGAGGTATTTTGGGCCACGCAAGGGAAGGCCCGAAAGTTAGGCCACCCAAACGGCCTTGGCTGTCGTACACATCCTCGATAAGCATAGGTGTCTGGATGGTGTCGCCGTCACTGGCTTGGGTGGTGGCCGGTGCTGCCAGGATGACCGGCAGAGAGTTGACGGAAATTTCAGAGTGCATCTGCGGTGCGTTCTCCATGAAGAACACGCCGCCCCACCCTGTAGGGTCTAGCGCCCGGTGGTGGATAGACCTGGGCGTCTGCATGCTGCTAAACCCGGCCAACGATACGTCAGAAGTGAACTCCGACGCCACAGTAACCGTGTCTACCGAGTCGTCTTGCACGGCCAACTGCACGTTGGCTACCTCTTGGTCCGTATCGTTGAACAGGTAGAGGCAACGGTACTGGGTCTCGCCGCTACCAAGAGCCAGTAGCGAAGGGTCCGGGAACAGCGTATTCCTGCGCAGAGTTACGTCCAGGGTGATGTTCGAGGTGGTCATTGCTCCCGCGTCAATTTGCACAACGGCAAATCCTGCCTCGCGAGACCCCACAACTACGGTGCTTTGGCTCGATGCAACGGCTGCTGTGTATTCGAGCAGGCCCGCCAACATTACGAGCGAGACTGTTCTAGTGGCTGCGTTGAAGTGCAGCGTATGACTGCCTGGACGCATGCGATGCACAGATAGAACCTGTACGCCCGGAACCATAGGAGACGCGGAGAACGAGACGCCCCCGAACGACACGCCGCGCTTCCCTCCAAGGCTGAGTGCGGGGTTGTCAGGGTTGCCCGTGTGGCTGTAGTAGAGCGCGAGGGCGTCGCCTACACTCCGGTCAGGAAACGTAGCTATAGATCGTGCCCGTACCTGCAATGCCATAGACAGCGGATGCTCTTGCTGCCGCCATCCCTGAGATTTTGAAACCGATTTCAAAGTAGAGGAAAGCAGAACCTGCGTGGTGAGGTTCGCTGAACTGGAGGCTCTGGCTTTGAGTCTGGAGATGAACGGACTGCCGTCAACCAGAGGCGCCGAGGTCAACCGAGCCCTACTGCTGAGGATCGACACGAACCGTGCCCCGCGAAGCTCATTGATGGCCTTGTACTGGATCGCCCCAGTCACGGCGCCTATCGGCATTTCCAGTGGCAGGTCTACCGAAAATACTACCTTGCTGGCTGGCGTAGCCACTACCGTGTTTTCTGCGGTAATTTCTGTAGAGCCACCGTAGTAAAAGCGAACGGTATAGGCAGTGGCTGCTGCCTGCGTGTACGTGGCGAACGGCTCGAAGACCAGTATGTCGCCTTTCAGGATATTGATGGTGCCTGCGGACGCCGCGAAGTACGACCCGCGAGTGGACTGAATAGAGGCAGTGGCTGTAGGCTCTTTGGTGCCTGTAGCGATGGTCGTTACCGGCTGGATGACTCCTACTACCGCCCCCGTCGAAGGGCGCCACACGAAGATATAGCACTGCTGTACGCAGTGGTTCGCACTCAGGTTCGACTGATAGTCGGCCATGTAGTACTGGATCGCCGCCGCAGAGTTTAGCGGGTGCGTGTAGACGTAGTCCTCTGCGAACGGAGCAGAGAAGAACCGGCCAAACTTGGCCGTCTGCGCTGCCGTGGAATTGAGAGACGACTGCGTCAAGTTGGCTACCGCACGCCAGGGGTACGGGATCATGCACCCTTCAGTGGTGACCGCTCGTGTCGGTGTGACATTGGCATAGTTCGTGGCGGCTACCGGGTACGTTCCCGGCTCCCGTGCCGCTGCCGTGTTGAGGGCGAAGTACAGAGTAGTTGCCATGTCAGTCGTCTAGGCGTAGGGTGAGTCCCGCAGCGTACAGGCAAGGGTAGTACCCAGGAGACGTATTGCTTAGCTGCATAGGTCTAGGTAGCTCCCAGTAGCAAATGACCAGATTCTCTGTCGTGGATCGGGTGCTGCTGTCGGTAAGGGCCGCATGCGTGACTACCTGAGAGGAGGTGGTGCACAGAGGAAAGTATTGGTTCGCTGCGGGCCTTGTAGTCCCCGACGACCCGGAGGAGACGGCAGTGTCTCCCTGGGTACTCAGGAAGCCTGTAAGGCTTCGTGCGATGGTGCGGCGGGCGTATCCGGTGTACGTCACCTCATCCGGGGAGTCAAAGAACAGCATGTCGTCGTACGCTAGGTACGGCTCCGCTACCAAAAGAGCCAGATACAGATTCGAGGGCAGGCTGAAAGCAATGCCTCCGTTGTAGCCTCGAAACACTGCATCTATGGCGCTATTGATGATATTGGGGGCAATGACTCCAGCCATAGTCACCCCACTAGAGCTACACCAATGGTTGCCGATACGATAGACATAGGCCCATACGCCATCTCAGGTAGCGTGCGACGCTGCCAGAACGCTACCGACTGGCCCGGAGTGAGCGTACCTAGAGAGATACCGCTAGCAGCCTGGATAGGCGCGGTGAACGTAACCCCCACTGGCGCAGTGTAGGGCGTGGCGATGGTCTGGGCCACTCCGGTAGTGGTGCCGTCTCCCGCCCCTGCCGGGTCCACCCCGATAGCAAGACTCTGCGGCAGAGACGGCGGAGCGTGAATGTACAGACGAACGTCATTCGCCGTCAGCGACGCGTGGTTGTTTTTGAAGTAGAGGCATCGGTACTGCACATCCCCTACCAACGCCATCAGCGCCGTGGTCTGCGTGAATACGGTGTGGAGCGGGGCACTCACCAGAATGGACTCTGTCTTGTACGAAGTAGGCAGCAGAGCGAACGTGACGGTAATCACGATCATGCCGTCCACCAGATTTCCTACAGGGAAGGAACCGTTGCCAGTCACTACCGAAGAGGTGGTGATGACGGACGAGCCGTTAGCGCGCCACGTGAACGTCTGGGAGGTGGGGTTATATGTCAGTGTGCCGTTACCTAGAGCATTCCCGTACGCACCGGACAGATAGGCCCCAGTGATTACCGAAGGCTGCGCGGTCTCCTGGGATGACAGGGCCGCACCGATACCTCCGCCTAGAGAACTCGCAGCTCCGCTGGAGGCAAGGCTCCTGTTGAACGAAACGTCAGTAATAGAAAGTGGCATATGTCCTCACAGTTCGCCTATAGGAAAGTACACAGGGCCATCAATAGCTGAGGCTATGTCCTCGGGCTTAGTGACCAAGAAATTAGTAGGCTCCCCGCTGTCTGGGTGGGGCAGCTCACCACTGAGGATAAACGTCTTGTCCTCTCGCTGGCAGAAAGAAGCCGATTCTGTGTTCTTGTCGTGAAAGAGCACTTTGAGTCCGTACCAGCTTTTCCGGTAGAGCGTGGACTGCTCAGGGAACCAGCTATTGACCGGCAAGTTTCCGATCTGGGCGTCGTCGTTGTTGTCAGGCCGTGCCCCGATCCACGTTGTGGCTTCCCACTTCCAGGTACCGAAGGTCCAGCCTGGAGTGCCGGGACGGCCTAGGCCGCTCACGATTTCCCAAGTGGCCTTCATGACGTAGTCTGGGTGCCTCGCCAGTCGCGGGTGATACGTGGGCGTCATCTCTGTGTACGTCTTGCTACCCTCAAGGATGACATTCAGGAGTTTGTCAGAAAAGTCCGTATCGAACGTTTCGTTTGCGTACTGCGTGACAGTACCTTGCCCCTCCCAGTGCTCGTAGGTCTCCATCCGAGTGCATACCAGTCCTCCGGCCCGCATGTCCAGAAACCGCACATACTGTATCTCGTAGTAGCGCAAGAAGATGATGTTGTTTGTTGGGCTGCGCGGTAGCCCCAGATACTCCTCTTGCGTGAGCGTGTCGGCTACCTCCAGAGTGATCCGGTACTCGGTGCCTCCCTTCGTGAAAGATAGGTAGGTGTGTGCCCCTCCTGACCACCAGCAACCGCCCTCGTGGTTGCCTACAGTCTTTGTGGGGTCTACTCCCAGATTCAAGGGGTTCGCGTACTTGTAGCCTGGAGGGTTGTTGATCCAGTTTCTGTAGTGAGGCTCGTCGCCCAGAGGAATTCCTGAGTAGAGGTCTTCGTCCTTGCCGCACATGTAGTCCTGGTTCATGCGGTAGCTGGTGTCGATCACTACTTTGGCAAGAATCTCCGTATCGCCATCGTAGTCCACAGCAACTATCTGCTCGCCCTTGCACTCCGCCCGCACGTTCAGGTTGAGTTCGCGCCACTTATGGGGATAGCCTTGGGAGTCTGGCGGGCTTATCCAGTCTCCTTTATCCGTATGGGTGCCTGTCTCCTTGAACGCGTAGGCGGGCAGGTTGCCTAGAGAGACGGTAGACGCAGCGGATACCCCAGAGATGACGAGCTTGAAACGGTCTCCAGCCCGTTCCTTTTTCACCTCTCCGTTGAATACCCCGTCTTTCTGCTTGTAGCGAATGCACTGAGCCTCGGTACCGGACTCGTTAAAGAACCACGGCGTATTCACCGTCTCGTAGTCGTCCCCGGTGGTGACTATGTCGATGACGCGCCACCCGTTAGGGAAATCCTCGCTCGCGTACTGCGCCAGCTTCGTGAGGTCTTCCTCCTTCTCCCCGTAGACAGGAGAGCCGACTACGCGCTGGAGAACTGTCTCCTCGCCCGCAATCAAGCACACGACTATCAGGTGCATACGGTTTGAAATCGATTTCAAACATCCGCCGAGCACTGGCCCTGGTGCTATGCCTAGCATGCCTCCTTCCATGTACACGTTGCGGTGCTTGCCGTCCGAGCCGTACACGAAAAACGGTGTACCGAAGTGGCGAGTCGTAGGGCCATGGTACGAAATCACATAGCGGTCGGCGTTTGGCTTGTCTCCCTTCTTGGGTCCGCGCCAGCTTATCTCTCCGAACTTCTGCGCCCGCTTGTGCCGCTTGAGGCGCCAGTGCCCTTTCTCCTTGCGCACCAAGGCTGCTTGGTTAGGGCCTCCGAACGTGCCGGGAGTAATGGGCTTACCGTCCGCGTCGGTATATGGCTCACCCCATCCTGGCACGTGGATGTTGTTGCGTGGCACACCCATGAACCCCTTGTACTTCGGGGCGTAGTAGGTCTTGGGTGTACTGAAAGGGCCGAGCAGGTGACCGGCCACTGGCTTGAGAGTCTTAGTGCTCATATCTTGGTTCCGGACTTACCGTCAGCATCCATGATCTGTTTCGTGATTTCCGCCTTAGCTTTCATGGCAGGCGGGAGGTTTGGTGCGGGCACCGTAGTCCAGTCCCTGGCTGGCGTGCCTCCCGTGCGGTACTCCTGCCCGTCGATATTGATGGCCCCGTCAGACGGCGTTTTATCCTTCTTCATGGGCACTGGATTATCGAACCGGATGATTTCGAGATAGCCTGAACTGTCTGTCAGTGTGACCCAGTGAACCAGTTCTATCTGCAGAACCGCACCGCCGTAGTCGTCCGGTGTCTGGTCCTTCAGGAACACGCCCTCCTCGGTAACGTCCACCGTCTCTACGACACGCGAGTATTCAGTTTTGTTGTGATAGAGAAGCATCTATCGGCCCCGCCTTTCTGGTGCGGAAATAGTAAGACTTTCAGTGTTGCCCCACGCGTCCGAGGCGGTGAGGACCACGGGAGGGAACCAGTCACCTTCGCGAGACCAATAGACGGTAACGTAGGTGCGACTGGTCGAATACTCCGCCTGCACAATGCCGCTGAGTGGTACAGCAACCCCGCTCGTGGTGGCGACGATTTCATTGGACTGCACCTCGCGCGAGCCTGTGATCGTGTAGGTACCGAAGCTGGTCCAATCGGCCAAGGCCACCACGTAAGGCGCCGTGATAAATGCAAAGGTTGACTCCCCGCCCACATTCTTGCTGGAGTACGGGCCTGGGGAAGTCACTACGATTCCGTTGACGGGCGGGTACTTGACCGATACGCTTTGCGCAGCGGTGAATACAAGGCTCTCCTTGATGGTTACCAAATCGTCTAGGTTGTACGGGTCTGGGGCTGCAGTACCCACGCTTGCCGCGAACGATACGCCACCGTGCGGCGAGTACACCGCTACCCGAGCGACTGCTGTAAGCCCAGGAGAGTGAGGCGTGGAGTGGGCTAGGCTTACAGGGAAGGCATCGTCTAGCTCCAGCACAATGCGTTCGCCTGTGGAGCGGTCATCTACCCCGAAAGTCGGGGTGTCTTCGTCCTCGTCAGGGCGCTTGTCTGGCGGGTTCAGGCTGATAGAGGCTATGACGAACGGCGAGCTTTGCTGAGCTATCAGTACCGCAGGGGCGAACTCAGACCGTACGCTGGGGTTGTCTTTAGCCCCAGGCACTTCCTGAAACCGAACCTGCAGCCGGTGGAATTGGCTGGTGTACTTGGCCTGCACTGTGCCGTAGATAGGTGCGCTGGCGGTGAGCTTCCCGCGCTCCTTGTCCACCGAGAAGCGAATGTCTCCCGCCGAACGACCGTCAGACCCGAACAGAGTGCCTAGGACTGAAAGCTCCGGCGTACCTATTACAGGTGTTGGGAAATTGGCTTCGGCGGAGCCTTGGAAAATTATGAACTCCTGTTCTTCCGATATGAGGCCGCGTGCAGCTAGCCGTACTGGGTAGCCGGACGTAGCCTGCGTGGAGGGCAGAGCGCCTACGAAGTACATACGCACGTTGGTGTAGCCGTATTCCGCCTGCACGTCATCCTCCCGCAGGACTATCTCTGGTGGTTCCGTTTCGTCACGAACGTACTCCACCGATACGCTTGTTCTCAAGATTTCAGCCATGGCATCCCTCGTGAAAGAAAGAGAGACCCATAAGGGTCTCTGTGTGGGTGGGCGTATTTAGCGGTTATTCGGACTCGCCGTCCACCACGACAGCTACCCGGTTAGCCGACAGACTGTTGGCGCCTGCAGGTACCACACGCCGGTACACGATGGCGATGCTTGCAGGGTGCGTACGGAACTGGATCGTGTCACCGTTGGCGTACGTGCCGCCGAAAGCTGCGGCAGGGATGGTGAACAGCGGCTTGCTGTGCGCCGAGTTGGCTGGAATGAAATCGGTTGCAATGTTGCCCGAACCCACAGAACCTACGGTGTCGCCCGTGACGGTGTATGCCGTGCTGGTCGTAAACGTGGCCGTCCACAACTGCTCGATAGAGCCGATGCCGTGTGGGGTGATCGGGCGCAGCGCTGTGTCGAACGTGCCGGACGCGGAGGTCAGCAAAAAGTCAGTGACAGAGGCTTGCACATCCGCAGGGGTGTACACACTGGAGACGTACGTAGGCGCCGACGTTGTGAAGTTGTAGGCCAGTGGGGTAGTCGTGAAGGTGAGCGTAGCCACGTTACCTGCGTAGGTAGCGTTCGCGGACAGCAACAGGAACTGCTCATTGCCCACGCCGTCAACGGTCTGCCGGTCACTGATGCGTACCGTCATGCCGCTCTTGAAAATGGCATCGCCCGCGTTCTCGACCAGCACCGTGCACGTAGTCGCCCCCAGAGAGGCGTTAGCGTTCAAGGTGCCTGCACCGTACTGCTGCTCTGTTCCGGTAAACGACGCTTGCGTGTTTGTCTGCGTGGCCGCGAAGATAGTCACGCGGTCGTCTCCTGGGGTGGGCGCCATTACGTACACCTTCGGGGCGATAAGGGCGAGGCTGCTGTTGTTGGCGACGTGGATAAACGCCTTGCGGTACTTCGTGCTGCCTGTGACGCGCTCAGCCAGCGGCACATTCGGGAACAGATTGTTTTTCGTACCGCTAGGGATAGGTGTGGCTGTCATGCGCCCGCCGTTGGTAGCAAGGTCGGATACCTCAGCCGGACGGCGCCAGATCAGCTCGTTGGACGTAATACTCATGGGTGTTCTCCTGTCAAGGTGTGTAGGTAACTAGCTTCAGGGTCAGTGCGCAAATGTCGTCATCCGCTGGCACTGTCCGAGGAATCAGTAGGCGCCGAGAGATAACGGGAGGTTCCGAATGCCGGAAAGACACGGTAAACGTCCGTGGCCCCAGCGTCAAAGTATAGCTGCCGAAAGCGTCGCGAGCCATAGCCTCAAGCTGCTTCACCACGGATATACGGACCCATCCGCCATCGTCTACAGACGATAACGTGATAGGCATGGGGCCTACGTTCTCCCTGGAGTACACATGCGAGCGCCCGCCGAGGGTCTGCCTCACGCTCTGTATGACGCCCGTGTACTGGTTCTCCTCTTCCCAAACAAGGCCCTTGCCTATCTGTACGGTTCCCAGCGTAATCATGCTCCTGCCTCCAAAGTCTTAAATGCCTTGACCAGATCGTCGGCCTGCTGCCGCGCTCCGAACAGCGATACCTTCTTGCTACCTACGTTGAGGGTGACCTCCACGCTATCCCGTTGGGCCTGCAAGCCCTTGGAAGCCTCCGCCACCCCCGAAGGTACGCCGGAGTATGGCGAGATGCCTACAGGCCCGCCTGTGGCGAACTGCGGTACTCCCCAAGAGCCTACACGGGCGGATGCTGTGCGACCTGCCCGAGCTGCGGCCTGAAGACCCGCGAAGAACTTGGCCCCAAACCGCGAAGTGGTCAGCGCGTCCATGACGTACTCGCCATTGGAGAGTCGGGCAAGGATGCTATCGCTAGTGCCGGTCCCAGGCCCACGGACACGCCCGCCCGATGCAAACGATTGCAAAGCTCCTACGAAACCTCCACGAGCGAATCGAGCAGACGTGCCGTCCGTAGCCTTCAAGGTGCGGTTGCCCTTACCGTCCAGTTCTACCTCCACTGTGATCTTGGGCTTGGTATTCTTCTCCACGTCCTTCGTGATGGCGTCAGTCACCCCATCCGCCAGAGCCGCCTGAACTTTGGCAGTAGGTAGTGCAGTTGCGCCTTTTCCGTCCCCTGTCAAGTCAGCAAATGCCGTCGCGAGAGACGCCTGCAGAGCGGCGCGGTCCACCCTGAGCGGGATGCTCGTAGCTCCGTTCTTGGACAGAATATCGGATAGCTGCTTCACCATCTTCTGGCCTTGTTCAGCGATGGACTTTGTCGAGATTTCGCCAGGAGACAACTTCACAGCAGCTACGGTGGTGGATAGTTCACCCAGCTTATTTCCGTACTCGTCCGTGCGTGCCATGGCTTCAGTGATCTTGCCGATGACCTCATTCATGGACAGATTGCTCGCCTGCTGGAACGTGCGAATCCCCAGGTTCATTGCATCAATACTCTGCTGGAACCCTGAAGCCAGTTGGCCGTAATCGCCTGCCAGCTTATTGAGGGCAGCTTCTTGCCCCGCAGCCCCGTCTAGGTTGATGCCCGCAAGGGCCTTACCCATCGTACCTACGTCAGACAGGAATTTGTTCTTCTGTTCCTCGGAGATAACGAGCTTGTCCCCGATGGGGTCAATCGAAGTCAGCCGCTGAGCAGCTTGCTTCATGCGAGTGAACTCATCCTGCGCCTCGATGTACAGGCGCTTCTGGTCCTCGATAGCCTTGGCCCGTGCGTCCGTAGTAGCTGCTGGGTCGGCCAGCACTTCGTTGACCTTCTTCAGTTGCTCTGCATAGGACTGCACGCCCGCCCTCAGCTTCTCGTACTCCTGAAGGTCCTGTCCAGCTACGCGCTTTGCCTTCGCAAACTGTGCAATCTGTTCGATAGCCTCGCGCTCTGCTCGGTACTTCTCTTCGATACCCAGGAGTTCGCTACGAAGCTGGTCAGAGCCTGCGGCGTACCGCTGATTCGCCAGCTCCTCCTCTTTCCGCTGCTCCATGTCAAGCTCAGACAGGCGTTCTCGCACCTGCTTGTCTTCCTGCTGATCCAGCTTGAAGTTCTTGGCCTTCTGCGACGCCTGCTGCCATGCGCGATTCAGGTCACCTACGGCGTCCACCGCCTCCTTGGTGGCCCGCTTGGTCTCCTGCATGGCCTGGGTGTAGGCGTTCTTGGCTTGCTCCGCCGAGACCTTGGCTGCAGTAGCCATGGACTGGTACATGTCCCGCAGTTGCGTAGACACGACCTTCGTCGCAGCCATATCCATCAACGATCCGGTGGTGATCTTAGGCACCGCCTTACCGTCGAAGTCCTTGAGCCCGGACGCCGCCGCATCCGTGAAGCGCTT
>JACCEA011683510.1_pt1 | contig 13730 bp, 11 predicted proteins | sample 7449851 | NCBI WGS metagenome assembly JACCEA01 (sample SAMN15323453, study PRJNA562643) | freshwater metagenome | isolation source: river surface water | place: USA:Blue River Watershed | collected 2017-08-18 | reverse complement strand
TCATTTTGCAGGGGGACTATGGAACTCATTCAAGATCGCCTTCTTTTAAGTTTTGAATGCCACGCATGGTAACCAACGTGGCGCGAATGCAACAGGTCGTGGATATCTTCGCTCATTCCCACTCGATTCTTAACGGCTATAAAAAAACCAGGTATTTCAGTAGGTTGAAGAGCCGACGAAAGTATATACCGTCAACCATACCGCACGTCGATGGACAGCCCCGTAAATGACCGTGTTCTGGTCGAACACATCGGTATACATTTTGGCATCACTCTGGTCAGGCTTCCAGCACCATTCCTTTCACCAACCTATCCTGCCCGCCGTACAGCAGCGTCTTTTGCAAGGCCACGCGTAAAAGTGGCTGAATGCCTGAGAACTGCTGTCGCGTATATTCGCCGACGCTCTTGTCAGGTTTCCGCTAGTTCCGCGCTGAGAATCCATTGACGAGCGGACTCACTGGAGACACTCCACACTGCTAGACCTTCTGCACTTCGCGCCCGACCCACTATCATCATGAGCAACGCGTTACTGTTTAGCTGCGAATTGGCGATCAGGCTGCGCATGGCATCGTCGTCGAATCCTGAAGCGCTTGGGTAGTCTTCAGCATGCGTGTGCCACTCACCCAAGTAGAGCAGCCCCCGCTTGTGTCGGTCTTCGATCGCGCGCTGGGCGGCAGTAGGGCTGGAACGGTATTGATGTCTGGAGCGCTCATCTCCTGCATATGGGCCAGAGGCCTCAGTCACACAAACCTTTGCGGCATTAATCGTGCCGAACAGCTGGCCGCCAGCCTCGCTTGCCCAAGGGGCGAACTGACGGTATCGGCTAACGTGCTGCAAAGTTTCTCGGGAAATCGAAAGAACTTGAGAAGCATCAGCGAGATACCCGATAACCGAGTACTTTGGCATAAGCCTTTTAAACAAAAAGATCATGCCCAGAAAACTCGCGCATCGTCAGCCTATCGGTGAAGGTTGCTCGCAGTATGCCGCCCTTAGCTTCTACCAATGCGGGCTCCCCCATCCACACGCGGCGACACGAGGCAGGCACCTTGTCCAGTAAAGTATCGAGCGCCAGCCCTGCCGCCATCCCGACCGTAGGGTGCAAATCAATCACGCCATGCGGCTGGAAGCTATTGCCGCAACCAGCCTCCACGATGAGCGCACCAGATTCATTCGGCCAATCAGTCAACCGGAAGTGCGGCCGCTCGTCGCCGTCAAACCCATCTAAGATAGACTCCCTGCCGTAGAGCAACACGGCATGCCCTGCGACCGCATAGGCCTCGACCCAGGTGCTGAGGTGAGCTGGGGGACGTGCCAAACTTCGTCGCCAATGATCCAGCGCTGCCTCGCCGTCGAAGTCGATGCCTGCAGAAATGATCAAGTCAGCGTCGGCCAGATGATCTAGATCGCTAGGGCGCAGCCATTCGAAACGGTTACGAAACGCGTGTTCAAACTTAAGATGCGGAAACTCAAGTCGAAGATGATCTTTCAGAGCCAAGGCTTTACTGTGACCGACGTAGAACCTCCCCAACGAATGCCGAGAAAGGTTGGCCGTTGACAAGCGGTCGGCGTCGATGAAGATCTGCTCTCCCACTCCTACCTGAGCGAGAAGGCGCGCTACTGACGCGCCTATGGCCCCGCAGCCGACGATGGCTACCTTGCGGCCCTTGACCGAGCTGTAGCTCGAAGCGTGATCGCGGCCGTGAATCCATGCCCCATCCGCACGTGCGACCTCGCAACGTTCGACTGGCCGCTTCGCATAGGAGCCGACGATATGCGTGGTAGGCACCTTCGATATGTGCCGAAACCCCTTCATTACTTCGCGCCGCTCGCTCCCGCGCAGCACTACTGCCGCAAAGGCAGCGCCGGTCTTGGTGTTGACTTCGAAAAGAAACGGCAACAGAACCCCGGGCTCCAGGCACTTTCTGATGATGTCTGGCGGGAGCAACTTGGTGACTTCGTCGCCGGTATTTGGAAACTCGCTCGGTATCCAGGGCTGCGAAAGGCGGAACAGCCACGTCGGAAAGATCAGCTTGTCACGCGGATTAATACCTGTATTGCGCAACCAGCGCTTAAGGGCATCCGTGTCATCGGCGATCACATAGCGATCCGACTTGGCATCGAAGAAGTACGCTACCTCGCGCGTCTCCTGACCTGGAGTGACCAAGCTCCACACCCGCGCCCTGTCAGCACTACTTGTAGCGCGATGCGACCAGTAGGCTGTGAACTCTCGCTCAAATTCCTCACGCCGCTTAGGTTCCGGCAAGTTGAGGAGTTCCTCCGCATCGTAAAGATGTGTATGTACCCGGTCCGCAATTGGCGCGACGTTCTTGCTGGGCCTCAAGCACAGCAGCCCAGCCTGTTCGACGTGCGGCCAACTGTAGTCGCCACCTGCGGCGGGCGCGAGGATTCGAAGCTGCGAGTTGGGAAACGCGGCATCGACGACAAGCACCAAGTTATCGACCGATTTTAGGTCGAGCGAGCCTAAGGGAATGTTCACCCGCCAGCCAGCAACGAATACCCTATTGAGTTTGTTCAGCTCGGCGTCCGTTAGACGCTGCCACTGGCCTGGACGTTGCTGTTCGAGGCAAGCTTCGATCTCACTCACGATTAGTGCGCATTGTGCCTCCGTCCTCAGCCGAACCTCCCGCCATTATCATTGCGCCGGGCGCTCTGGACTGACGTGACGGACATTGCTAAGCCTTTGCCACCTTTTTCGCTGCCACCGTCGTCTTTACTGTCCGGCTGCTTGCTGAAGAAGTCGGTATCGAACACTTCGTCCCACGCTTCCCGTGCATTAACGCGGGTGCAGTCGGAGGTATCCAGAACCTCCAGCGTCTTGAGCGCAGAGATCAGGCAGGTATGGAAAAAGGTGACCGCCGCGTTACCGGCTTGCGCGAGCTTAGTGGCGAGCACTGGGTGGTCGATCTCGGTCGATTTCTGCAGCGCCTTGTCGATCGCCTTCCATGTTTCGCGCAGCGCCTTGTCATCGCGATCGGCGCTGTTCTGAAAATGGTCGACAACGAGTTTGGTGATGCAAATCCCACTGGTCGTCTTATCCTTCCAGCCCGTGCGGCGCGCGAACTTCTTGGTCAATTTAGTGACGCGCCGCATCTGACTGCCGTCTGACTCGCCGGCGTTCAATTCACCCACCAGACCATTAAACCAGCGGGTCACCGCCCGGGCGTCGGAATGTGTCCACTCATCACCGCTTGCGAGCTCATAGTGCTCCACCGGATCGTCGTACCCGACTTTGGTTTTGACGATGCGGTACACAGGGATATCGATGTGATAGCCCGCGGCGTAGACCTGGCGAACGCAGTTGGGCTTAACGGTGGCCTCATGCTTGAGACGCCCATCCCAGGAAAGCGCATCACAGACTCGCTGGCGCGCTGCCTTCGGTGTCAGCGCCGCGCCGGCGTCGTCCTTGAGATCACCGGACGCGAAGTATGCCCCGTCATCGATGTCGTAGTCGTTGGCGTCGTCCTGCACCATGGTACGCATCATGTACGAGCCTTGCGACTCAACCTCCTTGGGTTGTGGCTTCTTGGCCTCGATTAGCCCATTTTCCAGGCGTGTCCGACCGGCATTTCGACGCGTACGCATCTCATCTTGTTGATCCTTAGAGAGCGTAACATTGTCCCGATGGAAGTTCGTTATCTCGCTGTTGCAGTCGATTTCAGCCATGGGGGCTCTACTCCTGGTTGCTGGCCAATAAGTGAGGTCTGGCGGTGGCTAGGGTGGAACGAAATTCCTGCATCTCCCTTGCCGCAGAGGCGAACGCGAAATCGACGTCCGAGATGGCCTGACGGACCAGTGCGTTGAGCACCTTCTTCCGGGCGTCGTCCATGTTGGTCAGGTAGTCGCGCAGCTCGTTTGACGGGCACTGGGCCGGAAGTCGATAGGCGAAGCTACCATCGCCACGCATCTCGGCCATCTTGCAGGTTAGGTAGTCGTATCCGACTGCTTGCGCGTTCAGGCTTGCTGAGATGGCTTTGAGTCCGAAGCCCCAGCCCCAAGCAGCGCGATGGCGCCACCAATGGACTTCCTCGCCACCCTGGGAAGGCAACGTGCCCAGCATGAAGAGGTGGACGGGTCGATCCTCGCAGCGATCCTTCAGAATCTCGGTCGCCTCCATCATGCCGATCAGACCGGGGTTGTTCGCCCAGAGCCCGCCGTCGACATAAGTTGCGGTTGCACCGGAGCCTCCCGGCTCTTGCAGACGAGCCATTGAGCGGAGGATGGGCGCCGCGCTGGTGGCCATGCATACATCGACGAGGGTGCGCTTGTTGTCTCGCCCATTCAGACGCTTCAGGTGCTGAGACTTGAACACGACTGCCGCATGGCGCGCCAGATCGAGCGCCGGCACTGCCAAGGCAATCCTGCGATTGTCATAGACCGCCCCGATGGTGTGGTCGCCCAATGTATCGGTCAAGGTCTTGCGCAGCGCTCGGTCTCCGCAGAAGATGCCGATACCAAACATGCGAACGAGCTTACCGAGGACGGGCAGCGAGCGAGCCCACTGCAGCGGAAAGATTTCTCTCCCTGCCTTGAAATAGAGCTCTTGCATCTTCGTCAGTGGCACGCCAGCCGCAAGTCCACAGGCCACAATTCCGCCCGTGCTCGTGCCGACGACGAGATCGAAGGCCGATCCAACATCGAGAGGGCCTTGCAGCTTACATTTGGCACTGATGCGCTCAGCGAAGGTGGCCAAATAGGCGATTTGGTAAGCGCCACGCATGCCGCCGCCATCCAGGCACAGGACCTTAAAGGGCTTCTTCTCCACAAGTGCTCCCTGCGGTTTGTTGTTATTTGCCCAATATGGGACTCGTTGCCACCAATTTCAATTGACATCTCTACGGAACAGGCAATTTTTTCAAGACAGTGGGACTATAGGCGTTCACCAAAGCTCCCTCGTCAGCAAGTCTTTGTTCCTACACCTTCCTCGGAACTAGATACTGTACGAAATTGGCTGAGATCAGCTCGATCGACTCATCACCGTAAACGCGTTGGCGTCGCGGCACAACAGGTGGACTTCCCCCACTACCGTTGACACTTCCGGGCTATGATTTCAGCATAGGAGGAGTGACCTGCCCGAGCAGATCGTCACATGGGTAATACCAAGTGCCGCAGCGGCTTCATCTATCCGGCCTCGGGTCTTGTCGGAGACGGTGCCTCTTGAATCGAATTTGAAGGCAATAGGGGGTCAGCCTGCTGCATTTAGCGCTTTGGCCATGTCGTCTTTGGCCTTCGCCAATGTTAGCGTGTCTCGGTTCGCGCATTGAATGACTGTCCTGCGAGACGACTGGTCATCAAGCGGTTCAGTACCCGTGATGTCCCGCCCTTGATCACCTCCCGATTGACCGTGCCAAGTCAGATCCCGCCAACCGACTCGTAAATGGAACGCAAAGACAAGGCGCTCGAACTGGATGCCGCTGTAATCATCAAAATGTATTGGAGAAACTGTCACGGTCGGCATGTTCCCGCCCGCCCCTTAATTAAGTACCTTTAAAAGCGCCCAGTCCACACCTACAAGTTTCACCGATAGGCTACGCTTTCAGCAACTTGGCAGCGTTAGAGTCGTAGATGTACTCAGTGATACTTCCATCTTTAATTCGCGCCACGGCCTCATCGATGACAAAAAGTGGAACAAGGAACCACTCTTCAGGCTGCACGGGATGACCGAAACGGTCGTTGATGGAAATATTCAATCGCGCAGGTGCAAACAGCCTGTGAAACAGCTTCTCCATCCGCGTGCGGTTGATTCCCGCGAGCTTGTAAGTAGCCACAACTTCGACTTTCGCCAGCAGGTAGGTGGAGTCGTGCTCAGCATTGGCAATGCGCGTCTCCACCCTGCCCCCGGTCACGCCCAGCTTGTGAATGATTTCGCGGTGCTGCGCGATATAGGGATGATCGGAGAGCGAGCGCAGGACGTAAATGGTGCCACTCTCCACATCATCTGCTTCAAGTTCGTCGCTAAAAGAGAGTTGCCCACTCTCAGGCGAAACCAGCCGCCGTGCGGCGGGGTCGTTGTAGAAAGCACGCTGGAGAGAGCGCAACAATAGATTGCTTTCTGTGCCGTTGGAGAAGATGAGGCGCAGCCGGCGATCCACTTCCCCAGCGGTGGTTTTCAGTGGCTCGCCGACCTCGGCAACATAGAGTGTGATGCCATCGAGAACGAAAAAATCCCCGGTCTCAATCGCGCGACGGCCCGCCTCTATGGGCTGAGACTGGCGCAATCCAATCTTCACCTCAGTCGCTACGCGCTCGAACAGTGGTTTAAAAGACTCGTAGTCTTCGCAAGGTTTGCGATCCGCGATCTCCTCAGCCGCGCGCTTGTCGGCGCTGGTACGGACATGGCGTAGGACCGTGATGTTGCCCGCGTCGGCTACACCCGACAGCTCGGCGGCGAGGTTATCGATGTCGATGGCTTCATCTACCGATACGGCAACGACAGGCGCCCCTGCAAGCAAGCCCTGATGGTCCAGCCGCTCTAACAACGAGCGGCAATCCGGGAGCGCGCGCAAACGGTCCAGACGTACAGCATAAAGGCGCTCGAATATGTCGCGGTCTTCACCGTGCCGCGGAGCACGCCCGTGCTTTTCGGCGAAGCGTTGGATTTCCTCGAAGCCTGCGATGACGCGCTCCTCACTGGCCGGCCGGTCGCTGTTTTTCTCAGGCGGCGCGAACTCAGCAAGCTCTACAGCAAGCTCGTCAAGATCTGAATCACTCATAGCGTCCCTCCGCCTTGAAACGCATGAAGGCTGCAGCGCCCTCGGCCATGCGACGCTCCCAGGCATCTGGGGAATCAAGCGCCGGAATGCGGCCGCGCTCCCTTTTAAATTGGACTGCGCGAACGGCCATCTCTTTGGCCTCGTCCGGCGTCAAGCTTGTGCGCTTGGCCGATATGGCCGCCGCGACCTGCTTCAGGCTTTCCTCGCTCATCGTCTTGGCGAGGATGGCGTAGGCTTCCCCGAAGGGGTTGATGCGGTCAATGAGATCAATGTCCAGCTCGCGCACGTCCATCGCGAAGCGGCGCACGCCGTCTATCAGGGCGGTGTTGGGCGATCCGTCGCTCTCGCCTTCCGTGACAAGCCGCTTGGCTTGCTGCGTGAGGTTGAGGGCAGCGATGGCGTGCTGGCGCACTGCCTCCTGATCTTCGGCGTCAAGCTCGGGATACTTGTCCTTGATGATCTTGCCCATGCGAACCTGTGTGAGCTCCTCGGACACCAGCTCTTCATCGAACAGGCCGCGCTCGATGGTGGGCTTGTCCTGCACGAACGCTGCGATGACTTCGTTCAGGTCTTCCTGACAGATTCGGGTCGCCTCCTTGCTCTTGGGCTCGGCGATGCCCTTGATCTCGATTTGGTACGCCCCTGTCTGTTTATTGACACCGACATTGCAACGGTCCGGGTCATAGCCACCCTCGCCGTAGTAAAAACCCGGCGCCGGGCCACTCTCGGGGTTCTTTGGCTTGAACTCGAAGCGTGGAGCAAGAACTTGCTCCATCAGCAGGCTGGCTGCGATGGCCTTCAACGTGTCGTTGACGGCCTCGGTAACGGCTTCCTCGGCCGCGTCCGGCTCGGCGATCAGATTGGTAAACCTTGCGCGTGCCTTGCCAGGCGCGTCTCGGGTTGCTCGGCCGATGATCTGCACGATTTCGGTCAGGCTGGCACGGTAGCCCACGGTCAGAGCGTGTTCGCACCAAATCCAGTCGAAACCTTCCTTGGCCATGCCCAACGCGATGATGATGTCTACATAGTCCCGGTTGTTCTTCTGCGCCGGGTCTTTGAGGGCAGCGGCCACGCGGTCACGCTTGGCAGCATCATCATCGACAAGATCAGCGATCCGCAGTATGCGGCCATCTGGACACTTGACGATCTGGAAGCCCGTGGAGCCATCGATGCCCTGCCACTCCCCCAACGCTTCGATGATGTGCTCTACCTCGCGCATCTTGTCTTTCGTGCTCTCGCGCGAATTGACATTCGGGATGTGAATGATGGTCTTCTCGGCAGGGTCGAGGACGTTGAGGATGTCATCGACATAAGGCCCACTGTAGAAGAAGTAACCGATGTCGAGCCGCTTGAGGTACTCGTAGCCATTGAGCTGCTCGTAGTAAGTGTAGGTGACGGTATCGAACTTCGACTCATCCTGCGGTGCGAGCACAGCCTCGGCGTCGCCTCGAAAGTAGGAGCCAGTCATGGCAACGATGTGCGTCTTGCCCCGCGCGAAGAACTGCCCTAGGTGCAAGCCAAGCTTGTTATCAGGGTTGGCCGAAACGTGGTGAAACTCATCGACCGCGATCAGGCGATCGTCGAACGCCTCCACACCGTAGGCATCGACCGCGAAGCGGAATGTGGCATGGGTGCAGACCAGTATCTTGTCGTCGCCTTCGAGGAATACGCCAAGCGACTTGACCTTGCCGCCGTTGTCGTTGCCTGGCGCATTGCAGAGGTTCCACTTGGGTTCGACCTCCCAATCGGCCCAGAAGCCGTACTTGGACAGCGGCTCGTCGTTGAAGCTGGCACCGATGGACTTCTCCGGAACAACGATGATGGCCTGCTTCAAGCCCTGGTTCGTGAGCTTGTCGAGTGCCACGAACATCAGTGCACGGCTCTTGCCCGATGCGGGTGGCGACTTAATTAGCAGGTATTGCTCACCCCGCTTCTCGTAGGCCCTCTCCTGCATGGGCCGCATCCCAAGCGCATTGGCCTTGGTCGATGCGCCGTTGCGGGCGTAAGTGACGGAAACAGATGGTACGGACTTGATCTTGTCGCTCATGCGTTGGCTCCCGCTTTGCGCTTCTTGCCCTTGGACGGTGAAGCCGAAGCGGTCATCTTGGTGTAGAGGTCAAACAGTTTTTCCAACCGCTCGGTGTCGTTCTTGAAGCGCCGACCGATATAGATGCGCTCCAGCACTTCGTCGTTGCGATCATGGGCTGCGCGAAGGTCGGCGGGCATGTACTCGGGGTCGTACAGGTCCGCGATAGTCGCGGGAAAGTGATGCTCTCGCGCCAGCAGGATGTCCTCGGCGCAGCGCGTGAGATCGGCCATGTTTTTCTCGGTCAGAGTCGGGACCGGAAAGGTGTTCCAGCCGAGGGTGTTGGAATACCGGTAACGCGTCTCCAACTTGCCGCAGACGGTGGCAATCCAGACAAGGTGCAGTCGAGAAGCAATGAGTGCGAGATTCCAGATCGGAGCGTCGTAGAGAGCGAACGCGAGGTTGCTGACGATGCTTCCGCTTGGAAGATAGCCCACCGGCAAATACTCGCGGCTTTCAGACGAAACACTCGGAACGATGATTGCACTTTCGGTTCCTTGCTGCGAAATCCAACCAAAACGATGCGGGGTATCAGCCAGTTTGACTGTATCGGCACGCTTGCTTGCAAGCCGCTCTGCACGAACGTTAGCTATTCGTCTTTCTATAGAATCTATCGCCAAGGCTTCTTTTTCACCTTCGTCATTTATCCACAAACAGAAACGAACCACCCCCCGAATGAACTCAGCAGACCCAAAAATGCGATGTACAAATCGCGCTTTGACCTGAGGAGAAAGACGCAGTTCACTTACATCCTGCGCCGAAAGCAGCAAATTACCTCCATCAATAGGCATACTACCAAAGACCATTTCCGGCAATCCCGAAATACTACTGCGTCGAGTCTCCACAGTTACATTTTCGCCAATCGTCAGATAAGGGGTGATGTTTATCGCCTCTCGCACTGTGGTTTGGCCGTCTCGATCCAAATCGTAAAGCTGGCGCCTTTTGCTGACGTCATTGGAAAGACCTACAATAGCGACAGTTACGCCAGCATTGTGCGCTGCAAGGTTTCTCCATTTAAAACTGGTGTGCGCGAAGCGGATATGGGAGCCACGATTGAAAATTTCCGGCCACAAGATCGGAACTATGCGGCCTTGGCAAATTGAGTTTGTGCTGACGAAAGCAGAATCCGTTGGTGTGGCTTGCGCATACGCGACGGCTTTCATGAACCAGCCTCCGACATAGTCAATTTGTTTGGACGAAACTCCAAAAGGATCAAACACTAAGGCCAAATCAGCCTTCTGCTCTTTGGTCTGGGTCTGGCTACCCTTGTAGGGCGGATTACCGCAGATGTAAGTCTCACCACCTTCGTTAGCGAAGTCGATTTCAGCTTGGTCGAGAGGCGTGCCGAACAAGTCATCGGCCTGCACCTTCACACCAGTTCCGGTCGGAGGACAAACACTCAACCAGTCCAGTCGCAACGCGTTGCCGCAGGTAATCCAGTTTTCATTGCGAAGAGGCAGGAACTCCGCCAAGGCCAGCTTCTGGCCCCGATACAGTACATCGCACTGATACTCGGCGATGACCAATGCAAGTCGGGCGATCTCCGCCGGGAAGTCGCGTAGCTCTATGCCACGAAAATTGGTGACAGGGATTTCTGATGCTCGATCCGGCTCGCCACGCCGCCGATTAATATCGGCCTCGATGGCGCGCATTTCCTTGTAAGCGATGACCAGGAAATTGCCCGATCCGCAAGCCGGATCAAAGACCCTTATCTTCGCGATGCGCTTGCGCAGGTTGAGCAACATTCGAGCGTTATCTCCCGCTTCTTCCAACTTTCCCCGCAGGTCGTCGAGAAACAACGGATTCAATACCTTCAGGATGTTGGGGACGCTGGTATAGTGCATCCCCAGCTTACCGCGCTCCTCGTCCTCGGCGACGGCCTGGATCATCGAACCGAAAATGTCCGGGTTGATCTTGGTCCAGTCCAATCCGCCGACATGGAGCAAATAGGACCTGGCGATCTTGCTAAATCGCGGTACCTCATCGCCACCAGAGAACAACTGCCCGTTGACATAGGGGAAGTCTTCGGCCCATCGGGGAATCTTGGCAGTGGCCCAGTCCTCGCGCTTAGTGTTCATGGCGCGGAACAGCGTAGCGATGACATCATGCGTGTTGGATGAGTCCTTGGCGCTCATCTGTGCGACGGTTTCGGTGAAACGGCCCTTACCGACGAAGATGTCGGTGTCCTCGGCGAAGAAACAGAAAATAAGCCGAGCCATGAAGTGGTTCATGTCATGGCGGCGCTCCGAAGTGCCCCATTCAGGATTGTCTTTCAAAAGTTCGACGTACAGGCGATTCAGGCGGCTAGTGGCGCGTATGTCGAACGAGTTTTCACTGATTTGGCGGACAGTACTGATGCCCGCTAGCGGCAAAAAGAACCCGAAATGGTCAGGAAAATCCTTGAAGGAACAGGCGACAGTCTCGCCGCTGATTAAGTCTTCGGCCTCGAAGTCCGCACCATCGGTGGCGAGCACGAACTTGGCCTTGCCCTTGACGGTAGCCGAACTTTCCTTGAGTGATTTGAGTGTCGTTGAGACTTGGCCGGCATTGCAGGTCAGAATGTGGATGTAGCTGGTCTGGAGCACACCACCCAGGTCAGATTTGTTCGATGCCCCCGCACGTAGACGCTTGATGGTAGTCGCCTTGTTGCCAAACGCTTCAAGGAAGGCATAGGGGAACTCTGAGGGATCGAATGGCTGCTCCGCAAGGTCTGTGATGGCTTGTTCGATTTCTACGGCGTTCATGGGCGTGGAGCCCCCCCCTTTAGTGCGTGGCCACCCGGCTAATGTCGTTCTGCAGGGCGCTTATGCCTTGTCCTGCGCTTTCTCGGCCATCTGCGCAGCAATCCAGCGATCCAACTCGCTACGACGAAACCGCCAAGTGCCACCCAGCTTGAACCCCGGTATTTCTCCCTGCTGAACCAGCCGATAAACGGTCTTCTTCCCTGCTTTGAGGTAGACTGCCACTTCTTCCAAAGTGAAAATTTCACTATCAGATAGGTTCATTTCGGGCGACTCGATTGGTATTTTACGGAGAAGTCTTCCAAAGTCTGGCCAAATCTACCATCTATCGGAAGCAAATGAACGCCGAATCTTAACTTCAACACTTCGCGAGCACGCTGCCAGCATCCTGCGAGGATTACTACAAGACATTAGGTTATTGCTCAGATTCGGTTTTGTTAGATGCTTCAATAATTGCTGCGCGTAGCGCGCTGTTGGCGCGGTGAAATCGAACTGAAAGGCCAGCTAGGCTGTCGTCTTGTGTATAGAAATACGATTCAGGCAAATCAAGAACTTGGGCAATACGAGATACCATCAAATAGTCTGGTTGGTGCTTACCCCGCTCATATTGGTTCATCCTGGCGCTCGCGGATGCTTCCTCTATTCCAGCCAGGACCCCCAGTCTTTCCTGTGACAAGCCGGCTGCTGTTCGCGCCTCTTTCAATCGCTTGCTGAACAAAGACATTTGAAATCCTCAAAATCTCGAGGACTAAGATAGTCTTAGCTATCCGCTTGCTTTATGCTAAGGATTACTTAGAATTTGCATTTTTCTATATTCATTCGAGGAGAGAATAAGTTGAGAAAACTACTCGTCTGCCTGATTGGCAGTACATTATTTGCTCATTCTGCTCTTGCCGCGCCAACTAAAAGCTGGGGCTACAAGCCATTTCTAGTAACGTCTCAGAAATTAGGCAAAGAAATGAGCGATGACTAAATCATGAAAAACTTGATGTGCAAGCCCACTACCACATGGTGGTTGAGTACATGGAGTTGGTCCGAAACTATGATTTGCTGGGCACAGACTCCAGAGAGGGGCTGGCGTCAACAACATTCGCAGGGAGACAGGAAGGCATGGAGGCGAGCGTCATGTTCGTTGTAGACACAAATACCCAAATTCTGAGTTACATCTGGGTGAATGGCATGCCTAATCTAGCTTGCTTCTAGCGATCGATGTGGACGATGCCGGAGTGACCATGCGCTTCATCATTGCTCGAATGGTGCAACCTTGGTCGCAAGCCAGCTTTAATGAAAGAGTTGCCTGCAACTGAATAGGGCACCGCGTCGGACGTCGATCAACTTGAAAATCCCAGCGAGGTTTGGATCCAATAGAAACTGAAATCGATATCCTCTTGCCCGGGCCGCTGTTGCATCCACGATGCGATGAGCACGGAAATTTCGTCAAGCTCGCCAATCCAAGTACCCCGACAGCACAGTCGGCATGGATGGCAAAGGGCTCTGTTGCCGTCGTCATTCCAGATGGTCCAATGCCAGCAAGTCTGAATGGCATTGCTTTCGCGGCGTGGTACGACGCCCCTGCAGAAATCAAGGGCTGGGAGCTCCAGGCCGAAAAGGCCCGAGTGGAAGAGCCTCCTTTCGCCTTGCCCATGGGCAAAAAGGCTGCTGCAGGGGTTGTCGTGCTGGAGGAGGACAGGCGGGCGTGGGTGGTCGCACCGAGCAATGCGTTTGGAAATTACTCGACCACTTTTCCCAAGGGCACCTGCGACGTTGGCATGAGCCTTCAGGCAACAGCTATTCGGGAAGCCTACGAAGAGGCAGGAATTCAGGTTCAATTAACCCGATTCCTGATAGATGTTCCACGCTCTACGAGTTACACGCGCTATTACCTTGCCCGTCGCGTGGGAGGCAATCCGGCTGCCATGGGGTGGGAAAGCCAGGCTGTGATGCTGGTCCCGTTCGAAAGACTGCAGAACGTCCTGACCAACGAGAATGACGCTCCGATCCTGGAAGAATTGAAGAATGCTACTAGCCTAAAATCTGACTGGGACTAGTTCAGGACTGAAGAATACCTAGGGCCTGTTAACACTATTTCGTGTATGATTGCTGCATGAAAATATCTGCATCGCAATTCAAGCTGATCGAAAATTTGCTGCCTGTACAAAGAGGTAACGTCACG
>JACCEA010225312.1_pt1 | contig 13730 bp, 16 predicted proteins | sample 7449851 | NCBI WGS metagenome assembly JACCEA01 (sample SAMN15323453, study PRJNA562643) | freshwater metagenome | isolation source: river surface water | place: USA:Blue River Watershed | collected 2017-08-18 | reverse complement strand
TCTGGACAAGAGCGCAGCTTCTTGCAGGATGGGGATACTATAGTGATGCGAGGCTATGCTGAAAAAGATGGAATTCGAGTAGGCTTCGGCGAAGTTCGCGGCAAGCTCTTGCCAGCTACCTAAACACAAAAAAAGGTCTCTGTGAAAGAGACCTTTTTTGTGAGTTAACTTACTTTTTGGAAGGGATCAGTGTCGCAAGTTTCTCGGGCTCGTCGGTAGTGATAAAATCCACTCCTTGATCTAGGAGCCAACTCATGTCTTCTTCTTTGTTGATGGTCCAAGAGTTGGTGGTCAGGCCCAAGGCCTTTGCTTCAGCGATCCACTGCGGCATGCGACGTAGGAGGGAGATGTGGTAATCAAATCCAAAAAATCCTGCTTCTTTGAGTTCCTGGGGAGATTTATCTCCATTCAAGTAAGCCACATTTGCCTTGGGGTCGGTAGCAATGGCTTTGACCCCTCCTTCGTAGCTGAAGGTGATGTAGTCCACCCAGGCTTGGGCTCCGAGTTCCTGTACCGTTTTAACGGCCAATTCACCTACTCGTTCACTTCGAGCCACGCTAATCAAGGAGGGTTTGAATTCCAGGATTAGTTTGGTGCTTTTTTGGGTCATTCCTTCTGTCAGGTAGGTCTTGAGCGTAGGTATTTTTTCTCCATTGGAGAGGGTCTTGGATAGTAGTTGCTCGTAGGTGGAGGTTTCGATATCCATGCCTTGAAGTTCGTGGTCGTGGTTGACTACCAATACCTCGTCTGCGGTCATCCACACATCAAATTCGCTGCCTTCACAACCAAGGCGGATGGCTTCACGTAGGGAGGCGATCGAGTTTTGTGGTAATTCCTTTGTTTTCCAAGCCCCGCGGTGGGCGATGATTTTATTTTGAATAAAGGTAGACTGAGCCAAGATTGGGTGTGAGAAAAAGGTCATCAAAAGAAGGGAGAAGATGATTTTTTGCATGGGAGGGAGGAACTAGATTGTAGATTTAAATGTACTAAAAATCTCAGGAGGGTGAAGAAATTGCTCGTAAACTTCACCGAAACTTAATCTTAATGATTTTCCTAAATTGGGTCCATACAAAAAAAAAGCGCCCCGAATTTTCGGGGCGCTTTGGATTACATATTTAGGCTAATTGATTACTTAAATCCTAAATCTATCAAGCCCTTGTGGCTGATTTTGATGGCTTCCATGGGGTCTAGACCGAAGGTTTGGTCTTGCTCCACCAAGTAGAATTCCATGCCTGATTTTTCCTTCTGGGCTAAGATGGTTTTAAAGTCGATGGTGCCCGTTCCTACGGGAGCAAACTTGCCCTCTTTGTCCATGTCCTTTACGTGCCAAGCCTTGAATCGTCCTGGGTATTTTTCGAAATAGGTCAATGCACTCGCATTCGCTTTGGTCACCCAATAGAGGTCCATCTGGAAGTTGACCCACTCAGGGTTGCACTTTTCGAGCAATACTTCTTCAATGACCGTGCCGTCAGCGAGCGGCTTAAACTCAAAATCATGGTTGTGGTACAAAAGCTTCAGTCCAGCTTTATGGCATTTTTCACCAAGGGTATTCATGATGGTGACCAGCTCGTCTGCAGTACCTTTCATGCCAAGTGTTTGGGTTGCGGGATCAAAGGTAAACATGCCCATGGGGGGTACAGGAATCACAAAATAGATGATGCCCGCTGCTTTCACGTCTGCGATGAGTTGGTCTGCATTTTCCAAAGTTACCATGCCCATGTGAGCGGAGATGGCTGTTAAGCCGAGTGAGTCTAGGGTGGATTTAAATTCAGCTGGAGTCATGCCGTAAAACTTGCCTTCGGCGTAGTCCGCAGACTCCACGTAAGCATAGCCCGCATCGGCTACTGCCTTCAGGGTAGCTTTGGGATTGATCGCCATGGAATCGCGGAGCGTGTACAAGGCCAGTCCGCCGACTTGATTTGTGGTTTCAACCACGGACTCTTCGGTAGTTTTGGCTGGACCGCAAGATACCAATCCTAAAGCTAGAACTAGGATGAGGGAGAGAGAAAAGGTTATTTTTTTCATAGGTTGGGCATTAAATAGAGTCCAATATACTGATTTCAAAGTGAATTGAAAGTTCATTTTTCAGGAATGGAAGATCAACTCCAAGATGGCTCTCATTTAAAGCCGAATAGTACGGGAAAAAGGAAAGTCACAATGGCCGTCCACAATAAGTAGATGGGGAGGTAGCGCACTAGAGTAAATCCTACTTCTTCCAGTTTGCTTTTTCCACGTACGGTCTGGATTAATTGCCGAGACACCATCACCAAGTGAACGAGCATGACAAGATTGACCCCAAGCACAGCAAGTCTATTGGGTGTAATTCCCCATTCGGATATTCGAAAGGCGATTGCAGAGAGTGCGATTCCATTGACTACGAGTGTGATGAGTGAAAGGGAAACCAGCACCCAGGTCATCAAACCTACTTTCTTTTCTTCGACGGATTCGACGACAGAGAAAAAGATCAGCGCCATGACACCAAGGAGCAGTAGGTTAAACAAGAGTAAGAAATCTCGATCACTGTAGGGGTCTTTGCCTGCGTAGGCAATGGCTACTAAATAGCTGGTAAGCATGAGCAGCACCAAGGGGCTGAAAATCTTGGCCACGATGGGTGGGACCTTGTTGACCAATTCTGGATTGCTTTGGGTAATCAGGGTGGCTAAAAGGGGAGCAGCAGCTAAGCCGTAAACAGCGATGTACTGGAAATAGATGTCCTCGATATTGACCCCAATAAGTCCAAAAAGCGGGATAGTAATGCCTGTAAGGAGTCCGCCGGCTAGGAGTAAAATCCCTCCTACAATGATGGTTTCTCCATTGTATTGGAGGTAGGATAATCGCTTGCTCAGGTTTTTGGGATCAGATTCGGAGAAGATCAGTCCGAGCATGCCCCAGAGAAATAAGGGGAGGTGGATGCAGGCCAAGACCACGGTATCACTCCCCGTTTGGGTAGGAAGTAGGTTGATGTAGAGACCCGCCAGTAGTAGGCTAGCAAGGGGAAATAGAAAGTTGGAAAGGGGAAGTTTACTTTTCCGAATAAAATAGGCGCAAAGGAAGGGGAATACCACAAACCCCAAGTTGCGGGCGTAGAATTCATCTTCTTGAAGTGTGAAAAAAGCGGGCAGTTTGGCTAGGGTTCCTGCGATTGCGCCTGAGATCAGAATAAAAAGCCAATCCGCCTTGGTTCCCCATTGGACTCCATCCGACTCGTAATTTAGTCGTTCGTGCCAGGCATCTGCTAGCGGATTGCCTTGGACACTGGGGTAGAGTTCATTGAAGCTTTTGATGAAAGCGGTTTTGTTTTTCCGATAACGTTTTTCCAGTTCGGCTGGCTGTTCGAGGAGCGTTTGGAGGGATTCGTTCATAGTGTGCGGTGTGGGATTGTGAGAAGTTCTAAATCAGGAGGGCTTGTCAAAAAGCCTTGTTTTGGCGAATTAATTGTTCGAGAAAGTCTAAATGGGCCTGGAATGCTTTTTTTCCTTTTTCGGTGACCATATAGGTGGTCAGGGGTTTTCGGCCAGCAAATGACTTTTCTACGAAGAGGAATTCAGCTTGCTCCAATTGCTTGAGATGAGAGGCTAGGTTTCCGTCAGTCACCTGAAGGAGTGCCTTAAAGGAATTGAAGTCGTAGCGTTCATTGACCATCAGGATGGACATGATGCGCAACCGCAGTACATTGTCAAAGGCCTTATCATAGCCTTTTTGGCTTTCATCGCTCATGTCGGAAGTACATAAGAGTTCCATAGATCACATGGAATAGGCCAAAACCCAATGCCCAGCAGAGCAATCCAAAATCTGGGAAGAAGGCGGCAATTAAGCCTAAGACGAGTTGGGTGAATCCCAGGTTTTTGATTTCTCCTAGAGTGAATTGAGCAGATTGCACCAAGCCCATCCCGTAGAATAGGAGCATGGCTGCAGGAATGAGTTCGAAAGCACTTTCATGCAACAGGGCAAAGCAAAAGAAACCTCCAAGGGTAACGGGAAGAAATAGGGACTGTAAGAAGCGCTTGCTTGCTGGGGACCAAAAAGGTTGAGCATTCCCGGCACCTTTCTTTTTGCTCAGAAAATAAGCAGAGCCTACAGCAGCGATCACGGTGCCTAAACCTAACAACAGCATTCGATTCAACAGGTCTCTGAAGGAGAGACTTTCTGTTCCATCACTCCAACTGCTGTTTGGAAAATAGATCCAGTACCAAGCTATTCCTGATGCCGCAAGCGCATAAATTCCCGCTAAAATTCCTGAAAATCCACTTAGGGAGAGGAAACGCGTGCTGCGCTCCATCATGGATTTGATTGCTGCTAATTCTTCTTCTGGGTTTTTCATATTTAAAAGTACTTTGAAATACAAAGTAAATACTTGAATTTATAAATTCCAACCACAAGCAAAAAAAAATAAGGGTAAGTAGGGGATGCCTGTATGGCTAGGGGCTTGTCGACCCTCGCGGCGGACTGGTTCTCCGCTGATCTGCGGGTCTTCCGTGATCATCTGCGTGAAAAAAAGAGAAGGTTTAAAAAGAGCGTAAAAAAAAGAAGCCCGATTGGGGGCTTCTTCTGGATTCAATTCATTAAGGTTTACTGAAACAACTGTGGAGCAAATTGGCTCAAGTAGACCCGCCAGTTTCTCCAGGTATGTCCGCCCTCACTTTCCACGTAGGTGTGCGGCATTTTCATTCCCTTCAATTTGTCCAAGTATTCCTGGTTGGCTTTGTAGAGGAAGTCCGTTTTGCCAATGGCGATCCAGTACAATTTGTACCCATTGTCCTGTTGGGTTTTCAAGGTTTGGTCGAAATTGCTGTATACGCGACCGGTAGCATCTTCTCTAGGCATGATGGCGGCAGAGAACAAGCCGATGTAATCAAAGGTATTGGGGTAGTAGCGGGAGATGTGAAGCGTATGAAAGCCCCCCATGGAAAGCCCTGCGATTGCGCGCTGCTTCTTTTCTGCCTTTACCCGGTAGTTGCTCTCCACAAAGCGGATGATGTCTTCAAAAGCGTCTTCATAGGTGCCATCCATCGTTTTAGGAATCATAAACTGGGGCTTGTAGAAGTTTTTACTTCCCTCTCCAGGCGCGCCATCTTGGATAACGTTGCCATTGGGCATTACCACGAGCATGGGTTTGGCCTTGCCTGCTGCAATCAAGTTGTCCATGATCTGAGCCGTACGTCCCAAGTTGATCCAGGCCTCCTCATCTCCTCCAGCACCGTGCAAGAGGTAAAGGACTGGGTAACTTTCATTGCTTGTTTCGTATCCAGGAGGGGTATAAATGGTGATGCGTCGATCCATTCCTAGACCTGGAGAATCGTACCAGCGTCTGCTAACCGTGCCGTGTGGAATGTCATTGGTTTTGTATAGGTCGCCTTGCCCACCACCAATCAAAAAGAAGTTGGTAGCAGAGGCCACGTCACGAATCAAGAAGGGATTGCTCGGATCGGTTAGGGTAAGCCCATCCACTACAAAGGAATACCCGTAGAGTTCTGGATTAAGGACGCTGGTTTTGTAGGACCAAACACCATTGGCATCTTTGGTAAGGGCTACCTTTCCTGGACCGTCCATTTGGCCCATGGGGGTATCCATTTTTACTGGAGGAAGAAAATCCCCGGTCACTTGAACTGCCTGTGCATTGGGGGCAAAGATTCGGAAGGTGACTGAATTGTCTTCATGAATCTCAGGAGATTGGATGTTTTGAGCTTGGAATAGGGCTTCTTGGGCAGAAGCGGCAAATCCGAAAAGTAGGCTACTCATCAGTAGGGTGATCAATTTTTTCATAAGGGGTTGGGTTTGAGTTGCGATGAAGTTAACCAATGCCTGAGTAAGTGCAAGAATATTTTTTTTGAATGGAGTATGGTGGATTTTTAACCTTTGGCCCTTCTGAATCAAAAAAGTAATTTCAATTGAACTTTTTTTCTTGAATTTAAGTATATACTTTTAGTGGTACCGAATCAGACTCCATTAGAAAATGAAACTACTATCCCTGAAACTAGACGAACCCATTTACAAGGAAACAGAGGAGATTTTGAAAGAAAAGGGCATTCCAAGAAATCGATACATCAACGAAGCCTTGGATTTTTATAACCGTTACCATAAACGAAAAAAAATAGCCAAGGCATTTGCTAAAGCAAGTGCACTAGTCCGAGAATCTTCCATGGAAATCAATGCTGAATTTGATCAACTAATTGATGAAGAGACAATTTGATATTTGGCTCGTTAATCTAAATCCTGCTAGAGGTACTGAACCTGGAAAAATCAGGCCTGTTGTGGTCGTCCAAACTAATTTTTTAAATCAATTGAATCATCCCTCAACGTTGATTTGTCCAATTACTTCTCAACTCATAGCCGAAAAAAATGTGTTGCGCGTGAGATTGACAGGAGGAAAAAACACAGGCTTAGACCAAGACTCAGAAATATTGATTGATCAACTTAGAGCTGTTGATAATTTACGCTTTTTAGAGAAGCTTGGTTCCTTAGAAAAAGAAGAAGCAATTGAACTGAAAGAAAAACTGGGTTTAGTACTTGATCTTTCTTAATTGTTTTAATTTCCATTTTTTGATTTTTCAGATTCTTTGGAATAGCACAACATTTATTTCCTCCCATCAGGCTTCCCCAAAAACTTCATTTGTCAATCCCCACTGTCCACGGTATCTTTGCGGTTCAAGCAAAATTTGAAGCCGTGGCAACTAAAACCGTCAACGTTGGTTTGGTCCAACTATCCTGCTCTGGAAATGTGACCGAAAACATGCAAAAAACAACTGCAGGCATACGCGAAGCCGCCCAAAAAGGCGCGCAGGTCGTGGTCCTACAGGAACTCTTTCGCTCCCTCTATTTCTGCGATGTGGAGGAGTACAACAACTTCCTCCTTGCCGAGGCGATTCCTGGCCCTTCGACAGATGCTCTAGGCGTACTTGCCAAGGAATTGGGTGTAGTGATTGTTGCCTCACTTTTTGAAAAGCGAGCGGAAGGCTTGTACCACAATACCACCGCCGTGCTCGATGCTGACGGGACCTACCTTGGGAAGTACCGAAAAATGCACATCCCGGATGATCCAGGTTACTACGAGAAATTCTACTTTACCCCAGGAGATCTGGGATACAAAGTGTTTGCTACCCGATTTGGAAAGATTGGGGTGTTGATCTGCTGGGACCAATGGTACCCAGAAGCAGCACGCATCACTACGCTCATGGGCGCGGACTTCCTGGTATATCCCACCGCCATTGGCTGGGCCAAATCACAAGATGCAGCCACCAACGAGGAGCAATACGGTGCTTGGCAGACCATTCAGCGCTCCCATGCTGTGGCCAATGGCATTCCTGTGGTATCGGTCAACCGTACCGGCGTGGAAGGTGAAATGCAATTTTGGGGTGGTTCCTTCGTGGCCAATCCCTTTGGTCGCGTGACCTACCAAGCTCCACATTTGACAGAAGAAGTTCACGTGGAGACCTTGGATTTGAGCGGTTCAGACCGCTACCGTACCCACTGGCCATTTTTGCGGGATCGTCGAATCGATTCCTATGCGCCGATTACCAAGCGTTTCCTTGACGAAGAATAGGCCATGCAGCATCGTATAGATTTGTCCAAGGGAGGACTGGTGACTCCGGCGGAACTTGGGTATTATTTTCCCGCTGAGTTTGCTTCGCAAAAAGCCATGTGGCTCAGCTGGCCTCATAAGGAAGAAAGTTGGCCTGGAAAAATCCAGACCATTTATGCACCTTATGCCCAATTTGTCAAAGAAGTTGCCTCAGGGCAAGAGGTGCACATCAATGTAGTTGATGTGGCCATGCAGGCATTTGCGACGCAACAGTTGGAACTGGAAGGAGTACGCATGGATCGGGTGCATTTTCACTTTTTCCCGACCAATGACGCCTGGTGCCGTGACCATGGTCCTGCCTTCTTGATCAATCCTTCCGCTGCCATCCCAAAGGTGCTTGTGAAGTGGAACTACAATGCTTGGGGAGAAAAATACCCTCCGCATGACCTGGATAATCAAATCCCGATTCACATCGCCGAAGCCTTGGGTATTCCCTATTTTACACCCGGTATTGTCATGGAAGGAGGATCGGTAGAATTCAATGGAAAAGGTACCTTACTTACTTCCAAGGCCTGTCTTCTCAATCCCAACCGCAATCCCCACCTCAACCAAGCACAGATTGAGCAATACCTCTGCGATTATTACGGGGTGCAGCACATCCTCTGGGTAGGCGACGGTATCCTGGGAGACGATACGGATGGACATATCGATGACATCACGCGCTTTGTAAATGCGGATACCGTAGTGACCGTGGTGGAGGAAAATAAAGCGGATGGGAACTACGAAATCCTTCAAGAAAATCTTCACCTGCTTCAGCAGATGCGCTTGGAAGATGGAAAGCAACTCAACGTGGTCGAACTACCCATGCCAAGCCCAGTGATTTGGGAGGAACAGCAACTTCCAGCCTCCTATGCCAACTTTTACATTGCCAATGAGGTGGTTGTAGTGCCTACTTTTCGCGATAAAAATGACCAGCGTGCCTTGGATATCTTATCCACGTGTTTCCCTACCCGTCGGGTAGTAGGGATCGATAGTACCGACATCATTTGGGGATTGGGCTCCTTTCATTGCTTGAGCCAACAGGAACCAGCGGTGTAAGGAGCTAGACCTAGTTTCAAATTAAATCCTGCGATTTCACGCAGGATTTTTTATTTTTCCTTGGGTTAGTAAAACAAACAACCTTTATTTTTGATTTTACAGAAAACGAACACTCATGAAACAGTCTCTTTTCTTTCTTTTGGTCTTGGCGATAACTGCTTCTTGTGGTGTTTTGCGAACAGATAGATCCAAAAATATCGCCTACATGGAGGCTACTGCTTCGCTTCCACAAAAGAGCTTGAATGTCTTTGCTCCAAAGAAAGCGAAAAATGCACCCGTTTTGATTTTTATCCATGGGGGAAGCTGGCACAGTGGAAGGAAGGAGATTTATGATTTTATGGGCAATCGCCTTGCCGCAAAAGGAGTCGTTTCAGTCATCATCGATTACCCCTTGGCGCCTGCTTATCAGCTTCCTGCTATGGAAGATGCCAGTGCGCTAGCCATTCAATGGGTGAAGAACAATATTTCTTCCTATGGAGGGAATCCTGCCAACATGTATGTGTCGGGTCACTCAGCTGGAGGTCATTTGGCAGCTTTGGTCGCGGTCAAGGAAGAGCCTTGGAAGAAACTGGGTATGACCAACCCATTGAAAGGGGCAATTTTGAATGATCCTGCGGGCTTGGATTGGTATTGGTTTCTGACCGAACTCAAAGAAAAATACAACAAGGAAGACAACTACGATGCTTTTACAGCTGATCCTGCGGTTTGGAAAACCTATTCTCCCATTTATTTCTTGGATGAAAAAGAGATCCCCCTATTGGTACTTGAAGGGGAACTAACGTATCCAGGCATCAAGCTAACTGTAGAACGTTTCCGAAAGGCAGCAGAGGAAAAGGGTTTGAAATTGGACTATTCTTTTTATCCCAAAACCAAGCACATCCCGATGGTGACCCAATTTTTCTTCCCTTGGAGTAAGGGGTACAAGGACGTGTTGAAGTTTATGGAGGTAGGGCAGTAAATGCCGTAGAATTCTACTTAAGGAAATCCAATTCAATAATTTTGAAAACACCGGAATCCAAACGCTCTTTGAGACGTTCGTAATCATCTTCCCAAAAAGGTGAATCGTAATTTAATTCCGCGTAGTTTTTTTCAGCTTCAATTTTAGCTACATAGGCTGAAGTAAGTTGGCTATACTTTTTATGGGTAGTTTGGTAAGCTTTACGGAAAGCAGGAGAATTTTTTAGGTAGTTATAGTTGGCTGGTGCGTAGTTCTTGGCGTAAAGCAAATACTCCTTGATAAAAAAGTCAAACTCAAAAAAGGCGGTCATTTCGCTAGCACTGTGCTTCACCCATTGATTCAGGTAGTCTGAGCCAAATACTTCCTTGTACACCGGAAGCATATCATACTGGTACTTCGAACCTAGGTAATAAGCATTCAACTCATCTAATAAGCCAATGACCCCATGTGCTTGTGTGGAGCTTGTTCCTTCAATATAGGTATCGTAGCGGAAAGTTTGCAGTTCGTAGGGGATGGTTTCCGAAAGTTCACTGGAAGGGAAAATGTATTTCTCCTCAATTTCTATCCAGTATTCTTCTCCAGGAGCATGGTAAAAACCCTGCTGGATGTCTTCAAACTCAATTGTTTGGGTGCAATTGCAGTTCATCAGTTCAGCAAAATGGATCAGTCCACCGTAAGCATGGCCGATTTCATGTACATTGGTAGACATACTGATCAAGGCACTTTCGTAATTCTCGTCTTCTAAGTAATAAAGGGCATCGGTACTTTTGGTGGAAGAAATTACACTTTCACTACGGTCAATTTCCAATTGGCTCGGAAGTTTGTCGTAGGATTTCAACAACTGTAGGGAGGAGGGGGAATGGCTTTGCATTCGGTTCAAAATCCAGGAAGTAACTCCCTGTTGGGCAACTAAGTAGGAAGGAATCAAAAAGAAGAATAAACCGAATAGAAAGGCAGTTTTTTGCATGTTGATCGTCGCTGAAGCAGCAAAGAGATAAATATGGATCGGCAGGGATTTTTTTGTTTTTTTGAACAATAAAGTTTTCCCTACAAGGTAAGTAAATTTTGAAGTGAAAATTTCAACTAATGCTTTCTCCACTTGCTTTAAGATTTGTATTCCGGCAAACAAGCCCTAGTTTTGTCAAGGACTCACCCTCCTTAAGCCTTCTTGCCTACCTTATCATGAATGCCTTGCATACTCTTGGATTCCTGCTTCTTTTATTTTTTAGTTCCTGTACCCAAGAAGAACCCCAGAAACGGGCTTCTGTACAGACAGATGATTTTACTCCAGCCGTAGCGCAGGGATACTTGATCGAACATACCTATTACACCTTATCCTACTCTAGTACCCACCGTCAGCCCGAGTTTGCTTCCTATTTCCTAAGCCCAGCCAGTATTCAGGGAGGGCAGGAGCGGACGGATGATTTTCGGGTGGATCCGAAGGTGAAATCCAATCCTGTTAAAAGTACTGACTACCAAGGTTCAGGCTACGATCGAGGTCATCTCTGTCCCGCGGCCGACATGGCTTTGAACTTGACCGCTATGTCAGAGACTTTTTTTATGTCCAACATGTCTCCGATGGCCCCTTCATTTAATCGAGGAATTTGGTCCAAATTGGAAGATTGGGTTCGAGATGCTGCGCTACAAGAAGGAGGATTATTTGTGGTGACAGGCCCAGTTCTATCCAAATCTTGTGGAGCGATCAAACAGTCCATAACTGTTCCCTGTTCCTATTACAAGATTGTGTTTACTGGAGGTTCAAGCCCAAAGATGCTTGGATTCCTACTTTCCAATGCAGGTGCTTCCGGTTCGGTGCAACAGTTTGTGGTTACTGTAGATGCCCTTGAGCAACAAACAGGAATCGATTTTTTTTGGCAGCTTGATGATACCCAAGAACAAAGCCTCGAGAGTAAGGTGAGTTTGTCAGGATGGAAGTTTTGAGAAGGGCTCTTTATTTTACTGGAAATCAAAATACTAAACTATTGAATATATAGTTAGTTGTATTCTAGAAGTAACTTTATAAAAGCAATAAGCGAATTGATTTTTAGAAATATCAACGCGAAATTTTAAAAATATAAGATTAAAAAACATTGAATTTAAACAGTACTATACCCCAATTTTAACCATGAACAACTTAAAATATACGTTGGTTTTTTTCTTGATAACCATGTCATTTTCTATAAATGCGCAGGAGAAAAAAGCAGAATTGCCCGAATCATTTTTGGGAGAATGGGTAGAGGATTTGGCTCAATGTGAAGTTTTTCCAATTCTTAGGATTGTTGATTCAGATGAAGGATTGGTTGTTGAAAGCCTAGACTGGTATACAACTGAAGTTAAGGTCATCAATAAAGGGGATTTCTATACCTTGCAAATAAAAGGATCTTCCGAGGAAGGAGAATTTGAAACTGAAATCAACGTCAAAATGGCGGACGATGGAGGGTTAATTTATTCTTTCCCCGATTTGGAGGAGATCAAATTGGTGAAATGTACTCTAGATGGAGATTTGGAGCTGATGGAAGGGGAGTTTGTCGAGGTAGAAATGGAAGATTTGATGGTAGTAGATACCTTAGTTGCCGTGGAGGAATTTGATATGGTACAACTTGTCGATTCAGACTCCATTACGCTTGAATTACTTCAGGGTAAATGGCAATCTCTAGAGGATGAAGCGAGTTTTATGGTGATTGAAGGGGATCGAATGAAAAACTATTATGGAGGGATGGATGAGGAATTGGATAATGAGGCTATTATGTTAGCAGACACCTGTATGAATGAATCTGATTCAGAAAATGGGTTGCCTGCTGAAAAAAACAGATACCTATCCAACCCTAATTTGGACATGTGTTGGTATATCGAATCTTTGGATGCTACTAGTTTGACACTTATTTACATGTCAAGAGGAAATATGCTGACCTATAGAAGGGTAGAATAGATTTCAATTGTTTCACTTGTAGATAGAACCAATTTAATTTTTTAAGAACCTTTTCTAATTCAAAAGTTGATTGTTGATTGAAGCATCATGGATTGAACTTTTTGTTGAATGGTTAGTTCTGAAAATATGAAAACTCTCATTTGGATTGCTGGAAGCGTACTTATTTTGGGTGGCGTAGTTTCTTTTTTCTCATTTCGGTTTAAAGGCATCGAGACTCCCAATTACAAAGTCATTAAAACTTTTGGGGATGTTGAAATTCGGGAGTATCCCCAGCTAATCCTCGCACAGACCAAATTGGGTGGCAAGCGCTACGAATCCAATGGAAATAACGGCTTCGGAGTAGTGGCCAACTATATTTTCGGTGGAAACCAGCAGCAACAGAAGATTGCGATGACCGCTCCTGTGATCATGAACATGTCCGATACGGATGCATCCATGTCTTTTGTGATGCCCAGCCAGTATCAATTGTCTGATCTTCCTACACCCAACTCGAATGCCGTTGCACTGGTCAGTCAAGATTCCATGAAGCTGGCAGTCTTGCGTTTTGGAGGATTCAGTTCCGACGAAAAAATCGCAAAGCATGCTCAACTTTTGACCCAGGTACTAGAAAAAAATAACATCCGCACGAAAGGGTCACTACTATACATGGGCTACAATGCCCCTTGGGATTTGATCAACCGCCGAAATGAGGTGGCTTTTCAGATTGATTGATTGGTATAGAGACCTATTTTTAAAGTGTTTTTGGATATGAATAAATTAAGGTCTTACTTTACAAGAAGAACTTGAATCATCAAAAGGGTTTTGTAGAAAATAAAAAAAAAATAAAAGATTTTGCCCACCTCTACAATTATAAAACTCTTCTATTTTCAATTATCATTTACTATAAATTTCATCAATAGTATTTCGAAAATGAGATACTGTGAGGATTCTGTTGTTTAGGACTGAAAATTCGAAATAATATTTTTTGATTTTGAAAATAAAAAAAAATAATTTCATGAAAAACTAGAAACAGATGGAAACTAATGGTGCCTCAAACGTAGGAATTCAGCAAAAAAGCTTACCTAATTCAACTATTGTCCTGATTTTAGGAATTTTTTCCATCGGGAAATTCCGAATTGTCCCCATTCTATCTACATCAACTCTTTTCTAATAATCAGAAACTAAAATTGGTTGATTTTATGGCTTCAAAAAGTATTAATTTTTCATATTATCATTTCCCATATGTG
>JACCEA011436414.1_pt1 | contig 13732 bp, 16 predicted proteins | sample 7449851 | NCBI WGS metagenome assembly JACCEA01 (sample SAMN15323453, study PRJNA562643) | freshwater metagenome | isolation source: river surface water | place: USA:Blue River Watershed | collected 2017-08-18 | reverse complement strand
TTCACAAATCTTTAATAATCTATTAGGATTAAATACTTTTGCTACTAATTCTTCATTAAATTCACTCATATTTTCTTTCATTTTATCATAATTTAATTTAGTTATCAAATGAATAGCATTTGGATTTCTTGATAATCCTTCCCAACTTATTTTATCCATATTATTTTCTATAATATGAATAGCATTTGGATTTGAAGATAATTCTTCCCAACAGAGTCTACATAATTTATCTACATTTTTTTCAATAATATGAATGGCATTTGGATTATATACTAAATTATACCAATTAATTTTATCTAAATTCTTTTCTAAAATAGATATAGCATTTGGATTCTCTGATAATCTCGACCATACACTTTGATTATTTATAAATTTGTCTATATTATCTTCTAATATTTTTATTGCTTTAATATTTGTATTTTTTGCTAAACCATACCAATATACTTTATCTAAATTGTTTTCTATTAAATGTATGGCATTTGGATTTAATGATAAATTACTCCAATCTACTTTATCTAAATTGTTTTCTATTAAATGTATGGCATTTGGATTTGCTGATAAATAATCCCAACAAACTTTATCTAAATTCTTTTCTAAAATATGTATAGCATTTGGATTTAATGATAAACATTTCCAATCAATCAATATATTTTTTTCTATAATATTTATTGCTTTTGGATTTTGTGAAATATTAGATAATAAATGTGATCTCATTTTATCTAATGATTCTTCTGTGCCAAATATATCATTAATAATTTTAGGATTTTCATTAAGTGCTAGATGATAATGATTAATCTTTTCTAAATTATTTTTAATAATGTTCTCTGCATTTTGATTAATACCAATCCAATTCCAGTCTAGTTTATCTAAATGTTTTTCTAAAAATGATACAACATCTATATTATCATTTTGAGTCAAATCACGAAAATTTAATTTATCACTATGATTTTCTAAAATATCAATAATTAATGGTTTAATTAATTCATTCTTATTAAAACATAATTCTGTTAAATCTGTTTTATCATTCAAAATAAAAAAAGGTTTTCCAATCATTTTTATTATAAATAAACATCATTATTTTTTTATCTCATAATATATGCAACTAAATAAAATAATATTCCACCCCATAAAGTATCTTTTAATGCAATTATAAAATCATAATTTGTAAATAATGCTAAATTAGTTGCATCAAATACACCATAAGTTAGAAATCCTAATAAAAAAGCTTTTTCTAATGATAAATTATTCAAAATAATAAAATAATAAATCAATGATATAATAAATAAATATGATAAAAATGCACCAAAATAATTTACTTTCATTTCTGAATTTTGTATATTATTAACCATTTTATTGAAATCATTATAACCAATTAAATAAATATATATAGAATCTAATAATAATGTTATTATACTAATTTTAATGAATAAATTCATATTAATATTTTAGAAAAAATTTGAAATATTTATTAATTAATAAATATATTTAATTAATAAAGAAACAAATAAAAATGTCATACAATATTTCAAATTACGATATTACAGTTCATAAATTTAATGATTATATTTATATATTGGTTATATATAATTTTATTACATATGAAAGAAAAATTACAAATCGTGATATTAATACAAGCATTGATAAGTTTCATGTATTTATTACAAAATGTCTAGAACAAAAAGATGATTATAATATAGTAATAACAAATAAAGAAAAACAATTGACAATAACATTTTATACAGATTTAGATGAATACAAAATGTCAAAAATAATTAAATTAAATAAGAAGGAATTGTCTAATAATGAATTATTAATAATTGAGATTAATAAATTAAAACTTGAAATAAAAAAGATAAAAGAAACTAATAATAACGAATCATTATTATTAGAAATTATTAAATTAAGAAAAGAAAATGAAGAACTAAAATCAAGATTTGAAACTAAAGCATATATTTGTGGCAAGTTTCAAAGTGTATATATTAATGAATTAGATTTAACAGGTTATGAATTTTCTTGTGATGGATGTAGTAAAATTATTAATAATATTGATTCTATAGTAATTGGTAGTGATTTTATTATTAAATTGTATAGTAATAATAATAATGATGGTGTATATAATAAATTAATGGATTTAAGAATAATATTAAATATAAAAATATTATTCAAGAATAATTTAATTAAAAAAATTACTATCAATAATAATTCTATTGATTACAAACCATTTTCATTACAAAAAATATTATATTTTTATGAATTATTATTGAAAAATAATTATGTTACTTTTGTATTAAACAACTTAAATATTAGTAATTATAACTATGTTTGTATCGATTATAATGAATACAAAAATATTAAATTAATTTTTAATAATTGTTCATTTGTCAAAAATGATAATACTGAAATAATAACTAGTATTCTTAATAAAAACTTTAAGAATAGATTTATGATTTACTAAAAAAAAATGATTTTTTTATATATTCAATACTATTTCATTTATATCACAAAAAATGTCTAGACTATTCAATAACATGAAAGAAGGAATTAAAAATGATATATTAGATGAAATTAATGATGAACTTAAACAAGAAATTAAAGAAGAAATTAAAGAAGAATTAAAAGATGAACTTAAACAAGAAATTAAAGAAGAAATTAAAGAAGAATTAAAAGATGAACTTAAACAAGAAATTAAAGAAGAATTAAAAGATGAATTAAGAGATGAATTAAAAGAGGAATTGAGAGAAGAATTAAGAGATGAAATTAAAGAAGAATTGAGAGAAGAATTTAGAAAAATATTAAATGATATGTTTAAGAATATAGAGATATATTAAGTTATAGATATATTTATTATATATAAATAAAATGGATATATCAAAAATTAAGAAAACAGAAAATATATTTGATAAATATAGAAATAATAGCACATATTATAAAAATATAGATATTCAAAATATATTTGAATATAATTTAGAAAGTGAATTAGAAAAAGAAAGAAAATATATTGAGAATGAATTAAATAATATGGAAAATGATATTATTAAAAATGATGATAATAATATTATATTAGAAGATAAATGTGGTGTTTATGATTTAATATTTGATAATTTAGAATTTAGTGAAACAATTTATAGAATTCCACCAAAAATAACTAACACTTATTACGATTTTACTATTACAAATGGTGGTGATATATTAAATAAAGTTTATTTAGAAATAACATTAGATGATGAATCTGAATGTTTTGATGATTTTAGTTTGGACAAAAAAATGGAAATATTTAATATAATGTTAAAATTTTATGTAGGTTATAATCAAATTAATCATACTAATATATTAACATTATTATTTTTTAATCATTGTAATGATAATTTTATAAAACAAAATGATAATATAATTCAGATTCCATTATATGATTTTAGTAATTTTTATACAAAAGGATTACCATTAATATCTATGCAATATTCAGGTTTAAAATTGGAATTATATAATGATAATAATAAATTTAAATTTGAATTGTGTTGTGTATATTATTTATTTCAAAATGATATTAGAAAAGATATATGTATTAAAGAACATAATTTTTTAATGTTTAGTAATTTTCTTTATGGTTTTGATTATATACCAAAATCAAATAAATATGCATGTAGTAATTTCCGAACAAAATGTTTAATATTACAATTTGATAATAATGAATCGGAATTATATGATGTTAATGTTTATGATTTTAATAATGAAATTGTTCATCAATATCAATGTGATGAAATATTAAAGATAGAAATATATGGAATTAAATTATATATTGTTCCATTTTGTAATGAATTTTCAACTCTTGATAATATAAAAAGATTAATAAAAGAACCATTTGAAAATATTACAGATGAATATTTTAATCCATATGATATACAATTTAATGGAACAGATAATTTATGTGAAAATAATATATATATTAATTCCATTAGTACAAATTTTTTAAGGATTATGTCTGGATTAGCAGGATTATTTTATTCTAATTAGTTGATGATTTTTTTAATTCTATGTATTTATCTTTGTATTTTTTATATTTTTTGTAAAATGGATTAATTTTACAATCAATAAATTTATTCTCAATAAATCTATGTAATACATATCTTGGCATAATGTTATCATAACTAGGTCCCGATGGTATTTCGCATTTTGGGATATCTTCTTCTTTATCATTATTTACACAAAATGTATTCCAAGTGTATCCATAATATAATATTTGATTTATTTTAATTTGAATTAATTTTTTAAATAAATTTGCTTTATAATTAATTATTAATTTTATTAATTCATATATATGTGTTATACTTTCAGTAATAATTATATCGTTTACATAATTATGACCATTATCAATTAAATTATTTAATATTGTCCATGTATCTTTTGCACTTAATACATTTGAAGTACCAACATGTTTATATTTATTTACATATCCATTCAAATAAGAATTATCAAAATCATATAAACATACTTTATAACTTTTCTTTTTTATGATTTCTATATTATCAATTTGATAAGCAAAATTATCAATAGGATTATCCAATTCTTTAATTAATATATTACCAAAATGACAATCATTATGTACTATATTTAATTTATGGTTTAATAAATATAATGAATAAAAAATTTCAAAAATAGTATCATATAATATCGATTTATTATTTTTGTGTATTTCATAAAAATCTTGATATGTCATTCCTTCAATATCTTCTGTAATTATCACATAAATATAATTATATGATACCAACATTTTTTCATGTTTTTCTCTATCCATTTTTGGTTTAAAATAATATAAAAATAATTCAATAGGAATCATAAAATAATCATATGCATTAATAATAAAATCTCTATAATATTCTTTAACATTTTCATTTTTTTCATTAAGATATTTATATATTTTAAGTTCATAAATTAAATTTTCATTATAATCTTTTTTATAAACAAACGATTTTACATAACTTTTTTTACCATAATATTCACATTTAAAAATAAAACTGTCAGATGCAGAATGTTTAAAAATTATTTGTTCAATATTTTTAATAAATGATAAATTTTGATAACTATATATATTGTCATTAAAATTTATAGAATTTTTACTTAATGACAACAATTCTTCATTTATAAATTGTCTATAATTTATATTTTTTTTTATTCTTAAAATTAAATTTTTTAAATCAGAAAAAATAATATTATTAATATCAACATCATTTATTAAAACTTTTATTTCATCTAAATATAATTTTGATTGTTCTGTATATGCTTCTTTTGGTGATGATATATACATAATTAATTTCTTTAAATTTATATATAATTGATATTCTGACAAACTTTTATCATTTTCCTTGGGTTTATCCATTTTTATCAATTCATTAATTGATTCTTGAGCTATTTTATAATTATCATCATTTAATTCTAAATCATCAATTAACTCACCAATTGATATTTTTAATTTAGATAATGTATTTTCGCTATTATAAGTTTTATATGAATCCATAATTATTATATATAATTATTTAGATTAATTTATATAATTAAAAATTTAAAATTTAAACAGCGATACATTTTTATTATTATAAGAATTTGAATTTCTGAAGAATATAATACAAGAATCCATAACAATATATATAAATTACAAAAAACAACTTTTTAATATAAATCAATGATATAGTCTAACATTATATCAATTTGTTCATTGATAATAAAACTTAATTCAACAACTGAAATAAAATCATCAATTCCATGTTGAATATTAAATGTTAGTGTATCGCTTTCTTTAGTAATAGTAATGACACCATTTGATTTTTTTAATTTAACAGTAATATCTTTCATCATTATATAATCCTTTCTTTAATTTTTTAAATTTAGCAACATCTTTTTTTTGAAGATCATATAATTCAATAGATCCAATAGTATTATCTTTATCATTTTTTATATAAATATAAATACTTTTTCCTTTATCAAGATTAATTGTACTTTGAATGTCAATAAAATAGTTTTCCATTTTGTTTTGTTATATATAAAATATATTTATAATCTATTAAAAAATCAATTTTTTATAAATGACAAAATTTTATCAACATTTTCTTTTATAGAATCCATAAAATTAAGTTGTAAATATTCTTCTTTTGATGGATAAGGTTCTTCATATGTATCTATAAAACCTTTCTTCAAAATGTAATAAGATTGTTTCCTACTTTTATTTTTTAGATGAGAATTAGTACCTTCAATACTACGTTTTTCAATTCTATTTAATAATTCATCAATAATATTATTATGATTTTCTTTAGGAATAAGATTAACAATAAAATATTTGATATTATATTTTTTCATAATATTAATTACACATTTTCTATTTTTTTGTGTATGATGATTTTTACATAATAATAAAATCTTTTCATTATCTTTTGATTTTCTTTTTTTAATATTACATTCTTTTTCAATAGCATTTAGATAAGCATTATGATCAGCAAAACGTCCATTATAATATGTATCTTGTTCAATACAAACAGTATTATATAATTGTTTTTGTAATTCTAATGCAATGGTTGTTTTACCACAACAAGGAAAACCAACAAAAATAATAGCAATAGTCATTTTCTAATAATAATAAAAGTAATAATTAACTAATAAATATTTCAATTATTTTTATAAATTATTCCAGAAAAATAATTGATTTTTTAATGTATTTATAGTATAAAATATTGAAAAATAAATACATTAAAAATAAAAATTTATTATAAAATAAATGTCATTAAATTATTCATCAATTTATTTATTACATGAAAAAAACTTCATGGACTTAAATGAAAAAGTATATAAAATTGGTAAAACTAGACAACCAAACATAAAAAGATTTAAACAATATCCAATAGGTAGTAAATTACTATTTTATATAGAGTGTTATGATTGTGATATAATGGAGAAAGAATTAATATTAGAATTTAATAAAACATTTAAATTATATAAAGGGAATGAATATTTTGAAGGAGACCATTATGAAATGATTAATATTATTTTTAATAAAATTAAATTAGATAATGAATTAAATAAAAATAAATTCATAAACTTAAATAATCCTAAACCAGAAATAAATCAAGTATCAAATATCAATCTACAAAAACCTGATATAAATAAAATTGAAAACAAAAATCAACCTAAAATACATCAAACACACAAACAATATTATTGTGAAATATGTGAAAGCAAATTTGCTAGTTATCATAGTCAATGGAAACATAATAAAAATTTGCATTCAGAAATACATATAAACATTGTTAAAAAAAATAAAAAATTTAAATGTGAAAAATGCGATAGAAGTTTCACTAGGAAAGATAATTTAAAAATTCATATGGATAATACATGTAAAAATAAAGATATTATAAATGATAAAAATGAATCTAATAGTAATAATAAAATTAAAAATGAATCTAATAGTAATAATAAAATTATATTATTAGAAAAGAAAATAAATGAAATAGTTAAAGGATTAGAAGACTTAAAGAAAAATACAGTTATTAATTAAATTAATTAATTAAAAATATTGATTTTTTAATGTATTAGATAATAAACAATAATTATAATCTAATAAAATGTCTTATACAATTGACGGTCATTTGATTTCTATTAATAAGAATAATGATAATATCTATTTACTACTTGATAATATATATGAATCTAATATAACTATTAATGATATAAGTTTTACTATTGATAAGTTCCATATTTTTATTATTAAATGTCTAGAAAGAAAAGAAAATTATTTCGTAAAAATTATTGATAATATTATTACTTTCTATTTTGAATATGATGATAATAATATTAGTCAAGATATCAAAGTAAATAAGAAAACATTATCAGATAATGAATTATTATTAATGGATATTGGTAAATTAAAACATGAAAATAATGAATTAAATAGAGAAATTAAAGAGTTAAAAGATAAACTAAGCAAATTATTTGATACAAAATTATTGATATGTGGAAAAGTCCAAAGTATATTTACTAATAAATTAGATTTATCGCATATTATTAAAGAAAATATAAATAAAGAATTGTTTGGCTTTGAAAGACTGATATGTAATATTGATGAAATTATAATAAATGAAAATTGTATAATCTTCCCAGAAATTGTTGGTGGATGTAATAATAATTTTAAATCTGATTATGTTTCAATGTCATTGATTGGTCAAATATTAAAGTCAAATATTGTAAAAAAAATTAGCATAATCAAATCTAGTAGATATCATACTAGTCTACAAATAATATTACCACTATTCGGTGTATATAGACAATTATATCAATTACATAATTATAGACATACAATGGTTATCGAAATTAATAATTTTGATATATCCTTCTGTCATCAACTTGATTTTAATTGGGTTCCTTATTGTGATTACTACGGTATCAGGGATAAGTTGGGCATAAATGATTATAAAATGAAAAACATAAAATTCATTTTCAATAATTGTATTTTTGGTCATGGTGCCTCAGGTCATCGTGTTTATTATCATAATAAACAAGTATTAGATTTTTTCAAAAGTAATAATATAGATATAGAAATTAACGAATGAAAAAATATTGAATTTTTATTTTATTAGATAATAAACAATAATTATAATCTAATAAAATGTCTTATACAATTGACGGACACACAATAACTATTAGTAAGAATATTAATATTTATTTTGAAATTGATAATACGTACAGAATTAAAATGAGTGCTGAACATTGTAATTTTGATAACACATATATTTTTTTTGTTTCATGTTTAGAAAATACAGATAATTGTTTTGTTAAAATAAATGGTGATAATATTAATTTTTATGTTGATTCTGGAGATACTATTATTGTTCATAGTTTTAATTATACTAATACAGAACACTTGCAATTAACATCAAGAATATTATCAAGTAATTAATTAATTTAAAAAAAATATTGATTTTTTCTTTTATTAGATAATAAACAACAATTATCTAATAAAATGTCTTATACAATTGATGGTCATTTAATAACTATTAATATTAATCCTAATAGTATATATTTATTACTTGACAATATTTATGAAACAAATATTGATGATATGCCATATGGTTTTACTATTGATAAATTTCATGATTTTATTATTAAATGTTTTGAGAAGAGTGATAATTATTTTGTAAAAATTAATGATAATATTATTAGTCTTAGTTTTAGATATAATGATTTTAATATTGGATTTGATATTAATTTTAAGAAAAAGATAAATCAAGAATTATTATTAGAGATTGATAAATTAAAATCAAAAGTTAGAAACTTGGAAGAAACAAATGATATGTTAAGTATGAAAATTAATAAAATATTTGATATGGAATTATTAATATGTGGTAAATATCAAAAAGTTTTTGATAATAAAATAGATATTAGTGAATGTGTTAATGTTTATCAATTATATGAAATTAATAAACATTTATCAGAAATTAATGAGATTAAGATTAATTGTTATTTAATAGCAAATATACGTCAAATAGAAACTAGAATTGATTTTGATTATTTTGGTTATATAATTAAATCAAATAATATTGAAAAGATTAGTATAGTTAATAATCTGAATATTGTAGATAATTCAATAACTATTGATATATTATGTGGTTTTTATTCTAGATATTTTATAAATAAAACTGTATTTGATATTTATAATATTGATATTTATATTAGTGATAAAATTTATATTTTTGAGAACATGAATATAAAATTTAATAATTGTATATTTTATAAAAAAGGAAAGAAAATAATTCAACATCAAGATATATTAAATTGTTTTTGTAATTTTAGAAATAATATTACTATTATGTAATATAATATTTCATAGAAAAAATTGAAATTATATACATATATTATTTTATTAATCGCTATCACAAATAAATAGTTATAAATAAGAAGAATTGATTAGTGATGAATTAAATAATAAGTAAATTAATTAATAATGTTTCTAATTTGCAATATAATTTATAAATCTTTGATTAATTCTTCAAGAACATTCACAACTATACTATTCCCTAAATAATATAACATTTTTTTATTAGTTGTTAAAGTTTCATATTTATATGTTGTATCAAATCCAAACATTTTTAATGTTTCTTTTACAGTTAATGTTCTTATTTTACCATCAAAATAATATAAACCTGTATTTGCTCCCAAACCACCAGATGATGCACATATAGTCGGACCACATTTAGTAATATCATAAACACGTTCACCTTGTCTTCCACCTTTTCCTGTAGTTTTGTTAATTAATTTGTATTTCATCATATTATTTCCTTTACATTCTTCTAATTTATATTTATTTTGATATTCTAAATAATCTTTAATATTATTATCAATAATAGTAGAAATAGGAATAATTGGATTATTAATATTACGAAATTTATAAATAGTTTTTTTATTGCAAATAATATAAATACGTTGTCTTGATTGTGGTGAATTATAATATTTTGAATCTATTACTTTATAACTAACATTATATCCACGTTTTTCTAATTCATTTTTTATAATTTTGAATGTATTTCCATTATGAATTGTATGTAAATTTTTAACATTTTCTAATATTAATATATTTGGTTGTTTTTTATCAATTATTTCTAAAATTTTATAAAATAAATTACCACGATTTTCATCATCAAAACCTTTTTTATTACCTGCAATACTAAATGGCTGACATGGAAATCCTGCACATAAAATATCAAAATCTGGTATATTATCTATATTAATTTTATTAATATCTCCTTCAGGTTTGATTCTATAATTTTCTTCATAAATTTTTCTAACACCATCATTTATATCACATGCAAAAACACAAACATAATTAATATTATTTTGAAATAAATTATTTCTATTAAATGCTGTATGAAAAGCACCTAATCCACAAAATAAATCAATATATTTAATCTCTTTTTTATTAGTCATTTTTTAATATTATAAATATTTTTATTTTTATATATAATATATCTCAAGATAATAGTAAAACATATTATCCAATTCATAATGGTAATAAAACATACAAAGTCGTTGTCTATAATAAATTTGTTTTAATTTATAAATATTATATGAAATTAATCAAAGAAAATACTAAATCAATATATATTGTTGATAAAGAAGAATTTATTCATAAGATTAATTATAAAAATATATTTATTGGAAAAAACTCTAAAAAATATAGTTCATATACTAAACCATTTACTGGTTCATCAATATTAATAGAAATTAAACAAAATAATTATATATATATTCGTGATAAAATATATAATTTCACTACAAAAGAGCCAATTATCAAATTTTATTCAACAATGGGAAATAATTTTGTTGTTTATCCATTTGCATTAACAGAAAATTATGTTTATTTATTGGTTGAGAATGTTTATCTAGAACATGATTTTGGCAATATTGAGCCATATCAAGTTTATTATGATTTTAAGAAGAAATGGAATAGAAAATCTTATAAATTTAAAATTAAGAAATTAAATTCATAAATTATGTAATTTCTTCAAATCAGCATATTTCTTTTTATATTTTATATATTTTCTTTTATAATTATTTGATTCAATATCTAATTCTTTTTTTGAATTAATAATACCAAGTGATGGGTCAAATTGTGGTTCAACCACTTCTTTTTCTTCATATATTTCCAAATTTCCAAATCCAAAATCTGAAGCAAATTTTTTTTGAATTTCTAACTCTTTTTTATGTTTATCATATAGTTTTTTCAATGCAATTGTGTTTTTATCATATATATCTTGTAATTTATCACGATTTAAATCATTATTTGATTCTAGTTCAGATTTAATAAATGATAATTGCGATGGGTTAATAGAATGTTCTATAATTTTTTCATATAAATGTCTTGGTTGATGTATTCTAGTATTTCTCATCCTTGATTTAATAATTTGTTCAGGACTTTCTTTATTTGAGGATTGAATAAATAATATTTGTGGTGTTCTAGAAAAAAATATTTTCTTTTCGTTATATAATAAATCTGATGGAAATTCTCTTGTTCTTGGAGTTATTATTCCTGTAAAATCAATAACAGAATCAAATGACCTTGATGACCCAACATCTACTTTATATATTCTTGGTTCATTATTATTTATTTCATGAGGACATTCCATACTTATTCCAAATATAAATTTATCATCAAATGATAATTCTGTAGGATTAGATTTATCAACACTATACAATGAACCAATTTCTGCAGGTGCACCATATATCTCTTTTATTTTATCTGAATGAATTTTTGTTGTAAATGTCATATTTTTCTTATTTTCAAGAGTACTTACATGTTGTTGACAATGTCCAATAACTACTTTAAAATTATCTATACTTAATTCTTTCCCTTCACTTGTCATAAAAGTTCTATCTTGTAATAAACTTTTAAATTTACCATCGACTAATTTACAAAAATCTCTAGATTCTTTAGGATTATCCATCCTGATGTTAATATAATTAGGACTACCAAATGTTCTCTGCCATAGTATACCATTATCATTATTTAAATAATTTAATACTTCATAAAATTTTTCACGTGGTGATGTATTACTATTTAATATATTATTACAATATTCATAATTTGATAAAGTATGACCTATTATTTCTCCATGAACAAATATATAATTATTTATAATTAATAGACACCAACAACCATCTTCTAATAAATATTTAAATCCTTGATTATGTCTGTTAAATGTTATTAATCTAGTTTCACCTCCATAATAACTTGGTGTTTGACCTGTATATATATCAGTAGAATCAGATTCAAAAATATAGCTATTTGTTAAACGTGGAAGTATATTCATAATTTCATGATTACCAAATAATTTAAATATTCTACCTCTATTTATAATTGCTTGTTTATTTAATGCATTAATAAATCTTAATATTTTTATTTCAATTTGTGGATATTGATGTTCCAACATTTTAGTTCCATTAACCATCTTATTAACTGAATAAGTTTCAAAGTTCCTATTTCCATCAATAATATCACCAACAATTACAATAAATGAATCATTACCTGTTATCCATTCATAATTTAAATCATCAACATATTGTTCTTCATTAATATTTAAATCCAGTAATAATAATATTTCCAAATCTTGGTCATATTCATCAGGATTGAAACCAAAACCATTCTTCTTTCTAATAACACCTGCCAAATCTCTTAAAGCAATTAATAATACATGAATATCTGCATGTATATCCGATAATGCAAATATTTTTTTATCATGATTAGTTATGATAACTGTATCACTATATTCTTGTGAAACCTGTGACAATAACGCCGCCATTAAATTATATTATAATAAAATTTAAATTAAATTTTCACTAGAATTGATGCTTTACATAAATAATACAATTTATTATTGTAAAAACAATCACGAGAAAAGTTTTTGTATGTGTGCCACTTATCACACAAATTACAAAAATTAACTTTGACACCACAATTACAATGACCATTTTTTATATGTTTATTTGGTTCAAAATATGATTTCCTTAATCTTTCTTTTACAACAACATTATCATTCACATGAGAACATTTCACTGGTCTTCCACGTTTGGTCATTGTTTAATAATTACAATACTTAAATATTGTAATTATTAAATTTAAAAATTTTCAATTTTTTAAGACAAAATTGTATCTTATGACAATTTTTTAAGACAAAATTGTATCTTATGACAATTTTTT
>JACCEA010544170.1_pt1 | contig 13735 bp, 9 predicted proteins | sample 7449851 | NCBI WGS metagenome assembly JACCEA01 (sample SAMN15323453, study PRJNA562643) | freshwater metagenome | isolation source: river surface water | place: USA:Blue River Watershed | collected 2017-08-18 | reverse complement strand
GCAAATTGAGTCAGGTGACGATACATCTGTAAGAGGAAGTCTTTCAGGCTTGCCTCGTCGTCCAGGTTCAGCAAATAGTCCCAGCCGTCTTTCATCCGGTGACAGTGTGATGAGCAGTTCCAGTCGTCCCAACAGTGCATCAAAAAGATGGGCAGCATCAAAGCAAGACGCATCAAAAAATCGGATTGGTTCCATGATTCGCAGACCACCATCAGCACGAGGACGTCCTGATGATATTAGTGTGTTGTCTGAAGAGAGAGAAGGAGAAGATGATGGTGACGAGCTTGTGATTATACCAAAAGAGAAAGAGCTTGAATTACGAGAACGAAATCAAGTATCATCAGCTCAGGGAAATAAAAACTACTTGAATCAATCAGAACAAAAGTTACCCCTTGCAGATTCACATGATGACCTTTTCAGCTTTGCTCCAGAGAAAGTCTTGGTTGAAGACCAAGATAATGTCCTTCTTAAGTCAGGGCCACCCATGGCAGACCAATCTTTTCTCGAAGAGATGATTCGGATGGGGATTGAATCAGCCGGAAATGTAATCGATAAAATGGATCTAGGCGATGTTGCACAGGATGCAGTGCTACATGTTGCACAGGCTGCTGCAACTAAAGCGAAAAAATGGGTCGATCCAGCCGTTCAAGAAACTGTGGCCGGAGTAAAAGTACATGGTTCAGCTATCGTAAAAACGATTGGCGAAAAATTAGTAGAGTCTGTTATTCCAGATTATAGCCCACGGCAACAATTGGCATCTACATTACCAGTGATAGGTGATATCTCATCTAGAACAGAGCATGATATTGAACAAAATTTAAAATTCCCTACCAGTGGGAGTACCGGTGCTAAACCTACGGCCGGTGCATCGATGAACGCTACCCATCCTAGTTGGAAAAAGAAAAAGCAAATCCAACCAGACCAAGAAGATGTAGTTGATGATGAATATGGCGATCATCTTTTGATGAGTGGACCACAAATTGGTGATCAGCTGATAAATCCCGAGGAAGAAGAAGATCCCAAAGGCCAGATTTCTGGGGGTTATCCGGATCATGCAAATTCTGTGGTAGAATCTCTTTCCAAAGAAATCGATAATACAGTATCAACAGCACATAGGAATGTTCATCCTCATCAAGACTACGCATCTCAAAGAGAAGAGCAAATTGCAGCATATGCCGCAGGTGGTGGAGGAATAGCTGCAGTTAGAGTGATTCGCACAGAGTTGCAGTATCAACGTGAGTTCATCAAGAAAACACTATTCGCCATAGCAAAGTAAGTGAATTGTGGTAACAATTTCCACCCTCGTATCACTCTTGCAATTGATCAGATCTACGGACAATGGTTTTCAGCGTGTTTCAACGAGACTTGAAACTTTAGAAGGAGAAGTTCAAAAGCAAAAACCCTGTCCAGTAGACTCCTTGCTTGATGGTCCTCGTTATGGTGGAGATGAAAACCTTCCCGATGAAGATGAGAAGCTGCGGAAATCTCGAAGCAATGCAACGTCTGGTACCAAATCTACCGCACGTTCTCGATCAAAGGAAAGACTTGATCCTGGTAGATCTCATGATGATGACCGGATAAGCTCATCTCCAAAAAGTAAACGTCCGAACAGTGGCGGTCGTAATCACAAATCTTCCTCCGCGAGAAGTGCATCGGGTTTGAAAAATTACATCAAGCAATCTAGGCAACAGAATCCTGTAGAAAATTTCACCAGCAGTTTTGGTGGTTCAGGCATTAATCAGGTTCCCCAACAAAAGGACATTCCTGTGCAGTTCGTCTTTCGAGGCGACAATGGTAATATCTCCTCTGCAGTTATTGCTCCTCCACAAGTTCCCTCTGATATGGTGAGTTCCATCTGCATGAATTTCAAAATGCGCTGACGATTTTTGATTTAGTTCATGCAAGTACCAATAGGTGATCAAGCTGGGCTACCTCCGACTGATGGATACAATGTGCGAAATACGAGAATGGTAGTTCCTATATCTTGATTTCAACTTTTGATCTAACCATTCATATTTTAGACGGCCGATACGAATGGAATGCGAGGATCAGGCTATAACTATGCATTTTCTGCCGATTCTCCTGCTAAAAATCCACTACTGAATAAAGATTTCAATGAAGTTCTTCAAAATGGTTCTTTAGATGATATTAGTAACATGCTTGAATCCTGTGCAGCGAAGCCCGACCATTTGGCTGCTTCAACAAGAAATCGATTATTTGATATAGTGTCAACTTTATTGATGAGAGGGAAAAAAGTAGAGCGACCAATGCTATGGGTTACCAATTTGTTGACTTCACCAGATTTATTTTATCAGCTAGCTCCGCACACTCAAAACGATATTATATCTGGTCTAAAGAATGTTGCAGATATGCCTAATAATAGTGGTATGCTTGCAATTTTATTGTTGAAGAAAATTCGAACAATGGAAAGTTGACAAGCAAAAAGAAATTTGTAATATTTGTAAATATTGTTCTACGTTTGTCAGTTTAAGTGCATAGAAGATGTAGATGAGGAATTATTTCAAAAATAGACTATCATTCCGTAGTAAGTTGAAAGGGAAACACTCATGTATAACAAGACGATTTGATAATTTTATATTAATCGATCTGAACATTCTCCAATAATAATTCTTGATCAATACCAACGAAGGAATCATTCACAAGCAAAATCTTAATTGGCCAAGAGCAAGCTGTTTCGGGTGTAGAGAAGTACAATGTTGTCGTTTGATTGTCCCTTAAGGGGCCCAATCGCTTCAACGCAAGAAGCTCCATAGAACCATCCAATTTCATCTTAGTTTTTCTTACCTCCTTATTAAAATTGGAACTTTCTTCATTTCCTATTGTAGATGAAACGTTAACTAAGAGAATCCACCAGGATGGAGACTTCTTAGTCTTAGATGACGAGCTTTTGCCGTCATTGGGAATCGAAACCTTTATCTCTATTTCACAGTCTGCATGCGAAGGGATATAAATAGCACTTTTACGGTCGCTTTTTGCACTCAAAGACGAGTATTGTGAATCAGCACTCGATCCCAAGACTGGATAATAAATTTTCCGTTCACTTTGTGGATTTTCTGAAAATTGTCGTATGATCACATCCTTCAAAAAAACACCAGGGATACTATCGAGCTTATTCAAAAATTCCTCCAGTAGGGATGTGCGAGGTGCGCTTCCGCCCCCAATCTCCATGCCACCCAAGAGTTCTCGACCAATAATTTCTATATTGCGGCGACCTTGCCTCAAGAAACCACGCATTCCTTTAATGCCTTTCCTTTTGAATGCTTGGATGACATCTAAATCAAATATTTTCATTTGGTGAAATTCAGTATACTCAGAATCGGGAATACCCTATTGTCACAAAATTTAATAAATAAGGACATAGTTAGGTAAAGACTCCTCATCATGACAATCATATCTAACCTGACAGAGCAATTGTGATAGATGCATCAACCCGATGACAATCAAAGCGAATCCTGCTTCTGCTGCAATATCGATCATGGCATTCAATACTCTCGGAACTTGATCAAAAACCGACTTTGTGTCATTGATGTAATCGGAAATTGGCAATCTTGCTTTTCGCAAAAAAGCATACAATAAAAGAAATGCCTTTGTATGTGGCGACTCCATACTCCCTAACATGGGTGAAGAAGGAGATAAACCCAATTCAAGTGCTAAGTCAGCATTCAAGTGCTCCTCATTGTGGCGAACCGGCAGCTCAGAGAATTCTAAAGCATCGCACATAATTTTGATCAAAATATCAATAGGAACGGTTGCTTTACTTCTTTCTCCTGTATCAAGACCACTTGATTGGAAATGCGAATTAAGTCGTTGAAACTGTTCCATGAAACGGTGAGGGGTACGATAGTTCAAGTAGTAGTATGAAGTAATCTTCCCCATCGCGGTGGTACTATAATATGGAGTAGCAGTTTCTTCCGAAACTATTTCAAGGCAAGACATGCTTTGCAAATCATTCACAACCGCACTGATCAACTTCATGAGGTGGTCCTGTACACCAGCAGGTGAAGCATCCTCCAGCTGATAATAGGAAGGGTTGATGAGCAATCGCCGGAAATAATATGTCCAAGTCAAATATTCTATAGCATCAGGCAAGTTGTGAATTGTACCATTTGCAATCTCCGCATTAATATGCTCATGCAATTGTAAATGCAATGAAGATTCTACAGGAAAAGGTTCGTGGAGAAATTTTCGATAAAAATTTTTCTTGGGTTCATGCACAAAAATGCATGCCACAGCCGAATCATCAAATTGAGGCCTACCAGCACGACCCATCATTTGCAAGATATCAGTGACAGGAAAGTCAACATAACCCTTTGACTTCCCATCAAAGTATTCAGTTCCTTTTACTATTACCAAGTGACATGGCAGATTGACACCCCCTATGACAGAATCCAAGTAAGAAAAACACGAGAACATTATAACTGATTTCGCCCCACTTACATGCTAAAGTGCTTGTACATACCAAAATTTGAATCTTATTGTTAAGAAACAACTCTTCAACAGTGGCTCTGTCAGCATTGTCCAAACCTGCATGATGAATACCAACACCAAACACTAGAGTGTCCCTAAGTGCCTTATCTTTCATGGTTCCAGAAATTGCCATGGCATCCTCTTCGGGCATATGAAGGAACCGTTTCGGATCATCATCGGCAGCACAATAAGATATCAAATCTAACGCAGTTAATCTAGTTTGCCTTCGTGAGGATACGAAGATCAGTACAGGCTTTGTGGGCGAATGTTCCAATATGGCTGAATATGGAAAATAAGCAACTTCACGGATTAAACGTAAAACTAGAAACCTAACCTGCATAAGCGGGTTTGTTCATTGTTGCCATACGAGGACAATAATGTTTAGCTGGGAAACCTTGAATGTGAATACTCATTGGGACCGGACGAACAGATGGCCGGAAGTTATACAAACCCACTGCCCCACGCGAAGTTCCCTCTTCAATACCGAGCCAGTCTCCAAGGTCTCTAGCATTCGCCAACGCTGTGGATAATCCAACAAATCGAACGTTACTACCTGTTTGAGCAGCAATAAATCGCATTCTACTGACTATAACCTCCTGAGGATAGAGTATAAATAGAAAAAGACGTAAAAAGATATTATAATATATAATAGGTATACTAACCAGTACAGGTCCACGGTCTACACCAAGCAAATGAATTTCATCGATAATAAGTAATCCAACTTGCTTCACATACTCTCTTTTTTGCCAACCGCGACTAATTCCATCCCATTTCTCAGGCGTGACGATCAAAATATCCGCCTTTCTTAAATCTTCGATGTCAGGGGTAATCTCACCAGATAACTCCAATACACGGATGCCTAATTTTGATCCCAGCTTTTTTTGCCAATCCAGCAACCGCTCCCGTGCAAGCGCTTTTAAAGGAGCTACATAGACCGTTTTTTTGCCTGGATAAGCTCTCAATAAACGGAGAAATGCCAATTCTGCAGTTACAGTCTTGCCAGATCCTTACAATCAAAGAAATTTCAATTATGGGCGAGGAAAAAAGCAAAAATATTTACCAGTAGGAGCACCAACTAGAACATTTCGGTCGGTGTTGTACAAAGTATAGAAAGTCTGCGTTTGTATTGGATTAAAGTGCGAGAACGAGTAAAGCTCTTCAAATAATGGATTCTGTAAGGCTGTCTTTGGTAATGGATGCAAATCCATTAAATTGGTGTGGGCATTGGCTAACATGGTTGGCATCATGACATGCTGAAAGGAAACAGTAGTAACAGTTTCGCAACCCACCCAAACGTCAGATATAACACGAATATAATATTGTGGAGGCAGTGGATCACGCACAGGAATAGTGACTTCAAACACTTTTATTTCATTCTTTTGACGTTTCAATAAAATGTAATATTCAGAGTGATATACATACTCATTTTCACCATCCTCAACCCATATCCAAAATGGCTCCGCTTGTCCGTGATAGCGGTCAACCCAATCGAATGAAGGCGTTAAAGTTATCGTCATGCGAATGATTCCTCTAGTAATTGGCTGAACCTTTGCTTCTACCATAAGCATAGGGAGTTTATGCACCAACTCTTTCACTTTTGGACCAAATTTCTGGTTGTGAATCAATTCTCCAATTTCACGAGAGTCCATGTCAACCAATTGTTCATAGGTCACATCTGCATCTTCAATTTTCTTCAAAATATCCATCGGTAAGTCTGAGAATTGACGCATCGGGCTATGATCCATGCGTACTCTACGATCAATCGATTTACATAAACACAGGTAATATCTTGCAATTGTGGACCACCCGCGTTTCAAGCAGACTTCAAATAGTGCTCTGGCGATTCGCCCAGCATTCTGAGCTACATAATTGGTATCCGATTGCAATGTAAATGAAGCCACACGTGCATGACTCAAATAACCTTGCAAGAGAACAGAAACTTTCCCTGCTGTGTCATCGCTGGTAGTCTTGACGTTCCAAAAGGAGAACTTTTTCAGCTGATCAATCTCACTCAGTTCCTCGGGGCGAACTTTCAATTGGTCAAACTCCGCAGAAGAACACAGCACATGAACAGCATCGGAGTCACTAAGGTGAGGTGCCAGCATATTATTAAATGATTGAACCGTAGTGTGCTTAATGTAGTAATGAGAGGCGATTCGGCCTAAATCAGTTACACCTAGATTTCCAGAGCGTTTGTCAAATCTGGTCATCATACAAGTATCAAGTGTATCTGCAGCATCACGCACTAATTGCAACCGCTTCGTTTCTAACTGTGGATCCACAAATGTTTCTTCATAAGTTATTCCATATATAAGAGGATTTTGACGCATACGGACGAACAAAAATGTGTAGGACAACCACGCTGCAGCTTCTTTGATGTTGTTAACTGTTCCGTTAACTATTTCTGCATTAAGATGATCTGGCAAAGCTTTGATTAAAGCGCTTTCGATAGGCGCTTGGTGAGCTAACATTCCAAGATACAGAGCCAATGATTTGTGAGGGGTAATAAGAATAGCATGACCTGTATTATCATACTGAGGGCGACCAGCACGTCCAAAAATTTGCAAAACATCTAAAATACTAAGATCAACAAACCCACCCCTCTCTGGGTCATACATTTCAGTACCCTTAATAATTACGGTGTGCGCTGGAAGATTGACACCCCACGCTAATGTGGCAGTACAACACAAGACTTTGAGTAAACCACACTCGAACAATTGCTCCACCAACGTTCGATCACTTCTAAGCATCCCTGCATGATGCACCCCAACGCCTTTATAAAAGAGATTTTGAACCTCTTGCGACTTCGATTTATCAACTTCGCGTTTCCAAATTGTATATTTCTCGTGGTGTACATTCTCTAATCTATCATATGTGCCGTACTTAGCGCAAAACTCGAGAATGGATTCAAGAGTACGTGAAGTGTCTTTGCGGGAATGAACAAATATCATCACTTGTTTTCCCGCGTCAAGGGCGGCAATCATTTTATCATAAGCCAGTTTATTCATCATAGTATTGCGTTTCAAACGCTGTTTTTCTGTAATCCCAACAAATGTCTGATCCAACGGAATCGGACGATATTCAGGACCGAAAAAGAATAAGCCAGTTGATGCGTTTACTCGCAAAAATGTCGCAACATCTTGATAGTTGGGTAAAGTTGCTGATAGACCTACAATGCGAACGATTCGTTGACTAGACTCTACATAACGCTGTGTTCGAGCAACAATAGTCTCAATCACAGCACCGCGTTCATCAGCAAGCAAATGGACCTCATCAATGATGATCAACGATACAAGAGTTCCCAGTGACCCATCACCACCTTTACGCGTCGCGACATCATATTTTTCTGGGGTGCATACAAGCAAGTTAGCTTCCGTAATTTCTTGCTTAGTTAGTTGCATATCACCAGTGTATTCTTTTACAACTAATCCCAAAGGTGATAGCCGTTCCGAAAACTTTGAGACTACTTCCTGGGCTAATGCTTTCATGGGAGCAATGTAAATGGCTTTCATGTTAGCTTTGTCAATCGTCCCATCCGCACTCAGATGCAACTTTGACAGCTGCAACAAAGTCAGCATAGCAATATTGGTCTTGCCAGCACCAGTTGGGGCACAAACAAGCATATTTTCGCTAGAATAATAGGCACATGGAAACACAACACTTTGAATTCGATTCAAATACTTCGTTCCAGCAAATGCAGGTCGAGCCCACTCGTCCAGAACATCAATGCCAACTAAATCTTCTTCACGAGGGTGTCCAGGACGCTTGGCAGCTGGAATAAAGACTTCTTCAAATCCATTTCCAACAGTGCGAGTGGCTCCAGTAGGGAGACCTTTCTTTTCATAGTATTCTCTAGTTCCTGTTGGGGCTAAATTTTCAGTCCAACTTTCGAAAGTACGATTTTTTTGAAGACCAAGTGCCCGTTCTTCCCGCAGGTAGTCTTCGTTAAATCCGAGTCTCTGAAGGAAATCATACTGTCCCCTCTCTGACCCGCTCGTTTCACTCACTTTCATTAGCATTTCCATTTCCTTTTGTTCACGTTGCAAAACTTTTTTCTTTTGATTGGTCGACATTGCTTCAAACGCTGCAGACTGAGATGAGACATAATCTGATTCTTTAAATACTTTTATTGGTGCTGGAAATTGGGCTTTTAATGAAGGCGAGGTTGAGGGAGCCAAGTTCTTAATTTCTTCAGCGTTTTGCACAACCATCATCAAAAATTCAATATTACTCTCCCCGATAAGTTCAAATAAGCGTCCCTCCAAATCAGTTTCTGATTTACATATTCGCAAGATTTCCTTGAAAAACTGGTCTCGATTAAGGGCAGAAGAATGCATCCTAAGGTGGTTATTAATAGCATCTTCCAACCATGCAATATCTTGACGGGTCTCTTTGGCGAAAGATGCGCCTTCCACAGGATTAGATACATATGATTGTGGCTCCTCCTCCTCACTGCCAACACTTTGGTGGAGAATATCACTCTCCCAAATTAACAAATTTGCATCAACACTGGAACTGGGAACTTCAAATTCCAGATCAGCACCGAATGGCGCATGATGACCAATTTTTAAGTCGACTTGAGCCTTCGATGATAAATCACGCAATGCAGTCGCGTGCATGGCTGTTCGATTAAACAGCTCCCGGTCTATGAAGCCAAAGTAACTCTTCGCATCTGCATATGATTTATCGCGAGTAGCACAATTATTAATTATGTTAAACATGGTCAAAGCCGCATTTTTATGTAACACAGCATCACTAGTTAGTTCCGCGATTGCATGCAAATATTCCTTGAAATGAAAATTAATTTGATGCACAACATCCTCGGGTAAAGAATAACTCTGATTGCCAAGGAATTGATCGATGGTAAAAGAACTCTTGCAGTGGACATTTGTGAATGATAAATTTCGATCCACCAGCTGTTTTCTATGTGAGAGGAGTTCGTCAGAAGTAGATGTTTGCAAACCGTATAACGTCAACAGCAGTCTGGAACTCAAACGAGGCAAGCTTTCCGTCTCCATATTCAGATACAAATTGATTTCTTTTCTTTATGAGAAGATTTACGTTCAACCAGCCAACAGGAAAGCGCCATAAAATGCTTTATTGGATATGGTACATACAAATATAGAAGTATAATAAATGTGTTTTTGTGCTCTGCTGCTGTGCCTGGCCTCTACCCTGCTGCTCTTCTACTAGCCGCTCTCTGTGCTGATGGTGGGGCCGAGCCCCCATGCTCTACCAGAGGCGCAGCCGCCTGCCCTACACGAACATCAGGAAACTCTTGATGATGGAATCCTATGAATTTAGGCCTTATTATTATGAAGCATTTCCGCCGCTTGACTGGGCCGGCCGGTTGTAAAGCATTTTGCTTCATAAATTCCAAAAATCACTTTGATGGGGATTTTTGACCGGCCACAGAATTGGTCTAAACCTGCCTGTTCGAGGAATTTATGAAGCAAGCAAAAGTTTCATGGAGGCTGGGCGTATAGATTATTGCAATGATTGTGTAATTCGATACTGCTGTCATCTTTAAATCTTATTATATATTTATTCTATGTGGAAGAAGAAGAGGCTGCTAGCTGCTCATCATAGTTCCTTCGTCGAACTTTGACTATATCTCAACCTCCAGAAAATCGTATCATGTTTTGGTGTCGGAATATTTAGATCTCTGCTGCGAGGCAAGTCTACAACATACATCAGCTTTTACTTGCATCATCACAATCACGCCATGATCTGATGATGGCTTGCGTGGTCGATATGTGATTGAACCCGACATTCCACTCATCAGCCCGCGAAACATCGATTTTTGGGAGAACCACAAGAAGTCCAATAGGGATAAATACATACCATCTACAATAGAAAACTTAAAGTTTTTCATGAACAAAAAGTAGTGTCGTTTGCAAATAAAATGAGAAAACGAGCGTTGAATTAAGTATTTAGTTAATTTGCAATTACTGTAAGAGTTGATGAATTGATAACTATTCTAGATTTGTCAATAAATAATGTGTTTATCAGAACGGGTTTGATTTTGTTAATTACTTCTTATTAAAACAAAATAGAAAGCACAAAGCTTGATTATATTTAACATCATCCATTAAACCCTTGCCAGGTGACTCTGAAGGTCTTCTTCATCAATCCATAAGCCATGGAAACCGAAAGGAACACGCAACCCATTCAACCCGATCGCGACAATCGGGATCTCTGTCATAGTCTCTCCATCATAAAGAATCCATTGTGTCTCATTGGTGATACTGTGTGTGGCAAATGTTGCCAAATATACATCATCACCTTTTGGTACCATTCTACCTTCAGGGCTATCCGAATTAGGCCGCTTCTTAGGTATTAGAACTGCCTCACCACATACAAAACCATCTGGTAGTGGTATAACACCAACAATCAACCTTTTCAGAAGGTCGAACTTAACGAGGCGCAAAAATCCCTTTGATCCAGCAATAAAATTACTCGCAAAACCATATTGAACCTTTCTTCCCAAATAATTTGGATGAACGTTGGGAAACTCAACCCAAACAGAACGATCTTCAAAATAATTCACAGACGTTTTTTTGTTGAGTCTATTAATTCGCAATTCTGCCATAACCCACTCGTGAACTATGGAAGAAGCATCACGCGGATTGAACCCTGAAAAAGATTCGCTAATCGGTGCATATAAAACCACTTCATCTCCATCTTCCCATGAGTTCATAGTATGGATTATTCCATATGGTTTATCAAATTCAAACCATTCGATTACCTTTTCTGGGTAATTGATATTCCCTTCTACCAACTTGGGAATTAAACCTATTCTAAGTTTGTGTGAAGAGTCAAATCCCAGTAGAAATTTCCCATATAGCATCCGAAATATGTCAAACACATTGGAGCTTTCAATCATGACAACGAAATTCTTTGTTATTGCCATGTCATGAGCAAATGAACGAACATTTCCTTGAAGATTGAAATAAGTTGCTACTTTTTTCCCAAATATTTTTCCATATTTCATAGGAGCTTGATCAGGCTCAGCAGAATACCCATTAAAGTAGAGATGACCATCTTCTGGGTCTTTCTTCACATGAGCCGTCATTGGATAGTTTAGTGTATTGTCAAAACTTTCAAAGCCCAAAGATCTGAATGTATTATTTGCCTGCCATTGAATTTCAAATGGAAAACTTGCTTCTTGACTTGCGAATATCCTATTATCATAAAAGTTCACCACTGTATTAGCAGTCCCTTCTTCTTGTGCTTTCACTCTAAATACCTTCCTCATTAAAGGAAAGAGGACAACTGCTTTCACCAACCCTATTATACCATGTAATTCTCCAAGTTGAGGGAATACCGTTTGATTATATTTCTTCGCTTGACGATATGTATTGGTTTCAATCCACTGATTGGAATAAATTGCTTCACCATTTATGATACGCATTGAGTGAACCATACCATGACCATCAAACCAATGATATGAGCGAGAAAGATGATGTGGTATAGGATTTGGTCCAGTGCGTAAAAATAATCCCTGCATATCCTTAGGGATCTCACCGAATAAAATAGTAGTGGGAATGTTGTTATTTTCCTCGTTGACAGGTGCAAAGTTTCCTTGTAAAAAATCGTTTTCATAACGATTAAACTCACTATTGTCGTCAAAATTGTTCAAAAAATTGCTCAAGCGGAGAGCAAAGTTTGGATCGCGAATAGCTTTCCTCGCTGTCATACTGAAAATTCCGATTAGTCCTGCAACGAACATTAAGGCTATCCGCAGATTGTCCTTCTTCGGATTTAGACCTCTCATTGTTGGAGCGTGTGTGTACGATCTCGACTGACTCCTTGTGGATTTTGTTGCAAGCGAACCCAATGCCATTCTTACTATTTCTCAAATAAACTTTGAAATAAAATGGGGAAAGTATTGTCCATATTCCTTGCTAAAAAAGGCGCCCATCTGGCATAGAATACCGTTATTAAAAATTTCTTGGGTGCGCCTGCTGGCTAGGCAGCTAGGCTGGGCGGGAGCACAACTGCTGTCGGTCCACATTGCTCATTCATTCCACAAATATTACACAAGCTTGTACTATCCTAAAGTTGTTGTCGCTGGGGCAGGTGCTACTATTTTACATATAAGAATCGTTGAGTAGAACACTGAAAATGGGAAGTTGTTGTTGCACCACGATGAGGCCTGTCACTCCAGACTATTTGGAGAAGGGGAACTGGATTTTTCGTAGCGAAGTGGAATTGAATGGAACGATGGAGGAAGTATTCTCCATCTTACTAGATGATGGAGCTTGGAATATATGGCATCCAGAAATATCTGATGTGCGGTGGCAAACACCACCTCCTTTTGGTGTTGGAGCGAAACGAACAGTGAGGTTTTCGAATTGGCTTTTTATGCTTTTGTTGTTTGGTTCATTAATACTTCACGAAGAGTTTCTTATTTGGGATGAAAACAAACGATTGACTTTTCGGTTTAACAAAACCAATCGGCCGCGATTTCTCGGCTACTTAGCTGGAATGGAAGACTTTCAACTAGAATATCTTCCAAACGGATATTGCAAATTGACTCGCACTGTCGCTGTAGATCCAGCTTTTATAACTTCAATGCTCGGATGTATCTTGAAGCCAGTTTTAAACGGAATCTTCGAGAGATCAGCACAAAGGTTAGTGAAGCAGTTTGCAAGCAGGAATTTTCCTCGTGTTGATAGCAAAGTTTAGATGAAGTGGGGAATGCTGCGAATCATCGAAACAATCTTTTGTGCACATAACATTTACGTAGATGTGTAAAATCTCTTCCGTTTATTCTTTGTTAAGTTGATCCAGCAGAGAGGGTTTTATTTAGACTATTGGTCATTATTTATTTTGTAGTTTAGGTATAATATAACCTCTATGTTTGTTAACGTGTGACATAGTCTGATACTTATTTACCTATTACTCTTCACCTGTTTGTACCTGGGGGGTTACTGTATTTGGGATATTGTAACAATGAGATACGGGATATATGGATCTGGGTAATGGAATTGAATTTCATTACTCCAGAAGTTTGCATGTAGTTGGTAAAACATACTGTGATATTCTCTACTATCTACTATATATTAAGCATTTTGCATGGTACTCACTACACGTTGTCTTCGTTTTTTCTCTCCGTTACATCAAAATAAGTTCCTGTTTTATCAAGTACTTCATCCATTTTACGATGCAAATCATGCAAACCGGTATAAAAATGATGCATATTGCAACATACCCAAAAGTGCCGGGTGCAGCCGCCAACATG
>JACCEA012256593.1_pt1 | contig 13736 bp, 13 predicted proteins | sample 7449851 | NCBI WGS metagenome assembly JACCEA01 (sample SAMN15323453, study PRJNA562643) | freshwater metagenome | isolation source: river surface water | place: USA:Blue River Watershed | collected 2017-08-18 | reverse complement strand
TAAGTGAAATTTTCAAGGAGAGTAATATGAACATTGATGTAGCAACAGCACCTTATATTTTAATATTAACTGCTGTTTTACCTGCTCTTTTCGCTATTCGATTGGCGAAGAAGCAAGAGCGTTCGATGTTGACCAGTGGTGTTGTCACCTTTGCCCTTGGTTTTACCTGGATAGGTGGTTGGATTTATTTAGGCATTATGAATTTCAAACAGCCTATCAAAGTTGTTGAAAAATAATCATCCCCAAAAATTGCTTAATTTCGTTCTTGCCATAAACAGCGTGGCAAGAACTGGACTGCTTTCTTTGCGTTCCGTCAGTCAATAAGCAAATAGTTTCAGGGCAAAATAATGACTTGCAGCCAGCGAATAGAACTCGAATACAGCAAAGCGAATTTATTGGTACTGCTAGCGCATGGTGCTGAGCCTGACAAATCGCCTTATTCACATAAGCAAATCGCTATGTAGTGGGAATTGTTTTTAACTCGCCGCTTTGCGCTATTTTAATTTTCTGAGAAATGATGAAAATAATCCCATACGAAAAATTCCAAATTGAATCAAGTTTATCTGTTGCTGAGGTATTGCGGCGGATTGCTCGGCGCACAGAAAAGAAAGTGTTGTTTCATTTCAGTTCTTCTTTGCCATTTAGTGGTGATGTGACCGACCGAGGGTTTGAGATCACAAAAAATATTTCTTATCGGAATTCATTTTTGCCCGTGATTGAAGGGAAAGTGGAGCAAACCAAGTCGGGGAGTCGAGTGACCATTGCAATGCGTCTGCACTTTGCCGTGATGTGCTTTATGTTTATTTGGTTTTCTGCAGTGAGTGTTGGTTGTATTGCAGTCCTTGCCCACCTCGACAGATTTTCAATGCCAATGTTAATTCCATTTGGGATGCTCATTTTTGGGGTGGCATTAGTCTCTGGTGGATTTTGGTTTGAAGCTTCTAAACAAAAAGTAATGCTGATAGAGTTAATCACTCAAAAATAACCTCACGGCTCCGCAGCGCGGTTTGGGTGCTCATAAGTGCTCAATGAGCGCTCAATGAGTGCAACGTGGATGTTGAAGCCGCATAGGCTGCCAAGGACGAATCGGATGGATGTATTTTTCTTAGGTATTGCTGTTGCTCTTGTTGTCTTCGCGGTATTGCTACTACTGAGCCGTCAGGCCGGCAGCAGGTTTTTGGCCTTAGGCTTGGCGTTTCTTTCGTCCATGCTGGTCATGACATTCACGCCAGTGCTTTGGATCCTGACCGGGCGTCCTAGCGAAAGCTATCCCGAGTTGCTTGGGCTACTCTATGGCATTCCTGCGGGGCTTGGCATCACACTAGCTGGGGCGGTTCGGTTCTGGCTGATTCGTAGACGAGAGCGGTTGCGCAACCATTTGCCTGGTTAACCGGTCAATCGCTTGGCGATTGATAAAGCGGGTTCTATTGGGTATTTGGCATTATTTGGAATTATTTGGCATAGGAGGTGTCATTGAAAGCGTACGCAAAAATAGTGGTTCTCTTCATTTGGATGAGCACAGCAATACAGTCAGCCCTAGCTGACACGCGGAAGTATGAGGCTTTAGCTGACTTTAGGGTAGCAGTCGGAGAGACGTTCCCGTTAGAGAACCTTGTGGCGCCAGACGGCCAGAAAATTGCTAAAGAGCATCTTGTTGGTAACGTTGTGCTGATTAATTTCTACACAGAAAACTGCCCGCCATGTATTAGAGAAGTTCCGAAGTTAAACCAAATTATGAAAAGCCGAAGCGATATTCTGGTGTTGGCAATTACCCCAGACAGCCCTGATGAAGCTGCCAACTATGTGAAAAAATATGGTTTTCACTGGCCAGTCGCTGCTAATGCCAGCCAACTATTGTTCGAACGGTTGAATGTTGACGCTTTTCCTAGTTTTGCACTTGTCGATACAAAGGGGCGGCTTGTAGCCACTGTCTATGCGAATCAACTGGGCGGTGATGAGGGTCATGCCACAGTCGAAGGGATCGACGCTTGGCTTGACCTTCATGTGACTAACCTGCTGACTGAACGTAAAAAAACAAACAATAAAATGTAGGTATTGATGCACTGAATATTATAAGCTGCAGCTTATATCCCTGTTTTGCGCTTGCTTAATAAAGAGGGGGTTGTGAGTTGAATCAGCTGTTCAACTTATCTGCATTTAGGGCAACTTGTTGCCAAATCTAATGATTTTTAAGGAGTTATTATGCAAAAGGGAATTCTCGCCTATACGTTCAGTGTGCTGTTGTTTTCAAATATGGTACTTGCTGATGATGAATCGCAGCGAGAGGCCGAACGATTACTAACCAACATGCAGATGAAGGAGATGATGGTTGAATCCATTGAAAAAATGGTCGATTTGCAAATGCAACAAAACCCAACACTAGCGCCATACAAACAGGTACTTCTGCAGTTTTTTGAAAAGCATATGAGTTGGGAAAGTTTAAAACCCGAGTTTGTGAAAATTTATGCCGATGCTTTTACTGCCGCAGAATTGCGAGATTTGAATGCATTTTATGCAACACCTACCGGGCAAAAAACCATACGCATGATGCCTTCCTTAATGACGCAAGGAGCTGAGATCGGCATGTCACGGGTACAAGCAAATAGTGCTGAATTGACTGAAATGATCGAGGCGGAGTCGAAAAGACTGCAAAAAATCAACGAACAATAAGTGCTGACAAAGTTATCTAACAAAGCCAGCTAACAAAGCCAGCTAACAAAGCTAGATAACAAAGCATGTAATGTGGAAAATGGACATTTGGCCATAGCATGAATGTTTATAACATAAGCACTTAATATAAACATGCACTGGCTGAGGTTTGGGAAATCAAAATGATTGAGGTCACGAAAGTGCATTGGCGTGAATAAAGTGCCTTGGTGTGAAGAAACTGCTTTTTAGTGGAGATGGCGATGCGAAAGCATCATAAGTTTCTAGCAATAAATGACCGTCTAAGTTTGATAACTAGCCCATTGCAGCAGGGAGAACTAAAAAATTTTACTCGCCATCGCCGCCGATAACGATTGGTCTGCAGGCCAATTTGAAGTTGTAAAACCTTTGATTGCATTGCCGTTACTGGCACATAGCAGCATCCTTGGCCTTCATGAAATCAATGATGGGCAGGCTTATCCTTTGCAGCTAACCAATGGTGAGCAAGTCGAGGTTTGGGCTGCCTTCACGCCGAACCGATGGCTGGTGTTCCAGTTGAAATACCAACAAAAACTGCTACTCAATGTGCGTCAAACGTCTGATTTGCATTTGCAAATGTGCTTACCAGATGGCTGTTATTATCAATTTACTCTGACACTTGTGTAATGCTGGCCACTGGAGTCTGTAGATGATGTAGCGCTTTGAATGCAGTGCTTTTACTGAGGTAGATGCTTGGCTCAGGCCAGCAGTTTTTCTGAATGTATGTTGTTTAAAAAGATAGGAAATTTTGATGGTGGGTTCACACATGCTTAAAGCGGTATTCTTGTGTATCAGCTTTGGGTTCATTGCCACAGCTGAGGTTGTGGCCACAGAAGTACCGGCGCAACATCGGCAAAGTGCTGCGAGTAGCGTTCCTGCGCAACGAGCTGAAGGATTGCCTTATGAGATGCTGGGGACGGAAGTTTGGGATGTGGCCGATCCAGCCACCAAGCGGGTATATCAAGTATTTGTCGCATTACCCAAATCGTACCTCGAAAAACCCAATCGACGGTATCCAGTGCTTTATGTCACCGATGCGGATTATGCTTTTCCGCTGGTTCGCCAAATTGCGCGTCGCCTCAATGGTGACGGTCCAGTTTTAACGGATTTTATCTTGGTCGGTCTCTCTTACGGCAAAGGCGATGATCCGGTACAGAGTCGCCGTCGGGATTACACGCCAACGGCTGCTGGCGCCCATAATACATCGCCCCAAACGAAGCATGGTGAAAGTGCCGCCTATATCAATTATCTCAAAAACCAAGTGCTGCCATTTGTCGCATCGCGCTATCGTACTGATGAACAGCAGCGGCTTTTTTTAGGCCATTCTTATGGTGCTTTATTGGGCTTTAGTGTGTTGTTCAAGGATCCAGGTTTATTTTCGGGTTATATTCTGGGCAGCCCATCCTTGTGGTATGACAATCATGTGATGTGGGGCAGTGAGCAAGGATATGCGAAACAACATCAAGATTTGCCGGCAAAAGTCTTGATGTATGTCGGTGAATATGAAGATATGCATCCCAAAGATCCGCGCTTTGCCAAACGTTACAACATGGTAACCGATGCAAAGACGATGGCAGCAAAGCTGAAAGCTCGCCGTTATCCTTCCCTCGAGTTGCAACTTGAAGTGCTCAACGATGAAGATCACTTATCGGTTGCACCTCGCGGCTTTATAAAAGGTTTAAAATATTTGCTTGCAGAGCCAAAGTCTCGTTAGCGAAGTAGCGAAGTAGCGAGGCTTTGTTCATGTTGAGATTGGTTCATCAGGAAACGTCATGATCAAAGGCAGTGATATGAATGACCGCTTCAATCTTGGACAGTTTTCCATGCAGGCTTTAATTTCAAACCCTGCTACGAGTTAGCGATTGATTGGCTCTTCCCACTGCATCAAATGAGGAATTTATGAAAAATTTAATACTAGGGATGGCATTAAGTTGTACGTTTTTTGCCCAGGCTGTATTTGCTCTCGATGGCCAAGAGCGTTTAGGGGCTTGTATGGTGGACGAACTTTCTGGCAAAGAAAAAAAACAACTCGCCACATGGATTTTTTTCGCGATGGCCGCTCATCCGGAAATTAAGCAATACGCCAACATAGGAGGCGATGCCCAGCTGAATATCGATAAACAGGTGGGCAGTTTGGTGACTCGTTTGCTGACAGAATCCTGCGCGACACAACTCAAAGCCGCTTATCGTGAAGGTGGGATGGATGCGATTGAGAAATCTTTTGAATTAGTGGGCAAAGTTGCAATGGAAGAATTGATGACGGATCCCAAAGTCAACATGGCGATTTCTGGCTATGCTGACTTTATTGATGATAAGAAACTTGAAGCTGTGCTCAGTGATGCCAAGGAATAATAAAGCTGCTTGGCTGGCGGCTGTCAGTATTACTTTCAGTGTTACTGGGCTGGTCGCGGCTGGCATATGGCATGAGCCAACTCGCACATTGGGGCAATACCTGATGACAAAACTTCATGGCGGCTATACTGTTTCTGAGCGCATTGAGCAGTTTGGTGACCAAGTGCAACAAGCACTTGCTGCAGATTTTGAAAGGATTGGTTTTACCTATCCGGCAGCACATGTCGCCTTGGTTGCTTTTAAAGACACACAACAATTAGAAGTGTATGTCCGTGCTCATCAGCAACAACCATGGTTATGGTTGAAAACTTACCCAATTGTTAAAGCCAGTGGCCAGTTGGGGCCCAAGTTACGCGAAGGTGACTTGCAAGTGCCGGAAGGCATTTATCAAAGTGAGTCGTTAAATCCCAATAGTCGTTATCATTTGGCGATTCGAGTCAATTACCCAAATCAATTTGATCAAGCCATTGCAGCCAAAGAAGGCCGAACTCAATTGGGTGGAGATATCATGGTGCATGGCAGTAATGCTTCGGTTGGCTGTTTGGCGATGGGCAACGAGGTTGCTGAGCACTTATTTGTGTTGGCTGCACTCAGTCAACATCCTGTCTCGATCATGATCAGTCCGACTGATTTTCGACAAAAATCCTTGCAGAGCTGGCAACAGGATGCGGCGCCTTGGTTACCTGCAGTGAATCACACGGCAGAGGCGCAAAAGTCCACCATCCCCGTTTGGCGGTTAGCGCTTTATCAAGAGTTGGAATTGGCGTTATCAGAATTTTCGCCTGCTGCGACCACTTTGTAGCAGGCAATTCAGTCTTGCGCTGTTTTGTCTATGCTGTTTGCTTATGATGAATCTGCGCATGCTCGATTTACGCGTGAGCAACGCTCATTTTGCTGAGTAAATGGTTGCTGGTTTTATTGCGAATTCACTAAGTCGGACAAAGTGGCTTGTTCACCAAGGCCCGCAAGATGTTTTTGCAATAACAAAGCACAACCGAACGCGTCTTCGAGCGCATTATGCTCTTGCAGTAATGGCAATTGATGCCGTTTTAAGCAAGCGGGCAGGCGGTACTCGTCTTGCCTCACTGTAATGTTTCGACGCTGTAATTGTTTAGCTTCCAATTGCAAAGTATCAATAAACTTCAATTGCGGGGCTCTGCCAAAACACTGCTGGCACGCTTTGCGCAAAAATTGTTGCTCAATAACGCTGTGATGCGCGACTAACACTCGTTTAGCAGCGACTTGCAAAAAACGCCTCAGCACATCGGAAAGTTCTTCGCCATTCGCAACCTGATGATTGTGTAAGCCGTGGATCGTTGCGCTTTGTCCGACCCCTTGTTGTTCGCCATCACCAAGACGGATCAATTGATAATTGGCCGTCTCTAATATCAACTGCCGCTGTTGCACTAAAAGCCAACCGATGCTGATGATTTGATGGCGTTGTGCATCCAAGCCGGTGGTTTCAATGTCGACCACTAAAAACTCGCAGTCGCTCAGCCGTGTTTGTCGATTAACCTTCTGGCTCTGTTCATAATTCACCACGGGTTCTTGCAGTGGTGTTGGCTTTGCAAACCAATTCCACATGTTAGACTTCCCGACAATAACGGAGCTGTAATACTTTTTGCTCTTCGCTGATGAGCGCAAACGCATCTTTCAGTTGATGGCGTTTCATCAAATCTAAAGAGGCAGGATCGAGCAGATTGGAAATCGAAGCATGGTGTATAAAGGCTTCTCCTTGTAATTGCCAACGCAGTTCAGCTAATACCTCATAAGCCGCCAATAAATTTTGTGCTTGCTCTGCACTGAGGACTTGTTTTTGTTTGAGCTGTTCGACTCGTTCCCGGGTGCTGATGGCCGCAATGCCATGGGCGAGGGCATGCACACGGACGAGATCATTGATGAGGCTCGACCCGCGTTTTTTTAAATCTAAGCCCCGACGATGCTGACCATCATGCTCTAACAAGAAATGTTTGAAAAAACCGAGGGGCGGTTGGTGTGACAGGGCATTTTTCGCCAAATGATATAAAAACAAGGCTTGGTTTTGCGCCCGCGCTAAGATGTCTTGATGCAACGCATTCATCAGCCCTTGGCTGCCAGCAATATAACGACAATCAAAATAGATGGTACTATCGAGTAAGCCTTGAGGATCTGGCGTATTCAGCATACTTGCAAAACGCTGTGACCACCCTTTTAAACTTAATCTGAGCTGTGGATTCGTGGCCATCACGTTACCAGGGCAAAGCACTTGGCCAGAACTTGCCAAACCTTCGCAAACGATTTGAGCAAATTGGCTGAAATAGCGCTCGATGTCATCAACTGGTTCTTTTTCTAGTAGCAACGCATTGTCCTGATCGGCACTTGGCAGCATGTCTTGTCGAGCTTGTGAGCCAAAGCAAATCCAAGTGTACATGCAAGGCGGCGGCCCTAATTCTTGCTCAGCCAAACGGATCCAACTTTGCGCAAGCGCATCATTAATTCCCGCGAGAATGCGACTGACTTCTGCCACGGGCATGTGTTGTTTATAAAGCTGGGCAATCAGTTCTCGGATCGATTGCTGGCAATCAGCAAGCCCAGCACGGTCATGCTGGCGATGGATATGGCTGATGACAAACAAGGGATGTTCTTGACTACTCCGAATTAAATCACTGGTACTGATTAGGCCAACAACTTTCTGATTGATCTCCACAGGCAAATGATGAATGTTATGCTGACTCATCAGTTGCATCGCTTCAAAAGCAAAATGGTCGCCGCTGATCCGGAAGGGGCGAGGAGTCATGATTTCCTTGACTGTTAACTTCGGATCTAAGCCTTTTGCGATCACTCGACTGCGTAAATCTCGATCAGTCAAAATGCCGACTAACTCCTCATTCGCTTCGACTAACAAACTCGAGACGTGTTCGTTGGTCATCAACTGCGCCGCTTGTTGGATTGTGGCGCTGGGGGCAATAGAGACTTTGCGACCGCTACACAAATCAGCCACCCGCAGGGCAGAATTCTGGCTGGATTGATGTAAATGCAAACTACGACTTAGTAACCGTTGGAAAAATAAATCAAAATTTTTATATTGCCGTCTGAGTTCATTAAATTGCGCTTCCGGCAAGCTATACACCAGACCATCTTCTTGGCAGCGTAAACGCGCCTTCAGATCATCTTGCGTCAATAATTGGGCATAGCCCCAAAAATCACCACTTTGGAGCGGGTGGAGCTGATGCTGATCATCACTAAAAAACAACCCTGTACGCACCAGCAATAAATGATGACTAAAGCCCAGCTGCTCCTCGCTGCTGGCGTAATACACTTTAAGCTGGCTGGAAATCTGTTGCTGTTCGAAAGCAGGGAGCTGCGAAAAAGGAGGGATTTGCTGAAGAAATTGCACCACTTCCGTTACATGCATAAAAACCTACCTGGCGAAAATAGCAGGGCGTATGACTACGCCCTGTATAGTTGGTTCAATTAGTGGTGAGTTGCTGCACCAGAACCTTTTGGATAACGAATACTTTCAACAATTTCTTGCACTTCAATTGGCACTTCTTTCGTGAATTTGCTGACAACGATTGCAACAACAAAGTTCACTAACATCCCGACGGTACCGATCCCTTCTGGTGAGATACCAAACCACCAGTTAGCAGGAATATTCGCTGCCATTGGGGTGATAAAGATCCCTTTGAAGTAAACGATGTAACCGATAGTAAATGCCATACCCGCTAACATGCCTGCGATTGCGCCTTCCTTGTTCATTTTCTTGTAGAAAATCCCCAGGATAATGGCAGGGAAGAAGCTGGCGGCGGCAAGTCCGAAGGCAAACGCGACAACCTCAGCCACAAAGCCTGGTGGGTTAATCCCTAAATAACCAGCGACACAGATGGCGACTGCAGCAGCTCCTCGGGCGTAACGAAGCTCGGCTTTATCAGAAATATTCGGCATCAAGTTACGTTTTAACAAGTCATGGCTGATTGAGGTTGAAATCACCAACAAGAGACCGGCAGCAGTGGATAATGCAGCTGCAATCGCACCTGCGGCAACCAATGCAATGACCCAATCTGGCAATTTAGCAATCTCAGGGTTCGCCAGCACCATGATGTCGCGGTCGATGGTCATCTCATTGCGAGCATCGCCTGAGTAGAACATCCGGCCGTCACCATTTTTGTCTTCATGCTTAATCAGACCCGTTTTTTCCCAGTTTTTCACCCAAGTTGGCGCTTCACTTACTAAGGTTCCTTGATGATCTGGACCATTGAGGGTGTTGATCATGTTGTAGCGGGCAAAACCAGCGATTGCAGGCGCTGTGGTGTATAAAAACATGATGAAAATTAATGCCCAACCTGCAGAGATCCGAGCATCACGAACGCGTGGCACCGTGAAGAAACGAACGATGACGTGTGGTAAACCAGCGGTACCGACCATTAATGCCGCGGTGATGGCAAAAACGTCAGCCATAGATTTGGTTCCGTTGGTGTATTCGGCAAATCCTAACTCTTTCGATAAACCATCGAGTTTATCCAGTAAGCTAACATCAGTGCCTTCAATAGTGCTACCAAAACCTAATTGTGGAATTGGGTTACCAGTCACCATCAATGAAATGAATACCGCTGGAACTAAATAAGCGAAAATCAGCACACAGTATTGCGCAACTTGCGTGTAAGTGATGCCTTTCATACCACCTAACACTGCATAGAAGAACACCACTGCCATGCCAACAACTACGCCCGTTTCAATATCGACTTCTAAGAAACGAGAGAACACAACGCCAACGCCACGCATTTGACCGGCAACATAGACGAAAGACACTAAAATGGCACAAACAACTGCAACAGTCCGCGCTGTTTGTGAATAATAGCGGTCACCGATAAAATCAGGCACCGTAAATTTACCAAACTTCCGTAAGTAGGGCGCTAGACAAAGGGCTAATAACACATAACCGCCAGTCCAACCCATTAAGTATACAGAGCCGTCATAGCCCATAAAGGAAATCAAACCAGCCATCGAAATAAAAGATGCTGCTGACATCCAGTCTGCGGCTGTTGCCATGCCGTTTGCTAGGGGGGATACACCGCCACCCGCTACATAGAACTCTTGCGTTGAACCAGCACGGGCCCAAATCGCGATGCCAATATACAGCGCGAAAGTGAAGCCAACGATGATATAGGTAAGCATTTGTAAATCCATCGCTAACTCCTTAATCTTCTTGAACGTTGTATTTTTGGTCTAACTGATTCATCTTGAACACGTAGACGAAAATCAGTAGCACGAAGGTGTAGATCGAACCTTGTTGCGCAAACCAGAAGCCTAGTTTGAAGCCGAAAAATTGAATGGCGTTCAGTTGATGCACAAACAAAATGCCGGCACCAAAGGACACCACGAACCAAACAGCAAGCAATTTGAGCATTAAACTGACGTTTTCACGCCAATAGGCTTGCGCCTGCTCTTTATTTTGAAATGCCATCGTCACTCTCCTCGTTATTTTTTGTTGTTGGTCGATATCAAGTTGTATTGCAAAGACCCTGCGTTTCTACAATAGCTGAGTCAGGTAAATCGACCAGCCCGACTTTAGTCGAAGCCATTTTCAATTGAGGGCGTATGGCTGCTAGCATGTGATTGACTTCGGCGCCGCTTTATTCAAAACTTGAATGATTTCTGGTGTGCGATTTTGCGTTTCATACTGATTTTTCAATAATTTTTTTCTTGGAGTTGGCTTTGGCAGCATGGTTAATCGTGGTGTTAGCATTTGTCTATATCATTGGCTTGTTTGGCATTGCCAACTGGGGCGAGCGTCATGCCAGTGACCGTATGCTACAAAAGTATGGGGGGGCGATTTATAGTTTAGCCCTTGCTGTGTATTGCACCTCTTGGACTTACTATGGCGCGGTCGGCAGTGCTGTGAATAGTGGGTGGGATTATGTCCCTATTTATCTTGGGCCTATTTTGCTTTATGTATTTGCGCACAAGCTGCTCTTTAAAATGCTGTTTGTCGCCAAAAAACATAATGTCACTTCTATTACCGACTTTATCAGTGCGCGTTATGGTAAACGGCAATGGGTTGCTGCCTTGACTGCAATGTTATGTTTGATTGTCGTGGTGCCATATATTTCTTTGCAGCTCAAAGCGGTCACCAGTTCTTATGAGGTACTACTCAACACACCGGAGCCAGAACATCTAGACTGGTGGCGGGACACGGCGCTCTGGAGTGCGTTGGCGATGTCCGTGTTTGCCATTTTATTTGGTACGCGAAAATTGATGCTCACCGAGCAAAAACGCGGCGTCATGCTGGCGGTTGCTTTTGAATCGGTGGTGAAGCTTGGCGCTTTGTTGTTACTGGCGTTTGCCGTTATTTGGTTCGTCATCGACAAACCGCAAACAATATGGCAGGAGTTTCAAAGCCACAGTCTCTATTCAGAAAAGCCGAGCGGTTTTTGGACCTTAGAATTTTGGACTAAGACCTTATTGGCGATGACGGCTATTTTCCTGCTACCACGCCAGTTTCATGTCACTTTTGTTGAAAATGTGAAAGCGGCACATTTGCAATTGGCTAGACGTTGGTTCACCGGCTATTTGGTGCTGGTGACTTTGGTTGTGATCCCGATTGCTGTCGCTGGCATGCAACTTTTTCCTGAGCAATCCCGCTTAGCGGATAGTTTCGTGTTGTTAATCCCTGCAAGTCAGCAATGGGAAGCCATTAGTGCCTTGGTATTTATCGGCGGTTTTTCCGCCGCAACATCGATGATCATTATTGCGACTATTGCGCTGGGCACCATGATCAGTAATGACGTGGTCATGCCTGCAATTTTGCGACGTCAACCCGTGCAGGAATTAGCAGAAGATTACAGTGTGCTGATCCTAAGAGTGCGCCGATTAATGATTGTGGTAGTCATGGCGTTATCCTATGGCTATTACACTTTGTTTGCGCGAAATTATGATTTGGCTGAAACAGGTCTGTTGGCATTTGCCTTGGCCATTCAGTTGGCGCCAGCCGTGATAGGTGGCTTGTATTGGCGACGTGGCCATGCTTATGGCGTGTATGCCGGTGTCGGCATTGGCCTTGCCCTGTGGTTTTATTGCTTGATGTTGCCACAATTAGTCAGCGCTGGTGTGCTGGCACCAACAATTCTGGAAGTGGGGGCCTTCGGTCAAGCGTGGCTTAGACCAACCGCACTGTTTGGCATGCAACTCGACTCTTTAACCCATGGTGTTTTTTGGTCTTTGGGTCTGAATATCTTTGCTTATGTCACAGTCAGTTTATGGACCCCTGCAAAATTACAAGACCGTTTGCAGGCAGTCGCATTCGTCAAACCGAATTTGCCCTTACAAGATGATGATAAGTTATTAAAACGCCGTCATATAACCGGTGGCGATTTGCAAATTCTCTTGGAGCGTTTTGTGGGAGCGAATCGTGCGAGTGAATCGATCCAAGAATTCAGCCAACGAGAGGCGAAGTTATTTCGTGAGGATGAGCCTCCAAGTGCTGCGCTGGTGCGGCATATCGAGCGTGAGCTTGCAGGGGTAATTGGCGCTTCCAGTGCCGCCGCCATGGTGAATGCGGTATTGGACGGGCGTGAGCTTGCTTTTGAAGATGTGGTCACATTATTTGATGATACACGTCAAGCGATTCAATTTTCTCGAAAAATCCTGTTCTCTACTCTTGAAAATTTAAGTCAGGGCGTCAGTGTTGTTGATCGCGATTTACAGCTGGTGGCGTGGAATAAAAAATATTTGGAGATGTTTAATTACCCCGAAGGCATGATCCGAATTGGCCGCAATGTGGCTGATATCGTGCGTTTTAATGCTGAGCGCGGGTTGTGTGGTCCTGGAGATCCAGAAGAGCATGTACAAAAACGAATTTGGCATTTACAGCATGGTCGTGCCCATGTGTTTCAGCGAGTTCGTCAAGATGGTTCTGTCGTCGAAATTCGCGGTAATCCTATTCCTGGCGGCGGGTTTGTTACCAGTTTTACCGATATTACCGAGCATGTGCAAGCCGTGCAACAATTGGCTGCCGCGAAAGAAAACCTCGAAGCTCGGGTCGTAGAGCGAACATTACAAATCAGTCAAATGAATGCGGAGCTGCTGAGTGAGGTCGAACTGCGTCGTGCCACAGAGCAAGATTTACTTAAAGCCAAGGCCGAAGCTGAGCAAGCAAATGCGTCTAAAACGCGTTTTTTGGCGCTGGCAAGTCATGACATCTTACAGCCCCTCAATGCTGCACGTTTATTTACGGCCGCACTGAGTAATCAACCACTCAATGAAACCAGTGCGCAAATGGTTGGACAGCTTGAGAATTCATTAAAAGCGACTGAAGATCTGATTGCGACGCTTTTGGATATTGCCCGCTTAGACGAAGGTAAAATTGAACCCGCAACAGAGTTGGTGGATCTCTCCGCAATGCTAAAACAGTTGTTCGAAGAGTTTGCTTTAGTTGCTGCGAAAAAACAGCTGAAGCTGCGTGCTCGGCCGGGGCATTATCAAGTGCAAAGTCATCCCACCTATTTGCGGCGGATTTTGCAAAATATTGTGTCCAACGCCATAAAATATACTCCCTCCGGCCGAGTTTTACTGGGCTGCCGTCGCCAAGGCGCGCACCTATGGATTGAGGTTTGGGATACAGGTCCAGGGATCCCTGAAACGGAACTCTCGCGTATTTTTGATGACTTTTTCCGAGTTGATGCCACTGCTCGCGGTCAGCAAGGCGTTGGGTTAGGCTTAGG
>JACCEA011544162.1_pt1 | contig 13736 bp, 18 predicted proteins | sample 7449851 | NCBI WGS metagenome assembly JACCEA01 (sample SAMN15323453, study PRJNA562643) | freshwater metagenome | isolation source: river surface water | place: USA:Blue River Watershed | collected 2017-08-18 | reverse complement strand
TAAATAATAAAATACTTAAACTTGTAAAAAATGTATTTATAAGTATTTATTTATATTTAAACCAATTAATTCTGTAAATATAGTAGGAATTGTATTACCTAATTGTTTCCATTGTTGTTTATTATTACCACATAATTTAAAGTCTGAATTAAATCCTTGTAATTTTAAACAATCTTCTTTAGTTAATCTATATTCTTCTCCATTAACAATATATCCATCCCAATTATGTCTTGTATTTATCGGTGTATTTCTTCCACCACAACGAATTGTATAAGCTGACTTCTTTTCAAAATTTTTACCAAAAAATTCTGACAATGTTATATATTTTTTATATTCATTAAAATCGAGTAATTTATCAATATAATTTATAATATGAGAATCATTTCTAATACCTAAAATAATTAAGCGTTTTCTCATTTGTGGTAATCCATAATCATCAGATTTTAGAACTTTATATATAAATTTATAATTAGCATTTTCAATATTACTTTTTATTTTATTAAAAGTTTTACCAGAATCATGATTTAATAAACCTAATACATTTTCAAGAATAATAATTTTTGGTTTATGATATTCTACAAATTTCATTATATGGAAAAATAATGTTCCTCTTTCATCATCAAAACCTTTATGTTGTCCACATTGACTAAATGGTTGACAAGGAAACCCAGCACATAATATATCATATGTTGGAATAGTATTAGGTTCAATTTTACTAATATCACCTAATGGAATCATATTATAATTTTCTTTATATGTTTTTTGAACAGCTTCATCAATATCACATGACATTACACATTCCCAGTTTAAATTTCTAAATGAATAGTGAAAACTACCCATACCACAAAATAAATCTATAAATTTAACATTTTTAGATTTTTTTAAATCTGTTTCGAGATCAATATTATCACTTATTTTTCTTTTTTTTAAATCTTGTTCATTAAGAAGTATTTCAAAAGTCATTTTTAATATTGATTGAATAATGTAAAAAATAGAATTAAAATCAAATTTTAAGAATTAACTTAAGAATTTCTAAAAAATTTAATTGATAATATAATAATTATTGTATATAATATTAATGAACCACAACCAAAATATTTAGTTAATTTAATATAATCAATATTTAAACATAAATTTTTTGTATAATTTAGTGTATAAGATTCGTCTTTATTATATAATTTTTCCTGACATCCTAAATGAATATTCATTAAAATAAATAAAATTAAAAATCCTAATAAAATAAATATTTTATGTGATATACTGATCGGTTTATATATAATAATTATTATATAAATACCTATTATTTTTATAATATCACTTATATGATCATACCAATCACCAAATTTAGTAACCATATTATATTTTCTGGCAAAATTACCATCAGCACAATCTAAAATATATGCTAAAATAATCAATATAGATGCGAATATATAATTATTCTTATAAAAATATATAATAGATAAAATACCAATAATTAATGATAAAGTTGTTATCATATTAGGTGTAAATTTAAGAGGAAAAAATATATGATTATTTAATATTTCAGCAATATAAATAATGAAATTATCTATAGGATTTTCATAAATATGATTAATTTTTCTTCCATCAATAAAATTCATTTATATAAAATGATAAATTTAGTTCACTAATCCACCAGAAACATTTCTTTCAAACCAAGGAGAATCTTTTTCAAACATATTTTTAAAATTAGAAGAAACAGTTGAGTCTGTTAATTGTTGTTCATAATATGTTCTAGGAATAAACCTATATTCAATTCGTATATTATCTTTTAAAGAATTAAATTTTTGTTCATATATTGAATGAATAATAACAATCATACCAATTAAAAATAATAAAAATATTAAAGATTTCATTATATTACTAAATTAAAATATTTTAATTTAGAATATAAAAATGATAAATTATATAATAAGTTTATACAGAAGATTCTTGGTTGATATTAGTAATGTTTATAACTTCATCTGTGTTTTCTTGATGTTGTGTAGATTCATTAGCAGAAATGTCAGTAGAGGAGAGATCACCTACAACAGGTAAACTTGATTCTTCTACTACAGAAACATTTGAAACTTCACTTAATTGAGGTAGAGTTGATTCTTCTACTATTGTTTCTTGAGAAACTTCAGTTACATTAACTTGATTTTCTTTAGAATCAAGCCAATTATCCTTTTCAATTGATTGTTTAACGTTTGCAAATTGCAAATCTCTTTTACGTTGTTCAAAAAATTCATCTTTTTTAGCTTGATTTTCTTTATATTCTTTCATTAATGTATTTAGTTGGGTTTCTGCCCATTGTTGATCCTTAATATCTTCTGGATTAGGACTCCAAGGACACCAACAACCAACTTCAGCAACATATACATTGAAATTTTCATCTATTTTTCTTAAAACTTGAGAACGAATTTCAGCTTCTTTTAAACTTTCAAAGACTCCTCTTACTTTTAATCCTCTAATAGTAGTTTGAAAATTATTTTTTTCATAATACTCTTTTTCAAGTTTTTCATTGTGATTAGCAACATAAAAATTAAATTCATCAGTTAATGTTTTTGGTTCAAAAACATAATTATAACGTTCTTTAATTGCGGAAATTTTACCAGTTTCTTCAGGATAAAATTCTTCTAATTTAGACATTAATTCAGTCATATCAGAAGAAAAATTATTCAAAAAATTCTCAAAAAAGAATACATCTTTTCTTTTAATAACATCTTCTGGAGAAATAAATGATAAACAAACAAAATTTTGCCCTCTTAGAGGAGGATCTTGATCTAATACATCTAATTCTTTAGTAGAAACAAATTTAAATTTTTCTGACATTTTAAAATTATAAAAAAATTTTCCTTATATAATTTTATATTTATTTTTTTTCTTTTATAAAAATATATAATAAATGGCAGAAAATTTTTCAGTAGATGTGAAAGAAATTGTTGTTCGCGTTATTAAATATGTACTTGAAGGTTTAGTTGTAGCTTTAGCTGCTTGGTTAATTCCAAGTAAAAAACCACAATTAGAAGAAATTTTAACTGTTGGTTTAGTAGCAGCAGCTACATTCTCTCTACTTGATTTATTCAGTCCTTCTATTGGAACTTATTCACGTGTAGGTGCTGGACTAGGTGTAGGTGTTGGTTTAACTCCTGTAGGTCAATCTTTACTCAAATAAATTTAGAAAATAGTTATTTTTATTTTGAATTATTTTAAAAAATTTGAAAATTATAATTTATAGATTTTTTACTATTATAATAAATTGTTGATTGATTACAAGATGGTACTTCCAGATCATTTACTTCGTAATATATTAATTCAATCCCGAAATCCCAATATATTAAATCTAAATATATTTAGAGATTTAACTAATACAGAAATATTTGATATTTTAAACGCTTTTGTTCCAAGTTATGATTGGAAAAATAAATATACAATAAATGATATAGAATGGATTACAGAGAATATTAATAGAAGTTTTAATTTTGATATAAATTATACTTTAAATGAACCTAGACCATTTAGTGTATTATTACATTTTATACCAAAATTACTAAATAATATAATATTTATGTCTAACTTTGAAAATACTGAAAGCTATTATAAAATTATATATAAATATTATGACAAGATTACTTGTAATTAATAAATAATAAAATTTGTAAATTTATATAAGAAAATTAATTATAAAATTTAGTATATAGATATTTCACCTAATAAATATTTCGATTTATGAAGAATAATTATTATGCTTTCATTTTTAACTTGAAATAATAAAATATTTTATTATTTATTTTATAAAAATTTGAATTATTTTTAAATGAAATAAATTATAAATTTAATAAAATGACTACTGATTATAAAAATATAATTCTGGAAGCACTTGACAAAATTAGAAAAGTTGAAATTATTCAGAATAATCCATATGGAGCTAGAGCTTATGCACGGGTAATTAATCAAATTAAATTACTTGAAAAAGTTCAAGATATTGATGATCTAAAAGAAGTAAAAGGAATCGGAAAAGGTATCAAAGGTGTATTAGAAGAAATTTTTAATACAGGAAAAACAACAAAAGCAATTGAATATAATTGTAATATGGAAAATAAATTTTTAGAAGAGTTACAAAAAATTCATGCTGTTGGACCATCAAAAGCTAAAGAACTTGTACTACGACACGGAATTAAAAGTATAGAAGAATTAAGAGAGAAACAAGATTTATTAAATGATAAACAGAAAATTGGTTTAAAATATTATGGACAATTTGATATTCGTATTCCTAAAGCAGAAATGTTAAAACATGAACTTTTTATCAAAAAAGTTATTGAATCTATTGATTCAAATTATATTGTTGAAATTGCTGGAAGTTTTCGTAGAGGAGCAGAAGACAGCGGAGATATTGATGTAATTATAACCCATCCTAATGAAGAACTTAATCATGATAAAATGTTTGATGATATAGTTGAAAAATTTAAAGAAACAAAATATATTACTGATCTTTTTGCAAAAGGTAATAAAAAATGTTTAGCAGTATCAAAACTATTAAGACATAAAGTATATAGAAGGTTAGATTTATTGATGACAAAAAATAATGAATTTCCATTTGCTCTATTATATTTCACTGGTTCTCAGTTATTTAATATTGAAATGAGAAATATAGCACTAGAGAAAGGATATTCATTAAGTGAATATGGTTTAAAACATCTAAAAGGAGAAAATAAAGGAGAGTTTGTAAATCATACTTTTACAAAAGAAGAAGATATTTTTGAATTTTTAGGATATAATTATGTTCCGCCTACAGAAAGAAAAGAGAATATATTACAAAATTATAAAAAAAATATTTAAGATTTAAATTTTAATAAATTTTAAAATGAATTTGATAGATGAATATTTAAAAATTATAAAAGAATTTTATGAATTAAATGAAAAATATTATAAAAATAATTATTATTATGATAATAATAAAAAAGAATATAATAGATTTATAATAGATGATTATGATGATTATGGACAAGATGAATATATTATTGATTATCAAGATATAATACCAGATTTTATTATTTCATTTGATAAAACATTATTACATATAAAAAGAGAATTAGAATTTATAAAAACATAAAATAAAAATTCTATATATATATTTAATAATTTCAATAATATTTAATTTTGAATATCCACTTGTTCTTTTATAAAATGTAATAGGATAATCTTTAATTTTATATTTTAATTTTTCAGCTTTAATTAAAATTTCCATTTGAAAAGAATATCCGTCTGACTCAATGTATTTAATTAAATTACTAATAACTTCTCGACGATATAATCTGTATGAATTCGTTAAATCAGTTAATTTTGTTTTTAGAAAAAAACGAGTTAAATAATTGGCTGTGGATGATATAAAATATCTAAATTTTGTTAGTCCTTGTATTTTTCCTCCTTTTATATATCTTGATCCACATACAATATCAGCATTTGTATCAACTTGATGATCTAAAAAATCTAAAATATTTTGTGGTGAATGAGATAAATCACTATCCATAATTATTACATAATCTCCTGTTACAAAATTCATAGCAAATTTATAAGCCGATCCTAAACCACTTTTAATATTTCTTTTAAATACTTTAATATCATATCTATGTTCTTGATATAGTTTTTTAGCAAGATTATGAGCAACTAAATAAGTTCCATCTGGACTATTATCATCAACTACAATAATTTCAAAATCTAATATAAATAAAACATCACATAATATAGACAATAATCTAGAAATATTTTGAACTTCATTATATGTAGGTAAAATAACTGAAACTTTCATTAAATAATTTAAATAAAAATTTATTTAAATATTTTTCAAATTTTAATCTATTTTTAATAATAGATTATTAATAAAAATAATTTGATTATATTAAATTATATTGATTTTATAAAGGGCCATCCAACATCTTTACAAATTTTTTTAAATATTTCATCTTGCTGCATTAATTTATCTCTTGATTTTAACAATGTAAAATAAGGTAATAAATCATCTCTACCTAATAACTGAACAAATTTATGTATACAATAACTATAAGATAAGAAATTTTTGCGACCTTGAGGCATGTGTTTTAAGAAAAGTGGTTGAATAAGTTTAAACATAGAACGTAATTTTTCTTCAATTTCTGGTTCAAGATGAGGAATTGGTAAACCAGTTATTTTATGCAAAATATGATGACTATGTTCATAATATTTATTTAATCGTAATTTTTTCAATATTTGTTTAATTTTAGCATTTTCAATATTAGCCATATTTGTAATTCTTTCTTTTTTAAGTTCTAAAAGTATCATATCTATAATTTCTTCTGGTATTTCTGTAGTTTCTTTACCTTGAATTTGAGATAACCATTCATTATAATGATTAATTCTCTTATAACTAAAATAAGTAATTTCTCTTGGAGGATCTTTATATGATGGCCTATCATGATCAACTATAATATATTCAACAGAATCACAATCATTGCAAAAAATTATTCCATCATTTATTAATATATTACGATTAGTTGATCCGCAACTTGAACATTGATTTAAGTGTTCTTCTGATATATTTTTAATATAATTTGGGTCTGTGTATGATAAATATTTACTTGTAAGAGAAGCTTTATCAATATATTCTTTAGAATCATTATTTGATTTTTCATTTGTTGTTTCTTCTTTTATAAAAAATTTAAGAATACTATTTCCAGATATATCTTGAGGGGTAATTGTATCTTCATTAGCACCTTTTTCAATTATTTCATAATATTTAAATAAAATAGGACCTGTATTAACTAAATAATCAATTTCATCTTCAACATTTTCAAGTGAATTTATCAAAGTTTTAACAGTATACCTTTCATCTATATATTTAATCAAATTTTCTTGTTCTTGATCTGTTAATTTATCAATTTTTTTCTTTTTTTCAAGATTAATAATTAATTCATGAATTTCATTAAATTTATTTTTTGCTTCTTGGAGTTTAATATTTCTTTCAGAGAATTCAAAAAGTTTATTATTATGTTGAATATCAAGAGTTTTTTTTGTATTAGAAGATATATTATTTGAATTTTTTGATATAGGTAAATTCATATTAAATTATCATAATTTAAATTTATAAAAATTCTTTAAGTAAATTTATAATTTTCTGTATATATAATATAAAATGCCAAGTGTAGTAAAAAAAGTAGTAAAAGGAACAGAAGATCGTGTAAGTGGTGTAGTATCATCTGTATTTGATACTATTGGTAAAACATTAAAGAATGCTAAAAATGCAACAGTAGGTGTAGTTCATGTTGCTAAAAATGTCGTTACATTAGATGGAAAAAATCTTAAAAAAGATTTAGGAACAGTTGGTAAATCAACAAAAAATTTTGTTAAAGATGCTGTAAAAGGGACTGTAAAAACAGCTAAAGTAGCAGTTGTTGGGCAAGATAAAAAGAAAAAAATTCAAAAAAAACTGTAAAAAAATAAATTAAATTAGAGATGTTTTAATATTGTTGAAATATATGGTTTAAAATCTATTAAAAATAAAATGTAATCTTTAAAAATATTATTTTTTTAGAAATTTAATGTGTGTTTCATTAAATTTTTTTTCTCATTATATATTATAAAACAAAATGGGAGGAGGTCTTATGCAACTCGTAGCTTATGGTGCTCAAGATATTTACCTTACAGGGAACCCACAAATCACATTCTTCAAGGTATAGAGAGTTATAAATGTATTAGTGTCGCATTTATAACGTTTGCCTTAGTGACTATTAAAGGTAGTTGCTAGTGATTATGTTTTAAAAAACATAGTTGCAACACCGTCAAATTGCGGGAAACCCCTAAAGACGTATAAAATATTTTATAAAAAAAATTGAATTAATCTAATAAATTAATTCAAAATTTTTTAGAAAAATATGATGTACCAAGTGTATAAGGTAACTTATACATGGCTGAGAATAACAAACTCAGGTATGGTAACAAGCATCCGTATGAGAATAATATTTTTATTATTTGAAATGGGCAATCCGCAGCCAAGCGACATTTATCGTTATAGTGAGATAAATGCCGTGCAGTTCAGAGACTAAATGTCGGTGGGCTTGAGAAAATCTAACTAATTTTCTTTGATAGCTTAAGTTATAGTCCGGCTTCTTGGGAAACCTTGAAGAACAACCGAATCTATAGAAGACACACAAACTTTTCAATGGAATCTATTGAACAAACATTCAATGGTGCAGGTGACTGGGGCAAAAAAGTAACCTGTGGTATCAGCCGTAATGGTGATTTAATCCACCGCGTATACTTACGTGTTCAATTACCCGATGTAGTAGTACCATCTGGTTCTGCTTTCCGTTGGTTAAACTGGGTAGGTCACATTCTAGTTAAAAACGTAGAAATTGAAATCGGAGGACAACGCATTAACGTCAGTGCTGAAAAGTATCATGCTCCTATTGTCTCTTGTTTGGCATAGGAGAAAAATCATTTAGTGTAAACAAGCTCTTATGTCAAACTCCTCCATTATATACGACATAGTAATAGAGTTCACAGATACTAGTGAATATAATTAAAATTTGAAAAATATTATATTGATATATAATTTAATTATATTTGCGACGTTCTCAAATTGCGGGAAACCCCCAAAGCCTTCAATACCAAGCCAATTATGAAAATAGTTGGTGGCGAAGAATAGAACTTCGGTATGGTAATAATTTGAAGGATAAAGAAGATTTTATAAATCTTCTGAAATGGGCAATCCGCAGCCAAGCACCTAAGCTCGTTATTGATTAGAGTATGGTGAAGGTTCAACGACTAAACGGGAACGCCTTTGAAGAGTTTAATCAACTCTTGTGATGGGGCAAGATATAGTCTACTCCTTAATGAAAGTTAAGGTAAGAGTATTCGCGAGAACTCTCTATATGTTTAAATCCAGAACATATAGTATTTACCGTAAATATGTGACAAACATTACGGTGACTGGTTACATATCTGGAATGAATTAACTCAATCAGCAGGTCATCAATTAGGTTATGCTAACATGGTTGGTAACATTCCTCAATTAACAACTCCATTAACTGTATCATCTGGTTCTACCACTGTACCAGGTCAAATCTTATATGTACCTCTAGAATTCTGGTTCTGCAGAAATCCTGGACTTGCTTTACCTTTAGTTGCTCTCCAATATCACGAAGTTAAAATTAACCTTGAATTAAGAGAAGCAAGAGATTGCTACTGGGCAGCTACTCACTCTGGTGGTGTATACACTGCCAGCCCAACCGCTGTAACTGTTCCATCTCTTGCAAGTGCATCTCTATTTGTTGACTATGTATACTTAGATACTGATGAACGCCGTCGTTTCGCTCAAGTGTCCCATGAATACTTAATCGAACAATTACAATTCACTGGTGATGAATCTACCAGCCAAGTATCTAACAAGATCAAACTATCACTAAATCACCCAGTCAAAGAGCTTGTATGGGTTGTACAACCTGATGACCACGTAGACCAAGCTAACGCCAAAGCTGGTGGCAAATTCGGTGCTCAATGGTTCAACTACACTGATGACTACGACAACACATATGTAGCCGCAAGTGCTGCTTATGGTGGTTCCAATGCTCTCCCTGGTGGTGTTGTAGCACCTGGTGATCGTGAAGCTGGCACCATGCCTGGTGTAGCTGCAGGTGGTGCCAACAATGTATTACTACCTGTATCATTCGAAGATGGTGATAACCCAGTTGTACGTGCTAAATTACAACTCAATGGTCATGATAGATTCTCTGAACGTGATGGCAGATACTTCAACTTGGTACAACCATACCAACATCACGTAAACGTACCTTCTCAAGGTATCAATGTATACTCTTTCGCACTCAAACCAGAAGAACATCAACCATCCGGCAGTGCTAACTTCTCTCGTATTGATAACGCAACTCTCCAATTAACTCTCAGCTCTCAAGCTGTAACTGGTGGCAGAAGTGCCAAGATCCGTGTATACGCTGTAAACTACAACGTATTACGCGTAATGTCGGGGATGGGCGGATTGGCATACAGTAACTAGGTTAATTATCGATATTATCGGTATTATCGTATTCTCGTATTTTTATTTTAAAAAATATCAATAATTTACTGATTTATTATTTTTTTTAATATTTTATTAAAAAATTGATTTACTAACATATCAATTATTATTAATGGTTGATTATAAAACTTTATGTGATGTTTTCACATCAAAAAATTGTCAACTTTTAACTACTGAAGAAGAATTTAAAAATATACCAAAAGATAAAGGAAAAACTAATCAGAAGTATAGATATATTGCTTCTTGTGGTCATGAACACGAGATATTATATAATAATTTTAAAAATAAACATAGTGGATTAATTTGTCCTAAATGCATGATAAAAAAAAATAGTGAAAAAAGAAAAACAGAGTTAAATTTAATTAATAATAATTTGATATGTATTGATTTAGAATTTAGAAGTATTCAATATTTTATTGAATTAATATGCAATAAATTTGTATGTATAAAAGCATTTGACGGTTGTCGCTCGGATATTATTATTAAACCTAAAAATATTAATGAAAATAAATATATAGGCATTCAAGTAAAATCTACATCAAAAAAAGATAATCGTAATATGTATAGTTTTACCATAGGGAAAACTAATTATGAAAATTTATTATTAGTTTGCATAGCATTTAATACGAAAAAAATATGGATATTACCTTATAATAATATTAAAAATATAACAAAAATCAATTTTACAGAAAAATCAAAATATTCAAATTATGAAATTACAGAAAAAGATGACATAAATAAAATTTTATTAGATTATTATAATGAATTACCTAAATTCGAATTCGATTTTTTAAATAGACCAATTAGTATATATCAACAAAGAGAGCAAGAATATAGAAAATTTAGAGAAGAAAAAATTAAATATTTAGAGTATATATATAATGATATGGAAGGTATTGTATTTGATTTTAGAATAAATAATCTAAAAGTTCAAGAAAAAATAGGAGGCAGAAGTAAATATCGTGAAAATAGTTTTCAGTTTTATCTTGAAAAAAGTGAAGGAAATTGTAAAAAACAAAAAACTTGTTATAATAAAGATGATAATGATTTTTATTGGTTAAATTGTGATAATAAAAAACATTTTTATATATTTCCACAAGAAATATTAATAGAAAAAAAATATGTTGAATGTAATAAAGCAAAAAGTTTAATTTTATATCCACTCGAAAAAAATAAATGGTATAATGAGTATTTATTTGATTATGAATTTTTAGATGAAAATAAAATTAAATTATTATTCTCTATAAATTAAAGTTCTTTAATTCTATCAATAATTTCTTTCATATTTTCATTAGAAGGTACATTATTATATGCTAAATTTATTATAATTAATTTATATATTTTATGAAAATTTATATTTTTATAATTTTTTTGAATATCTTCAATTAAATTTTGTATATCTCTAAAAAACCAATATGATGAACTTTCAAAATTTGATAATTCAAAATCAATAATTATTGGTTCATTATTATCATCTAATATTATATTTTTACTAAAAAAATCACCATGTACAAAATTTAATTTTTCATATGCTTTAATATAATTTTGAATAACTTTAATTAATATATTTTTAAGTTGTTCTAAATTTAATTTTTTATTTTTTAAATTTTCTTCTAAACTACCATTTTTATAATAAGGCATAACAATTATACCCATTGAATTGCCTTTATTTTCACATAATTCTACACTGCTCACATTACCTTGTCCATATTTTTCAATATATTCCTTTGAACCATGACAATAAAAAATACAATGGTATTTTAAAAAACCATTTATATTTTCTAATCTTTGAGATATAATATATTCTTTATCTGAATTTATTTTTAGATTTACTTTTACAACAACATAACTAGTTTTAATTTTTGCTATCATAGTAGCAATTCCTTTACCATCAAGATTTTGAAGTACTTTTACTAAATCAATCCATTTAGTATATTTATCTATTTGTTCATCCATATTTTGTTGACAATTAGAAATATCACCACCTTTCAATATATTTTTTAATTTACTTTTTCTAACTATAAAACTTGCATTCATTTTAGTAGTATGTCCTAATAATATTCTTTTTATCATTTTATATTTATAATTATTAAAATTAATTTAATATACTAGTAACGCATTAAAGTTCTTTAATTCTATCGATAGTTTTTTCATTAATATGTTCAATTAAACACATTAATATAATTTTAACTATAATAATAAACTACATATGAAGATATAAAAAAATGAAATAAATATATTATTTAAGAAATAATTATAATATATTCTAAAATGAGTAAAATTAAATGGTTAAATGCGGATACAATAACTCTTTCAATTCCAATTAGTTTTGCTGTATCTGGATTTATGTGTATGGTATTCAAGACATTAACTCTCGATCCAGATATGTCTCGTAATATTGATTGGTATGAAAAACAAGAAGCAGATAATAGTGGAAAAAGATATAATATGTTTTTAAAGCAATATTTCAATGATAAATCAACATCCATATTTTCTAATAAAGTATAAAAAATAATATGAATAGTTTAGTTTTACACTTTTTAAGAATTACGAAAACATTTTAAAGATTATAAAATTGAAAAGAGAAGGGTAAGATTTTAACAATAAAGGAGGATTTATAAATGTATTAATCAAGGACTAAATAATTTACATCTAATTCAATATTTTTAGTAGGAAAAATAGGAATATACTTATTTGTAAGAATAAATCGAATAAGATATGCTTTTAAAATATCTTCACATAAATTTTTCCATTTATTTTTAAATTTATCAGATTTTATATTTTTTATGATAATTAAATGATTTATATCGATAGTATTACTATATAATTTAGAGTATAATTCTTGTAAATGTACAATAGGATAGTTTTTCAAATATGTAATATTTTCAATAATATATTTATTAGTAGTTTGTATTATAATATTTTTTCCAAACAATGGAAAAGCATTGATATATATTTCAGCATTTATATCAATATCATCTCCAGTTAAAATAAAATTTTCATTAGACATTTTATTTTAAAAATTATTTTTATAATCTTTAGACTTATATTTTTATATTTTATTTAAGTAATAATAAGAATGAAAATATTAGCTGTAATAACTTTTATGATAATTTTAGTTGTTATTTATTTCATTTTTCTAAAAAAATCAAAAAAAACAGAGGAAAAATATGAAAATTCAGAAACATCAAAATTTAATTTGAATGCTGATTTAGCAAATATAGATGTATTAAATGTAAAAGAAGCAACACTAAATAATATAAAAAATACAAATTTAACAAATACAAATCTAACAAGTGATAAAATAACATCAAAAGTTGTTATGACACCTTGGGGAACAATTGATAAAATTGATTCTAAAACATTAAGTGTTGAAAATGCTAAAATAAATACAGGAGTAGTTGATAATATTACATCAGTTAGTGGTGTTATTACAAAATTAACAGGACAGTCAGCATCTTTTGATAATTTAACAAGTAAAACAATAAATACACCAGCATTAACGGCAACAAATGGAACAATAGGAACATTAACTGGAACAAATGGAAGAATTACAACTTTAAATTCTGAAAATTTAACATCTACAAATGGAAATTTTACAAGATTAAATGGAACAAATGTAAATTCAGATAATTTAACAAGTAAAACAATAAATACACCAGCATTAACG
>JACCEA012518128.1_pt1 | contig 13740 bp, 26 predicted proteins | sample 7449851 | NCBI WGS metagenome assembly JACCEA01 (sample SAMN15323453, study PRJNA562643) | freshwater metagenome | isolation source: river surface water | place: USA:Blue River Watershed | collected 2017-08-18 | reverse complement strand
GAGATTATGTAGTAAATCGTTTAATGACCGGTCCAAGACAAATGAGAAGATGGGCAAAAGATTTACCTGAATATGCTTGTGTAGACAAAAATGGTAACGAAGCCATTTGTACCAAAATTCCTGAAGTGGTATTTGTCTTCCTAACCGGAAGATATTAATTATTCAAAAGAATTGTAAACAACCTCTTTTTTATAGGGGTTTCTCTTTTCAAATTGTTTTACCAATCTTCCTGAGTAGGCATTAGCCTCGTCTTCATTCTCACCACCTATATCAGGACCCTTGTCTCTGTTTAAAATATCTATTTGATACTCGTGTACCCATTCGTGAGCCAACGTTCTTAAAACGTCTCTAATGATTCTGTTTTGAACTAAAATTCTTAACTCACTGTTATCGGTTCTTGACCCTGTTGTCATCCCATCTAACTTCTCACCTAAAAAAACAATTGAGACATCATTTTTTAATGGGAACTTACTTTGAAGGTGTTTTATAAACTTAATTATAATATCATGACTACTATTTAACTTATTGCAGTCCTTATATTTTACTTTTACCTTCATAATAATAAATACTTTCACCTAATTTAATATTTATTAAAAAAATATACTTATGAAATTCTCACATTATTATGAAGAGTTAATTACCGAAAGAAGATATACAGATGATAAGTTTGAGGTAATAACTAAAAAAATGCCTAATTGGTTATTGGATGAATTTGGTGGCGACCCTAATATGGTTGTTAGAATGCCAATGTATTCTGATTTCAGAAAATACCTACTTGATAGAGGTGAAGAGGTTACTAACAATGAAGATGTTATTTTAGGATTTTCTTACTTGGAGGATTGGTTAAATGAAATTGATGGTAGATTATCCCAAAAATTCTTGACCTTAATTAGTCAAAGATATCCTGTGATTTCTGAAAAAATTAAAAATTGGAACAAACCCGATGATTGGGTTAAAGGACCAAGAGGTAGAAAGCCAGGTTCTAAGAACAAACCAAAGACAGGTTTTGCGGATTTGTCTATGACACAAACTATGGATGTTGAACCATCAATGGCTCCAACCATGGAACCATCAGTACCAAGTGAACCAAAACGTAGAGGTAGAAAACCGGCTGAAGGTTCTTTGAAGAAACTTGAGGACCAATATGAAAAAATGCAGGATGACCTTGAAAAGCATGTGATGAAGATGAGAGAATTGATGAGACAAATTAATCAACGTAGAAGTTACTTTGGTAAAAACGAATAATATATTTGTTACTAAAAATGGATAAACAAAGATTAAAATCAAATCCTATTTTCAGGTTGGGAATGTCTAATTTGAAAAAAAAATATCCATTTATTATTGGCTATAATTTTCCTAGTGATTATGAAGAACAATTGTCGGAATATCCGCAATTAATTTTAGTAAACCTTGTATATTCTATCCCAAAAATAGTTGAATCAGAAAATCTAACATTAGAACCTTATATGGAAGGTTGGTTTAAATACAATGACACAATTACATCGTCATTATTGTGGGTACCATTCGTTGAAAGTGATAGAGATGATTTAAGATACATTCAAGAGGATATTGAAAATATTTTAAATAGTGGTAAATCTTTAGATGTTTTTAGAAGTGAGGACAAAATTACTAGACAAATAATGGTTGAAGATTATATTGGAAAAAAATGAATAAGATAAATTTAATAAAATTTATTTATAGGTTATCAAAGAATCACCCAGGTTCTTTAACAAACTTGCGACAGTTCAAATCGTTTTTGGAAGATGATGTTGTAGATTTGTTGGGTAATTATGAGATAATTCAGAACACAGAAGAAATTGCATATTATTATCAATTAATTAAAAATAATATTGATAGTTTAGAAAAAGGTAATCTAACTTCCCAAAATTTAATCCCTGTTGATTTAAAAAAATATACTGTTGTTTATAGGGTAGGTTTTTCTGAAACAGGTGTCTACAAATATAAAACTACCGTTGAAGCACCTAATGGTGACTTAGCATCACAAATTTTTACAACTGATGAAGGAGATGGTAATTTTGATTGGTGGGAAGGTGAAGAATTGGATAGAGAAGTGTTTGATACTGATAGTTTTGATATAGACATTAGTTCTGTTTATACTGAAGGAACAAAGTTATCAAAATTCAAAAAAACATTAACCGAATCTTCGGACGCTAAAGCCTTTTTACCTCAGGAAGTTTATATCTTCAGAACAATTCAAAAACAACTTAAAGAATTAAAAACTAAAGATAAAATTATTGGTAGAGTAAGAGAAATACTTGACTACATGGGTTTTGACCCATTAGAGGCAATGTATTACTATTATTTATTTACGTCAAATTTCAGAGAGGATGGTAGGTACGATTTAACTAAAGAATCAGAAAAGAAGGGACCTCAAGACTTAAAACAACAAAAAACCACATACACTAACGTTGGAACTTTCGCACAATCAAAAATTCCATTTAAAGGTAGTAATTTAGAGGGTTTTTGGGAAAAAGATTTGAATGGTGTTGACCAATATGTTATTACGTCTTATGGGTGGTACCCAATTTACATTTTCAAAAAAGGTCAATGGTATAGAATTAATGACACATATTCCTCATCAACAGGAAGACATGTTAGTAATACACAAATAGGTTATGATAAACCCCTCTTCAATAAGTCTGAAATGAATGCATTGAGGTCGGGAGTTAGTCCTGAAAAATTACTTTCAAACAAATATGAGAAATTAGTTCAAAAATTAAAAAATGAATTGGTTGGTAGAAAATTCACTAGAAGTATAGATTTTTATTCTTTAGGATGGGATAGACCTGAAATGAGAAATATGCCTGACAGGTTTGGTAAAATAGATTTTATTGTTAGGGACGTTAATTTAGTTGATGGTAAACCTGAGTTAACTATTGATATTCTTCGTGGTGGATTCACAACCCCAACACGAGCATATCTTTCAACAACCTATGTTCATCCAAGTTTATTTTCTGAAGGAGCTGAGATGATAATTAATAGAGAAATGAAATCCTTATTATATCCTGAATTATTAAAACGTGATGATTTAATGTTCAAGATTAATCACCCGAATGCGAAATCTCAAGAAACTGAGATTGTTAACTCAGAACAATAAATTCGTTTTCAGTTCTAAAGTATAGTCTTTTGGTGGCGTAGATTTTTAAATTAGTCGCCAATTTCTTTTCAACTAATTTACCCATCTCAATTAATTCCTTAGTGTTTCTGAAATCAATCTGAACATAGTAACCACCATGTTTGAGTTTTTTTTGTAGTGTGTGGAAAATCCACTTATCCTCATCATGAAGCTTTAACGCTTTAATCATCTCCTCACGAGTCTGTTTACAAACGATTTCTCGTTTGTCACACTCCTTCTTGAGTTGGTCTACTTTTAATTTGTTATAATCCATAGAGGTTACAAATATAGGTATTTTTGGGAGTATTTATAGGAAAACACTAATTATGAGTTTAAAAAGTTTACAAACCAAGATTGGAGTTGCTGCGGATGGGGCTTTCGGACCCGGCACTCTAAAAGCTGCAATGGCTTATTACAAAATGACCCCCGAAAGAGCTGCTCACTTCTTTGCACAAACTGCGCATGAAACAGGTGGGTTTAAAGCGTTCTCTGAGAACTTAAACTATTCTGCACAAGGACTTCAGTCTATCTTTGGAAAGTATTTTCCTGGTGTACTTGAGGAATCTTACGCTAGAAACCCTGAAAAAATTGCTAACAGAGTTTACGCTGATAGAATGGGTAATGGTTCTGAAGCATCTGGTGACGGTTGGAAGTACAGAGGAAGAGGTGCTCTTCAATTGACAGGTAAGTCAAATTACAAAGCGTTTTCTGATTACCTTAAGAATCCTTTGATTATGGAACAACCTGATTTAGTTGCAAATGAATTTGCATTTGAATCTGCAATGTTCTTCTTTGAAAAGAACGGTCTTTGGTCAATCTGTGATAAAGGTGTGAGTAAAGATACTATATTGGCTCTTACAAAAAGAGTTAATGGTGGTACTCACGGCTTGGCGGATAGAGAAGAAAAAACATTCAAATACTACGGATACTTGAAATAATTTATTTTTAGTTTATGATTTCATTATTACCTAACAATAATGAACATTAAAAGACTTTATTATAAATTAACCTGTAAAGTTCCTACTCAGGAACTGAATTGGAATGTTGAAGATTTTAGAACAGGGATGAGATGGGCTAAGTCCTTACCTCATCCCTTTCTTCGTTCTAAGAGCTTATGGGACACATTCAATAGATGGGATTCTGTTGATATTTTGCACTTTTTAAACAAAAAAATTAGGGAAAATCAGAATGTTGGTCTTTCTTAACTTTTTTGTTCGTTGGGTGGCAAATAATCTCTCAATCCCCTTTTGGATGGTAGGACATGTACATTTGACTATGAATGTATATGAAGACATTTATGAGATTATCGCATCTTTTGGTATGAACATAATCGTTGCTTTCGGTTTTTATTTAGATTGGAAGGAACATAAACAAAACAAGTAGTAAAAACGGTATATTTATCTTATAAAAAAATCCATGGAAATAGTATTTTTTATCATCGGTGTTTCAGCCTGTTCTATTTTAGGTTGTTACATTGGCAAAAGACTCTTCATTTCACATTATAAGAGTTGTCGTTTCACTCCTTGTGAAGAAATTAAATAAAATATGATAGTACGTCCTAACGAACAAAAAGCTAAAATCTACGACCAACTAATGTTTAGATTTCAGCGTGTACAAGAACAAATCAAAGACATTGAGACAGGTAATGTGATTTCAACAAGAGACACACCACAAAAACTCAATGAACTGAAGAGACAGTTGTCGGGTATTGTAAGTGAAATTAAACGATTGCAGTGATATTTATAATCAAATAATACGCTCATGGCTCACACATTTAACTTTAGAAATAACACAGACTTGTATGCCAAGATTGCTAGTGTCTTTGAAGACCAAGTAATCACACCCAACTCTGAAATTGAAGATAAAACAATCCAATGGACTGAATCATCTTCCACGGGTTCTAAACAAATTCAATTATTTCCAACTGAAGACTGTAACACCGCACCTTCTGTTAACGCAACAGTAAGATGGGATGCTGACGGAATCTACGTAACAAAGGGTTCAACACCTGGTGATTTTGAAATGGTTGTTGATATGAAGACCGTTTCTTGGGAGGTTCACCCTGTAATTACAGGAACCACAGAAGAAACCGTAGTTTCAGGTGATGAATTACCTACAGAACCAGAAGTTAACATTTCATGTAACAAAATTTAAACTAAACAAACAAAATTATCTTAAAACCCCCACTTTTGGGGGTTTTTTGTTTATAAGACCATCATTGTCCATTACATTTATCTCAAATGAATATATCAAATCTTTTTAATACGGTTGTTTTGTTTCAACACAACACCGGTGAACGTATTTTAGGGGATTATTTTGGTATTTTGGGATTTAAAACAAGACTAACTGTAGATAGTGAGGATTTACAAGATGTTAGTCGTTATAAAGTATCATACTACAAACCTTATTTTAGACCTCCTGAGGGATTTAAAGTGGTTTGTGTGACAGACAACCCATATAGACGTATATTGTCCAAATACAAGGAGATTTCACACGTTAATTGGGCTTTAAAGAAGCATTCCAAAGACTACTTAAGTGAAAAATTCAATAATTGGTTAACTCCACTCATTGCAAACGACTTTCATTTCTTAGAATCAGATTGGAAAACCACTTTAAACAGTTACATCTACCTGTATCCTTATGATTTCACCCAATTTACCCCCGATGAGAGTATAAGATTGGATAACTACCGTGAAGATTTGTCAAAAATTGATTTTTTACATAAGATGAACATCAATTTTGATGAATACAAACAATATGATGTGTCAGATTCATTCAAAGATGTGTGGAGTTACGAAAATGCGAGGATTATTTACCGAAAACACCGACATATTTTTGATTTTTACGGTTATGACCCCTTTAGTTTCACTTCTAAGGTACTTTCACAGAAAGAAAAGGTAGATTTTATTCATAACATGTGAGTATTTATAGACATGGGAAAAAGATTTACATTAACGGAAGCGGATATCAAAGAAATTAAGTCCCTTTATCGTTTGAATGAGCAAGAATCAGAACAACCTGAACAACAGGGTGAGAAAATGTTCTGTAACTCTCAAAATACAAAGTCAATTCATGACCTTATGGGTATGGATGAGCCTGAAGAGTATATCGAGGGTATTAAATTAAGAAAAGGTGGTGTTCAAAGTTTGGTGGACATGTTAGAGGTATTAAAGACCATGAGATTGTTCCCGCAGATTACGGACGGTGGGGTTGATTTGGCTCATAAGGTGTCTACAACACTACAAGAGTTTAAACCATACAACTACTTTGACGAAAACAACAAACAATGTAACAAGGCGATGGACAAAATCATCGAGCTTTACAAAGAGAACGAACACGGAGAAGAGTTGGTGAAAGATATTGAGAAAGTTTATGCACTTTCCTACTTGGACCCACGAGCTAAAGAGTTTTTAAAACATGGTTTAACCATAATCAAAGGAGGGGAGTAATTACTCCCCCTTTTTTTGCTCTATATTTTGGGTATGTCAGAAAAACCGTTGTCTCTTTACGAGTACCCTACATCACTTTCATCACCTAAAATAGAACCTGTGGACTTGACCGCCTTCAAACGGTATGGTGTCATAAAAGCAAACGATTATTTTGGGGGTAAATGGGATGACTTGTTAGAGGAAGCCCAAATACTGAAGGATACAATTGAACTTAACGAAAGGATTTACAATTGTAAGTATAATTTTGAGCCAAAGATTGGACAAACCTATCACATTTACAGGGGAAGAGATGGACGAGAGTTTTTATCTATGATTAAACCAAACGAATGGTCCATGGAACACATCATCTCAGTAAGACTGAACTCGGATAACGTTTGGAAAAAAATTCCCTAGAATTAGTATTAGAATTCATTATAGAATTAATTAAAATTACTATATTAATATAATATATTATTATATTATATTCTAGAATTAATACTTAGTTCCACTTGGACGAAAATCCAAATTGTGAAAAAATATTTCTAATTTGTTCTCATTCTAAAAACCGAATATTTATTAACATAATCAAAATACATGGGTACGGATTCAATTTGGACGGTAATTATCACATTAATCACGGTTTTGGGGTCAACCAGTGCTTGGAAATACTATGAAAAGAGGGCTGAGGTCAAAAGAGACGATGATAATTTCGTAAAACAAGATTGTAGAGAGAGAATTGCCAAATTGGAGGCGTTATTACAAGAAAGTGCTGAAGAAAAAGACAAAATGAGAGAAACTATCTTGTCTCTAACAGAAAAAGTGTCAGCATTGTCAGTTCGTGTTGAGTTTTTACAAAAAGAAAACAATGACCTTCTACAAAGGTTCATGAAACAGTCTTAAACATCAAATTTTACTTGAATTCCGACCTTATAACCGTCCAAGTATAGTTCGGCTACATCAAGTATCTCATATTGTAAAATAACGTCCTCTAAAACGTCCTCACAGATGACGGGACCAAGTATGATAACCGCATCTACAATACATTCTTTTTTTGTGTAGGAGAAATTGACATTTCGTACCTTAATTTTGGTACCCTCACCATAGAATGACTCCAAATGTTCTTTCCTAACCTTATTTAGGACTTTCTCTAACAAACGGGCATAGTTTTTTCCCTTGGAGCTCATATCCAAAAAAATAAGTTAGAATTTTAATAAATCAATTAACCTTGACCTCTATAACGTTTCTTATAGTTCTTGGAATTTTTTGATTTTGAAGTCTTAGTTTTAGCGTGAACACCTGGTCTAGATACTTTTGACTTCTCCTTGAACAAAGAGGTGTTAGTTGATTTGGTTTTTGCTTTTCCTGCTGCCATAATTGAACTATGTTTGCATTATATTTATCTGTATGTTCATTTCTGAAAGCGAAAGAGAAGAAATTTTATCAAAATATCATGAAAATACTTCAGATGAGGTATTAAAATACATGAGAAGACGTTTTCCCGTCCGTTCAATTAAACTTGATTGGATGGAAAGACCGTTTACCCAAATGTTTATTGACGATAAATTATACCATGTTGAAGACAATAAAAAAAACTTGGTAAATCGTATCTACTACTTAATTTCAGAGGATTTTCCGTCCGTTGATAAATCTATCCTCAGACGAACAATTAAAATGTATATTGATATGGTTTTAAGGGTCATACCTGATTAGTTGGATATTTATTATCAAACACTAATCATTATGAAAAACTTTTTTAAACAGCTCTTTGACGACAGTAACACAATTAATGAAAAATCTATTGTAGGTTTTTCTGCGTTCTTGATGATGTCATTTTTCGCAATTGCGGACATCGTAACCGGTTCATTCGGTAAAGAATTAATCATTAACGAGTTTATTTTTAACTCATTCTTGATTCTTGTTCTTGGTTCTTTTGCAATTGGTTCTGTTGACAAATTCATCAACAAAAAAGGAACTGAAGAGGAATAATTATTTCCTTAATTGTTCGTCAATCAACCCTCTTAAACGAAGCAATTGGTCTCTATTCAGGGATTCAAGCTTCGTTTTTCTTTTTTGGACGGATTCATTAATTCCTGCCAACTCAACTCCATCGAGCCACGTTTCATTCCAATCTTCATTTGAATAAGTGGTCTCAGGTTCACCGATAAACTTAGGGTTACCTTGTTCATCATGAATTAAATCACCATACAGTTGGTCTTCAATTAAAAATTCCCAATACTTTTCAAGTCTTTGTTTACTATAAAAAGTTTTAACGGGTACTTTATATTCTCTGGTAATTACCACATCATGAGAGACACCAACCTTGACAAAATAGTTTTCTAATGTTGGATACCTCAAATTACTAATGTCAAATCCACTTTCAAACATCTCTTGACCCCCATTGAGTCTATACAACTCAACAAAAAAATCTTCAGGGATATTAATTCCGTAAAGTGATGATGCTTCTTCTACAATTTGAGTATTATCTTGGAAGTGATGTTCGTAGTATGGTTCAAAATCAAAACCCTCCGCCTTAAGAGATTTTGCAATCTTATAAATAAATTTTCTCGGATAATTTGATAAATCCTCTTTCATCAAATATAAATACACAAAAGGTGGGTATTACCCCACCTTTCAATCAACAAATTCCAACTCGTTTGTTTCAGGGTCCCACTCAACCGTCATTGGTTTTTGTGTGAAAGTGTACCTTTCATCCAAAACCGCTGCATTGAAGTAGTGAGTTCCATCGACAAACTTGTAACCGTAACCAGTGTGAATATGTCCACAAACGTGAATCTTAGGTTTCACAACTTTGATTCTCTCAGCCAAAAGTTCACAACCCAATGGAACTCCTTGTCCGACAACAGTATCCAATTGTCCCAAAGCAGGTCCGTGAGTTACCAGAATGTCGGTGTTCATAGGAATGTCGTTCCATTTTTGTTCTAGTTCCCAACCCATTCTTGGAAGATTGAATGCCCAATTGTAGAACTCAGGTTGCCATGGAGACCCGTAGACCTTCACCGCAGTTTCGTAGTCTTCACCAATTACTTCAAGGTTATCTTGAAGATAAGTTACCTTGTTGTATAACTCCAATTGTTCTTGACACATCTTTGGGTCGTCTTGGAATCCCCAATCGTGGTTACCGGCAATGAAAATCTTGTGAGTATAGTTATCCAAACCATTGAACCATTCTAAAAACTGTTGGACCTCATTTCTACGACCCATGGAACTCATGTCACCAGCATGAATTAACAAGTCGCCACCAGGAAGACTTGATGTCACCTGAGAGTGTTTGTTGTGAGTATCGGAGATAAATGTGATTTTCATATCACAAATATACTACTTTTTTTCTAAAATGTAAAAGAAATCGTCACTTTCCCCCGAGCTCCATTTCAATCCATCCTCACAGTGAAATTCTTTGGTGGATACTTTAAAGTCAGGTATGGTTACACCTTTTGGAGTTAGTGACTGGTCATAGAATAAAACCCGGTTATTGGGTTGAGCGGCAAATTGACCGTTATCAAGTTTGATAATGTTAAATGACTTATGTTCGTTTGGAGTTTCGGACAAACTTACATTGAGTTCGTTTGGTTCTGACGAACAAGAGTCAATTGTGAACATATATTGTCCGTCATACAACTTCTTGTCCTTCATCAGTACCTTACACTGAAGACCCTTGAGTAAAGACTTCTCAATTATTGAGATGTTGTAAGAAAACCCATCCCAAATCTCCAAAAAGTCCAAAGGTAAAAGTTCTTCAGAGACATCCGTTTTCCACACGTATGCCGATATAGGTAACTTATCGTAAAGTGCCCCGTAATTGACTAGTAAAGACTCAATATACAGAGCTTTACCCTTGATTGATTTTACGGAAACCCAGTAACACGGTTCAAATTCACCAAAACCACTTTGAAAATCATAAAGATATTCTTTACGGACATAACATTGAATGGGTGGGAGGTTAGCAACTAAATAGGACATCAGATAAAGTCATCACCTTTATAATCAGGATGATTTTCTTGCATATAATCAATCCCTCTAACCCATAAATAACTTATTGGGACTGCAATTAAAAAAAATATCAATAACATTAACATATTCAATAACTATTAGTCCCACCAACTTTCAACACGTTCTTCCAAAATACGAAACAAAAGTTTCTTTGCTTTTCGGTGACGAATAATTCCCATACCCAACGCAATTGAATACTCCTTATCTTTATAGTTACCTAATTTTTTATCTTGCATCAATCTACGATGTGCGTGAGGATACATTGAAATATAAGTCTCTAACTCATTCTTGGTTGGTTTACTATTCCACTCAAACTTATCGGTCCCTTCAATAGGTGTGAAATGACCTTCTATATCATAATAATCCCAATACTCATGTTGATAGTATTCTTCTTTAATTCGGTCAATTAACTTGACACAGATTCTCATGTAATGAACCTCTTTCTCCCACCCAACAAACCTTTGTTTCTTTTCGGTGTAATCTGCGGTGTTTTTAATCTTTTTCTTTAATACTTCAAAAATATAAAAATCATCCCAATCACGGTCTTTCCAGATAATAGGAAACCACTTCCAAAGATTTTTAAATCCTTGGACAATCTCTCGGGGTAGATGTTTTGCTTCCCATCTAAACCACCTCCATACATCCCAATACAAGTTTTTAAGATTTTCCATATCACAAAGATAGTAAAAACTATACAATACACAATAAGGTTAGTTAGTATTTATAATAAAATAGTGTTTATGAAAAACATATTAGAAATATTAAGAGAGTACGTTGAGGATAAAGAAAACCCAACTTTGGTTCTCAAAAAAGATGTTAAGATATCTGAAAGTTTAAACTACCACATTGAGAATAATCTATCGTTAACCAATAACATCTATAGAGTATATTCAACAGGTTATTTTAATTTAGTTAATGAAGTTAGAGATTTGTATGAACAAGGTTTAATTGAATTAAACGAAGAAGATACATTAATGGTTGAATCAGATTTGGGTAAAGCCGTTATAATTGAAGGTCAAGAGATTTATTTGGACGCACCATTCTTGGTTGATGAGGATGAGGTTTTAGAAGAGGCTAAACACAGAGGAAAAAATGTTAAACTGAATAAACCATTCAGAACACCTGGTGGACCAAAGAAATTTGCGGTATATGTGAAAACACCTGGTGGTGGAGTTAAAAAAGTAACATTTGGTGACCCTAACTTAAGGGTTAGAAATAGAAACAAGGGGGCTGCAAAATCATTCAGAGCAAGACACAAGTGTGACCAAAAGAAAGATAGAACAACCGCAGGATACTGGTCTTGTAATGTTGGACGTTACGCTAAACAGTTAGGTTTATCCTCAGGTAATTCTTGGTAATGGATTTCCCATTTGAACAAATCATAAGTGATGGTAATCTTGTCAGGACATTTCAAGAAAATGTTGATGACGAGGAACTAAAGTGGCACTTTGATTTGAAAGACAGGTGGGTAACTATTTTAGAGTCCGATAATTGGATGTTTCAAATGGATGATGACTTGCCAAACAAATTAAATGTGAATGATAAGTTATTTATACCTAAATTTGCTTGGCACAGAGTTATTAAAGGGAATGGTAACTTGGTAGTATCAATTGAAGAAGTAGAATGAAAAAGGTCGTTAAAACTAACTTGGAGAAATTGGAAATCATTGCAAACGCTTTGGTTACCGATGCTGTTAATGTACTCAAACGAAATCGTTCAGGATACTTTTATTTACCGGATGATAGTCTTGGTGAAGGGATATACATTTTTGAAAATTTGAATGCTCTTACTTTGGAATTGGATGTTGCTCACGACACAACTTTACCTGAACCAGAAGTTGATGGTGAATACTATGATGGTGAAGGAACAATCAAAGTTGAGGTTAAGTTGAATCCAAACCAACCAATAGATGAAATCTTAGAATTGGTTGTACCAGAACTTCATGAATTAGTTACTCATGAGGTTGTACATTTCTTACAAGAAGAAAGTGGACTTGAGTTCCCAAAAAAGATACCAAAAAAACCATTCAAATATTATTCTCAACCTCACGAGTTAGAGGCGCAAATCAGAGGTTTTGAGGCTAAAAGTAAAGCAACAAAAACTGAGATAAGAAAGGTCATGAAAGATTGGTTTAAAAAATATCCTCACAAACACAATCTTACCGATAAAGAAGTTAATAAACTGATAAAAAGGTTATTAGAAAATTACGGAAAAAATGACTGATTTATCAAGAATATTAAAACAAATTCTAGCAAGAAATAAGTGGACTGACAGAGGTACAAATTATGTCTTCACTCAAATTGTTTTTGACGAGGGGGTATATGAATTTTATGTTAACGCGACTCAATCTACTGATATAACATTTTTGGCGTTAAACATTTTTGGTTTTTGTGAAAAATTAATCCTATCCGCATTTGATGTTTTGGACATTGAGGAAGCTGCATATGATATTAAATTGAATTATTCAGGTCCAAATAATTTGGATGGTAAAAAGTTATCATATTCAATGTATCACATTAGTGATAAGGACAAACAAAAAACTTTAAATAAGTTTAATGGTCTACCTCTTATGGGTGCCACCGTTAAAGATGGGAATGTCACCCCATACAGAGGGATATCGTCAGACTTTGAATTGGATATAAATTCTAGTGTGAAATCAATTGATTTTACTTTTTATGTGGATTTTGATGAGGAAAAATATGGTATAACTAAAAATGATGCTCAAAACCACATTTTTGTTGACATGACCAATAATTACATGAGTGGATTTTTAATCAGCCAATATGAAAATAAATTTATGACTGTTAATGATGAAGATTGGGCATTTCTAACATCAATAACACTAATTTAATCACCAGAAAGTTTACTTATAACTTTTTGAATAAAAGTGGTTAAAATACTACCACCAATTAACACAACTCCTGAAGCAATTATCCTACTTATAATCATTTTTAATGATTCATTTGGATTAACACCATCATATAATTGATAAATGTCGTGAAGTATTGGTAGAATAAATGCATAACTTAAAATTGACGCATTTGTTGACGTACTAATTTTAATTGTTCGTAAAAACTCTTCTAAGGCTCTTTTCAAATCCTCGGATTTTGAATATAATCTTTTAAAGATATCCATTAATCCTTCATCCTTTATTTTAGCGACGACTTT
>JACCEA011371201.1_pt1 | contig 13740 bp, 12 predicted proteins | sample 7449851 | NCBI WGS metagenome assembly JACCEA01 (sample SAMN15323453, study PRJNA562643) | freshwater metagenome | isolation source: river surface water | place: USA:Blue River Watershed | collected 2017-08-18 | reverse complement strand
GGTGGTGGTCGAAAGCAAGAATGACGGATTCTTGCCAAGCGTGGGCGGCTTTGGCGGCCTCGGTGTGGAAGAGAAAGGCGAAACGCTTCGGACGGCGACCGGCCTGCTCATCCTGAATGCGGCGGAGACTGCCGGCGGTCAGAAAGGTAACAAGGGCGGTGCGTAGGCCGGCGATCTTATCGCTGGTGAGACAGTCCTCGGTTTTGAAGCGGCGCCCGTCGGGCTGGCGAAGGATATCCAATTCCTCGGCGATGACGGGATGGAACACGTAGTGGGCGGGGTGCGCGGCATCGCGGCTATCCTCAAAGTAAAATTGCCCGCCGACGTAATCGGAGTGAACCGGGACGAGTTCGGTGAACTTAGGCCGGACGGGGGCGATGCTGAGCCCGGCGGGTGACCCTTCGGGTTGAAGATAGAGGGAATAGGGCGTAGCCGTGACCTGGAGAAACGAGGCGTCGGGCAACTGTTGGCGGAGGTCGTCGATCTGGCCGGCAATAGTGCGGAGTTCGAGGTCGCCGGCCTTGGTGTAGAAATACCCGATGGAGGCGTGGTCTGCCTCGTCGTCGATGAGGAGAATCTTGCGGGCCGCGAGGTGCGGGTAGGTCGTGAGCAGAGTTTCGGCGAGACGTTCGAGGTTCTGCTTCTGCTTTTTGACGATGAAGATGAGTTTCTGGTTAAGCTCGAACGGAGTCAGGCGGTCGGGAAGTTCGAGAATGTCGTAAGCCTTCGCTTGGTCGGCCTCGATGAAGTCGGCGTAGTCCTTGTGCACCCGCTTGTAGGTCTGTTTGGCGAGGGCAGTGGTGGGCTTGGTGAGAATGACGGCGATGTCGTAGCCGTTGTCGAAAGCGAGGGCTGTGACGCCTTGGAAGGTCTTGGTTTTACCGGACTGGATCTTTCCGAGGAGAATGCCGGGGCGGCGGGCATCGGTGGATTCGGCAAGGAGGCTGGTGACGGTGGACTCGATGACTTGGCGGTCGGCGGTGGAGTAAACGAGGTCGGCACCGCGCCGTTTTTGGAGAAAGCCGGGGTAGAAAACGCCGTTGAGATCGAGTGAAGCTACGGAAGCGGGTGAAAATGTAGGCATGAAGCCACCATAACCGATTCACTATGCGATTGCTACAAGTGAGAAGGCATGAGACATGCGGATAACGCATGTTTAAGGAGTTTCTGCAAAATGAAGGCCTGTCGCTGGAGCGGCTGCACACCTTGGTGCTGCTGGCGGATGCCGGCAGCCTGACAAAGGCGGCGGGGAATGATCCAGGGCGACAGACCCGAATGAGCCATCACCTGCGGGAGCTGGGGGAATTTTTCCATATCGCGCTAACTGAACGCTCGGGGCGGACGCTTAAGCTCACGCCGAAGGGGCAGGAACTGGCGCAGATCGCGCGAAACCATCTCAGCACGTTGCAGACCTTTGCCCGTAGCGTGCAAACGGCAGAGCATGAATGGAAAATCGGCGCCGGAGATAGCGTGTTGCAATGGTGGCTCATGCCCGCGCTCGGGAGGCGAGGGCTACCGCCGCGATGGTCTCTCCAAAATCTCCGCACGGCAGAAATCGGTTCGCGGGTAGCGGACGAGCGACTGGACTTCGGGCTGGTGCGAAGTGATTCCGTGCGCGACAGCGTCGGCTCAGCGCAAATCGGAACGATCAAATACGCGATTGTAGTTCCTAGAAGACTACTGCGGGGGAATCTATCGACCAAGACGGCGCTAGCCGAATTGCCCCACGCGACCATCGGCACGGATGGCCAACTTACTGAGCGGCTGCGCAAAATCGCGAGTGACCTAGGGAGCATTTTTCAAGCACGGCTAAAATGTGACTCGCTAGGGCTGTGCTTGGCCGCAGTCAGGACTGGGCGCTATGCGGCCGTGCTGCCAACCTACATTCTCGACGAGGAGACACTAGCGGGAGTGGAAATCGTGGAGGCGGATTTAGAGGAACTGAATCGGCCGATGGCGCTGATCTGGAATCCTCGAACGGTGGAAATGCTGGGACGCGACGCGGGCGAAACGAAAGACGCGCTCCTCGCGGCACTACGGGCGGAAGACGAGGAGCGCCGCGGCGAAGGGTGAAGATCGCCAGGCGCCTCACGCCGACACCGTCAGCAGCGCATCCCACCGCGTGGTGAAGCATGGGCTAAGGTTGGCCTGTCGCATTTTCCAAGCGGGCGCGGTCGGGCCAGCGGAGCCAAGGCGCACGGTGGCGCGGCCGTGGTCGCGGTTGATGCGATCCATCGTGGCCATGAGTGCGCGGCGGCGGGCGAGCACCTCAGGCGGCGGGGCATCGAAGGAAAGTTGCGTGGCGGCCTCCGGGCCGAGGTCGGACGCGAGCACGCCGACCTTGCGAAAGGAAAGGCCGGGGCGGTGGATGCGGCGGAGCAGGCCAGCGGCGATCTCGGCGAGTTGTCCGCTGTCGTTGCTCGGCATGGGCAGGGCGCAGCCGGAGGCGGGGAAATACTGCGGGCCGCCGCCGTGGGGATTGGTTTCGAGGAAGACTTGGAGGAAGCCCGCGACCTGGCGCTGGACGCGTAGTTTCTCGGCGACGCGGCTGACGTAGGCGGCCAAGGGCTCGCCTAGTTCGTCGAGAGTGGAGAGCGGCGAGCCGAAGCCTTTGGCGCAGCAGATGGCTTTCTTGGGCGGAGCCAGCTCTTCCAGCGCCAGGCAGGACAGGCCGCGAAGCTCCAAGACGACGCGCAGGCCGGTGACGGCGAGCAGGCGCCGCGCGGTGGTGTCGTCGAGGTCGCGCAGGGCGCGGGCGGTCGTGACGCCGAGGGGCGCGAGGCGCTCGGCCAGACGGCGGCCTATACCCCACACGTCGGAGACGGGCACAGTATCGAGCAGGGCGGAGGAGGCGGCGGGATCGGCGGGCCAAACGAAAACGCCGGCGTGGGCGTCGCGTTGTTTGGCGAGGCGGTTCGCGAGCTTGGCGAGAACCTTGGTGAGACCGAAGCCGACGCTGACGGGAATGCCGGTGTGGCGGCGCACGGTGGCGCGGATGGAGCGGCCAAGGGCGGGCCAATCGGCGTGGCCGTCGTAGCCGAGAAAGGCCTCGTCGATGGAGTAGATTTCGAGGTGCTGGGCGAAGTCGCGCAGCGTGGTCATGACGCGGCGGCTCATATCGCCATAAAGGGTGTAGTTTGAGCTGAAGGCGTGGACGCCGGCCTTGAGATCGGAGCGCGCGAGGTGCCAGACCTCGCCCATGGCGATGCCGCGAGTCTTGGCCTCGGCGGTGCGGGAGACGACGCAGCCATCGTTATTGGAAAGAACGACGACGGGCTGGCCCTCCAGACGCGGTTGAAAGACGCGCTCGCAGGAGCAGTAGAAGGAATTGCAATCGACGAGGGCGAACACGGCGCGGAGCGCTCGTCAGCGGGTTGATCGCGAAGGTGACGACGCCCCAGACGCGGGACTCGTCGTCGAGGTCGTGGATGTCGGGATAGGCGGGGTTGGCGGCCTCAAGCCAGCAACGCTCGCCGGAGCGGCGGAGGCGCTTGACGGTGTGGGCACCGCCGACCACGGCGACAACGACGCGGCCGTCGCGGGCCTCCTCGGAGCGGTCAACGACAAGGAGAGCGCCGTCATGGATGCCGGCGCCTATCATTGAGTGGCCGCAGGCACGGACGAGGAAGGTGGCGGCTGGGCGGCGAATGAGGTGGGCGGCGATGTCGAGGTCGCGGTCGAGGTGATCCTCGGCGGGGCTGGGGAAACCGGCCGGGGCGGAAGAGAACATAACGGGCCGGGGGAGGGGCGCGCCGGTCTTGGCTGGATGAATCGAAACAACCTGCATATAGCCGATAGTGTTCGGATGAACACACGCGGCAAGGAGCAGGCGGAGGCGCCTGCCCTAGTCGTTGTTGGTCAAAATGGATAAACTAATATGGTCCACGAAATCCACAGGGCGCGAGGGCTACCGGGGAGGCGGGAATGGCGGATCGAAGGTGGATTGCGATTTTTTAGGAGTCGTTGGGCGTGCCGTCGTCGGCGAGGGTGCCGGAGTCGGGGACGAAGTTGGTGAGTGGGCAAATGCGCGTCTGACCCGGTTAGCCGCACGCGGGGACAGGTAAAAGCTAGTTCTCTTTTTGGTGCCTGCGTCTTCACCGATGACTCTGTATTTCGCGTCCGTGAGAGTTAACTCCGCACCGTGCCATCTATACCTGAGTCCACGGTTGTTGCAGGCCGTAACCGCCTCCTGTCGAAACGCGGCTGACCATCGGTTCCAAGCCGCAGTTTCGTTCTGAATATTCTCCTGGGGCAGGGACATTACTTAGCTACCTAAAGTTCGCCGAACGCTCGCGATTGAGGCTAAGCCGCAGGCAATCAAATGCGCGTGCTTGTGGAGCCAGACACTGCGCTTCGCGCAGCTGGATCAGGAGTCGAAGAGCGCTCAACTCCGACCTGCCGAAGGCGAAGAAATCCTCGCGGTATTGTGTGAACGTTTCTGGGGTGAGCGTCAGCAGAGGTGAGGTGTCGCCGCCCCAAAGCTTCAGCAACGGGACACCGATTTTTGCAAAGACGGATGCGGCGTGTATGACGGCGGCTCTAATGCCCGCAGAAGAGCCGTCGTGATCCCACCATTGATCGATACCGGTTTCGGACAATCGGCGCTGGAGCACGCAATCAGCCGGATTGACTACTGGTAACGCAGACATCTCCCCGCCAGCACATGGAAGTTTCAGTGGTTGGACGCCGAGGTTAATGGCGAAGCGTTTCGCGTCCCGGGAGCCTTGGACCTGAACCACCAAGTGAAACTCATCGGTTCGTCGGTAAAATGCCTGGCCGTAATTCGAAAAATGTTCGACACGAAGGTAAGGCCAGAGGTGAGCCTCGATCGCGAGTTCCAGTTCGATGCTCATGCGGGTTATCCGGAGGTGGTGCTCACAAACTGAGGATTTGGGCCACGGGCCGCATGTAGTCCGAGCCGATGGTGGTGACGTGCAGGTCTCGGTCGCCTCGACGGATATTCGTCCACGGCACTCCCCGGTGCGTATGTGCGGAGGCGACATGGGTCACCTTGGGGTAGCGCATCAGACGCTCGCCGAGCGTGATGTTCCCGAAATACGCGTCCGCGATGGGTGAGTCGTCCGGCATCGAGATCAGTTGCTCGGCGAAGGCCGGCACATGTGTGGCGACTATCACCCGCTCGACGCCTGCGTTACTTTCCAGTTCGGCCAGCCGTCGCTCTAGGGCCGAGCCCACAAGATCGAAAAACTCCGGATCGGAGTAGTGCCAGCGCACGTAGTGACCGTCGTTGTTGTAATTGGCCTTGACTGCCGCGAGCTGCACGGGGTCCCAGTTTTTGAGGAGGGGATGCCCTTCGGGTGGGCGGCGCGAGTAGTCATACCAGCCGATCGTGCCAGTGATCGCTAGACCGCCTAGTCTCAGCACCTCGTTTTCGAGCCAGACCAAATTTAGATCGCGGGCTAGCGCGGGCCATTCGACCTCGAAGATATGACGGGAGGCGTCGCCCACGCCGGACTCGTCCCACACGTCGTGATTACCCGCTATCAGGCCGATGGGGCACTCCAGCTTCGCGCGCGTCAGGGCCAGGATCTGGCGCGAGCGCGCCAGGGTCGTGCCGTTGTCACCGGCGATGACAAGCGCGTCGGGCTTCGCCGTGGCAATGGCGTCGATCAAGGGATCGATCTGGCGCTGGCCAGTGATGCCAAAGTGCCAATCGGAAGTGAACATGATCGTGGGCATGGGAGGGGGGAATCAAGAGGTTGAGGTTTCAGGCGAGGACGCGGCCTTGAAAGGTAAGCTGGAAACTTCGCAGAGCGGCTGCCTCCGGCCGGGAGATCATGCGCCTCCACAATTCGGCCACCCGTTGATCGCTGAAGCCGCGATGATGACGCAGCTCGACGCGGCCCGGCCGGACCATGCCGGCGATCGCGGTGCCGGAATGATCCTCTTTGTAACAGATTCCGGGATACACGGTCTGGGCGTGCTGTAGCGTCGCCGGGAAGACGGCCAGGCCGGCGTCCGCCAACAGGCACTTCGCCTCCCAGTGCGACCGGGTGCCGAGGCTCACGAGATACTCAAGACCGTAAAAATCCATACGCTGTTTTTGCGGCACCGTGTCAGAGCTGCGGTTTCAGGAGTCCGCGGCGGCGCAGCGCTCGGAGTGCTTTATCTACCGCGTGCGGGGGAGGCCCGGGATTGGTCATCGCTCCATTCCCCAGCCGCAGCGTAAACTCTTTTACGAGCGGTGGCGTGTTCTTATCGAAGTAGTCTCGGAGTTCCCGGATGGAGAGATGGGCGATCGCGCCGGAGTCGAGACTGCGAAAGTCTTTAACTCCAAGGAGGCGCGAAATAGCTGAAACCGACACGTGCAAAGGCGGCGCTTCGCCCGCATCCATGGACAGTCCGAACGCTTCGAGTTCGCTGAATCGGCGTGCGCCATGTCCAAGCTCCGGCGCCTCACATACCACTACGTGTCCGTTTTGGTGAACTTCCAGTCGATCTGGATAAATTAGCGCCCACGCACGCAACCCGGCATCGAGGCACCAGTTAATGGATCGAAAGCCACACGCGGTCATCAAGCGCGGGAGATTCCACGACGCCAGCTCACCTGCGATGATGCGACCTTCTTGGCTAAAGTAACGGTAGCGAGCCACAGAGCCCGACGTGTGTCCAACGATCTGATGGATGCCCGGCAGAGCATCGAACTCATACCTCCAGTCGAGCCAAGTCAGACCTCCCTCACTCTGATTTCCGCCCCGCACGCGGCCGCAACCATTGAGCGGATGCACGACGCAACGGCTACCTTGCCGCGGAAGTGCGTGGTGAGCATGAGCCGACCATTCCTGGAGTTGGTTCATGTTGGCGTCCCTACACTGGGGGCCGAATCCGGCATGGGATAAGATCCACGAGCCTGCTTGCACCGACAAGGGCATGCGCTCGCGCATCCATATCGTATGGTCGCCCAGCTCGTCTTGGAACGCGCCCTGTCGTGCATCGTCCCATCCGCTGCAGTAGGTATCAGGCGAACAATAGAAGTATGCGAGATCGTGGTTGCCCAGCAAATGAGTGCGACGCGGATCGTGCATGGAAGCGCGCAGCCAGACCAGTGTGGAGCGTAGTGCGTCCAATCCCGGGCGCTCATAGCAGTCCAGGTAGTCGCCTAGAAAGACCACGGACGCACAATCGGCCCCGTGCGCCGCTACGAGTTCCTCCGCGCGCTCGAAATTTTGGTGCACGTCGGGGATGACGAGCGCTGGAAGCGCGACCGATGTGTCCCGCTGTTCGGCAGACTTTTCGCGCGGGGACATCATCAGCTATCGTAGCGCGAAGCCGAGGCAGCCGCGATCAATGCGACATGTGCTTTATTTTGGAGGTTAGACTGTTCTGCCGGCGAGGGGCTTTTTCTTTTTTTGCGAAAAAACAAAGGCTCTTCGAAGGAGAATGAGTATTCGGAAAGCTCAATAAATTCACTTTCGATCCTATCTGGTAGGCTTAGCCTCATCGGAAGCGCGAGAGTGAGAACAAGCATACGGTCCACCGGGGCTTGAGTCAGTTTGCCCGCAAGAAACGCGTGCATATCGCCAAGCAGCGTAACGTCGGCAGCGTTGGGATCTACTTTGAAGCAAATGAGGCAGAACGAATCGGCTGCGTGCATGGATGTCCGTTGGTGTTTGTAGATGTCTCCCTCATGAAAGTGTGCGATGCAAGCACATATAGTAATTAAGTAGCTCCTGGAAAACTGCTTAGGAATGTTTTTTGATCGAAAAGCGCTTTTCGATCAAAAATTTGTCGCGACAGGATGATCACAAAAGTGTGACTGCAAGTCACATTCGATGACGCTAATTCTGATTTACTGTGCTGCCAAAGCACAAAGTGAAGCGAGAGGTTCCACCATTCCCCCGAAACATCATAAGCTCCCGTTTACGGGGCCTACGTAGATCATCCAAACCTAGGATATCTCAGGATGATCTGTGCGGTAAGTTGGCGGTGTATGGTATTTCAATTGGCCGAACTCAGATTGCCAAAATTGAAGCGGGAACACGGCCCGTCACGGATTATGAATTAGTTGCGCTGTGTTTAGCGTTGGGAGTTTCGGTTCAAGAACTTTTGCCCGAGGATCTCTCCGGGCTAAAATTTAACAATAACGCGTCGGGCGCTTAGTATGGAACCCGATCCTATTGAGCGTTCCAAGGCTACTATTAGCGAACGAGAGCTAGTGGCAAAATGTGACTACGATAATGTTGTCGCCTATTTTCTCTCGAAAAAGCCTTCGTGTATCGAACTGGATGTGTCGCGGTTGAATTTTTACGGGTTGCAACTTCTGCTGCGGGCCGTGCTCCGTGAGTTAGGCCGCTATAATGTTAATCCCGAAGCTGGACGCTTTCACCGAAATAGATATATTCCTTTTAGGGGTGATGGTATAGACGGTCTGAGGGTTCTGCTAAATATAGCGGATAACTTTACCCGTGAGTCGCAGAGGAGGCCTGATGTTGTCCGTCCCCTTAGCTCTAAATGCCATGATTGGCCCGTATTGATTAAAGCCGGTGCAAATGGAATAGATTCAATCAATGAGGTTCTGAAAGAGTTGGGGCTGGGTTCAAACACTGTTCTTAAATTTACAGCTACCGGTCGGCGAAAGGGTAACTCCCGGGGGCGCATCAAAGCATTAGCTACTTGGAAACAAGATGAGGAGAGTGAGGCGGCTCTGGAGGATCAACTTTGTAATGCCGTTCTGAAGCATCACGTAGATGAAATAGAGCTGTTTTGCGATCACGATCCTGATTTGGCCTACCACGGTGATTATGACATAAAACTCAGAAGAGACCTGCATAACCAAGCCTTTAGGAAAGGCCTCCGAACGTTTCCCGCGGCTTATGAAGTGGGTCGTGAGACGCCGTGTCTTGATAGTGAAATTTCACCTTTCTGGGAAAAATGGCAGAGTAAGGCACGCCGGCTCAAAAAGGGTTGGTGCTTAGCGTCGGCGGAAGTGCAGTTTGAGATACTGTGGGATAAGATTATGGGCGAGTATCTTGGCTGCCCCGAGCGGAAACCATTCAATGTCCTATTCGATCAGCAGGTAGACCTAAGGCCGCTTGGGTTGTCCGGACTGTTGCACCTACTTCAGGTAAAAGACAATAAATGCCTCCCCGGAAGGCGGCCAAGTAAGGGTAGCAGGGATTACCGTAAGGAAATACTAGCGGACAAGCACGCCTCGAAAACGTTTAGAGGGATAATAAAGCGATACATTAAGCGAAGGTTCATGGCGCTCGTCGCAACGTGAGTCGGCGCCGCGTTCTGTGTGTATTGCATCTTTATTTCTAGTTCTCACACCTTACGCTGCATTGGCAGTTTTGCCTCTGCCGGTTCCTGTTACCTAGCTAGGGCTCACGGTTTTGATTTTTGTGGGAACTAATTGACCGAAGCGCTTGGATTGTAGCACCTATGGTTGCCTCGTGCTAAGCGCCTAATGGCTGCCGAATGATCCGTAAAGGCGGGACGTTCTATAGCCTTGTTAGGCGACGCAGACAAGTTTATGATAATGTCTCCGGCACAAGGCTTCGGATTGCCGTCCCGGTTCTCACAGTGAATACACTTATCTGTCGCCTGAGTGCATAATGTCGCAATTCTTTGATTTGCTAGTGATTCCAAAATACTGCTAGTTGGGTGGCCGTAGCCTTTTTGTCGTGTTCCAACTGAGATAATCGCGAATGATGGAGAAATGGCATCAATTACTTCTGTGAAATTTACGTCGACATTTTTTTCCCGCCACGATCCGTGATGGGGAATTTTAAGGAAGTCAGATCTGATTTTTTGGGAATGGTCCTTTAAGCAGGTCCGCATACCAGCCACTTGCGCGTCTCCCGTCAGGTGAATGCTTGAGCCCTTACCTTTAACTCGGATAATAAGTGACGTGTCGTTAAAATCACCACCTAAAAGTGCAGCGTATTCCGCTTCATTCGGCTGTAGGAGTTCAATTATGTCTTCCCACTGAGTGTTGACCAGCGGATGTGGGCGCGGCGCGCATCCAAGCAAGCGGTTATTGTTAGCAAGTGCCCAAGTCATTAGCGCCCGATAGAGAGAGTGCTCACTAGGATTGCTGTGAAATATTGTATTCGAATATTTCCCCTCGGGAAGCCCTCTAAATAGCAGGAAGGCTGGTGATCCAGGAAACCAGTTCGGCGCATTTTCTAGAAGGATTTTGGCTTGAGAATAGTGGTCCGAATGGAGATGTGTGACAATTAATGCTCTGATTTTCCAGATATTATTCGAGATTAGGTAATCACGCACCTTGTGGGCATTTACGCAATCTATGACTATGGCTTCTCGCTCTGGGCCCTCGCTGTGGACCACTATCGTATCGCCCTGTCCGACGTCTAATATAGCGACTTTAACGAGGTTCATTGGCTGCTATTCAGGAGCTTATGACAATGGGCGATCTCGTCACTCAGCTCGTTATCGCTGAGATAGCCATACTGTTCTGGTTTGATATTTTGAACCGAACTTATCTTTCCTTTTTTATTGATCGACGCAGCTGCTGAAAATCTTGCGCCTGTTCTAAGCGCCCATCCCGGGATGTATGAGGCCATCGGGAGTGTGATTTCTGCCCCAGCGTAGTCTACCCACGCTGTGAGTGTTTTGGCTACTGCGTCTACTTGCGTTATATGGCCGGAAACTAGCAACGTCTCGCTTGGTAGTTGGGGCTGTTTGTCGACTGTCCCCTTTTGCTTCACGCTCTTCCACTGGAACACATCGCGGAGGCGTTCTATTATATCATCCTCGCTCATGCCGTAGCCCTGCATCATGGCTGCGTCTATTTCCGCGGATCTAATAGTGCCTTTCTGCTTTTCGCATTTAATTCCATAAGCCGTAATCTGTGCCCAAAACGTTTTGTTGGTGAATCTGGGAAATGGAATTTGGCGAATCACGGCTGCATTCGGTGCGGGAAATTGGCGATGCTCCGCGATCCAACCGTTTGCTACCCACCAGTTTAAAATTACGGCAATAGCGGGAGCTGTTATGCCTTCTTTTATGGCTTCTTCCCGCGGAACAAAGCACCAGAAGTTGTTAGAGAAGAGCGTGCCGCTTCTATCTACTGCGGCGGGAATTATTTGTCCCCAGTCTTGTCGAAGCGTTGATGGCATGACGGTTTTCTCACATTGCATGAGCTCGTATTTTGAGGGAGAGCCGTCTTTTTTTCCGAGTCCTGGTTCTTGGAGGTCGTCGGGAAAATTTATTTTTTTGCGCTCGGAGAGGTCTAGGCAAAAGGGTTTGACTGCTTGTTTGTTGATTTTTAAATAATATTCCTGCTTAGTGCGGTGGCTGGGATGCTGGCGAGTTTTGTCGCTTGAGCCTTGTGGTAGTCCATAAATAACATGGGCAACGTCACCCAGTTGTCGCTTAGACAAGTTATCCCACTGTGGCTTATCTAGAATAGCATAAGCCTTGAAAACAGCCTTTGAAGGACTGCGTCCTGCGGTAAATGTTGAGTTTGCAATCCATGCCTTTGCGTTGGCGAAATTTGTGGCCGTCGCTATGCCTTGCCGCAGAAGAAAGCGTTCGTGTGAACCACTGGCGGTTTCTTGAATTCTTACGATGCTATTCGTCGTTCGCCGCTTACGGCCTATCATGACAGTCACTCTTTCCGGAGTTCCTTTGAAAATTTGGCCAGGCAGCCTCCACAAATCCATGACATCAATTTCCTTGAGGAGCCTTTCGCGGGCCTGGCCGCCTGCCTCTTTGATCTCAAAGGAAGCCGGCATTATCATGCCAATATATCCGTCTGGAGCAAGAGCTGATATAGCTTTATCTAAGAATTCGAAAGCGTAGTCGGACCGTGACGCGGCTCCGGATTCGGTTCGGAAAGGCGGATTTCCTACGATAACACTTTGGCTATTTGGCTTTAGTCGCTCCCATTGAAGCGCGTCCCCGTGATTAACCGCCCAAGTATTATGTCCGCTTTCTAATAAAAGGGCTAGGCGAGCGAGGTTGGCTGTTAAAGGGTCCATCTCGTTGCCGTGAATATGACGAACCAAGTTCCGCGGCTTATGTGTGTCCGGCATATTCTTTAGCCGGTCATATCCCGCGACAAGAAAACTGCCCCATCCGCACGTCATATCTACTATATGCCGTTTCTTGGGCGAAATGTTCTCGAAAGGGATGTGTTCAATAATGCGGCGAGTTAACCAAAGAGGCGTGTCGAAGCGCCCAAGGTGACGAGTGGTTTCGCGCGTAAATGTGCGTTGATAGATAGCGCGTAGCATATCTACTTCGAAGGCATCAAACACTAGGCCCCGCATCATGTTCGCGACTTGTCGGAAGCTAGTGTGCGCTTCCTCGCGATCAGTCCATGTGAAGTAGCTCTCTAAACCCTCTGCTTGTGCCGCTAAGTATATATCTCGGATGTTGGTGGAGTCAGGAAGCACCTTCTTATCCACAAGGATGCGCCAGGCCAGGAGCTGGAGAGCTAACTCGCCGGCGCGGTCTTCCGAAAATGGCCCATGGCGCATCTCGTCTAAAGCGTGTCCGAAGTGTTGGACAATCGTAGATTCATTGGCTTCTTCAGAAAGTAGAAGCAACTGAAGTGGGTCGATCTGCTTGAATGCTTCAGAATGAAACTTGGCCCGTCCCAAGCGGACATCGGTGACAGTTTGTGGATTCAGGTCCCTTCGGAAGTCTTTTAGAGCAAGCTTTAACCTGTCTGGCGAAATTGCTTCACGTGTTATTTCGCGTGGAATTCGTTTACGCTCAAAGTCAGTAGTTGCTGCCCAAATGCGAAAACTATTAACTCTATTGTCATGAAGTAGAAAAAATGGCGCTGGGATAACGGCGAGTGCTTCGATTGCCCATCGACACTGTTTCAGGTCCTCTACAGGATGGACTATAACAGACGCATCTTCTGTTTTTCGTTGCTCGTTTGTGTAGGCGATCGCACCAATGGTGGTTCGCCTAGGAATACCATTTCGGTAAGCTATTTCTACGTTTGCACGAACTAAGTCTTGAGCGTAGCCGACTGAAACAAGCGCATCAAGGGCTGCGAGCCCTGGAGGCGTCCTCATGAATTCCGTGGCGCGAATGAGATTCATTTGCGCGTGAGGGGGGCTTTTCCGGCTGATGACATGCCGAGACCCAGCCGAGCTTCGCGAGCGCACGAGGTCCCTCGGTAAGGGTGTGCCCGATCATGGTTCTTGGATCTTAGCATCTTTCTTAGGAAAAACAGGCAGCTGGCGAGATTACAAGGCGGGCGAAGGGGGCCGAACGCTTTTCGAAGTTCGCCGTGGAGGTGTCCTTGTTGCGGGCACGCTTCGCAGACGCCATGTCAGTTCTCGTAAATAGTGATTAATAGTCCCTGTCCAGAAGAAGGTTATGCGTGCGTCCAAGGGCGTGATGTCGTCAACAAATGGTGGGGAGCTTAGCCAGTGCTGCGCGCTTGGTCTCGGCGCTGACGTGGGTATAATGGCGACTGATCGCCTTCGAGTTGTGGCCGATAATGTCCATCGCTACGGCCTCTCCGACACCAGCGGTCTTGAGCAGAGACGTCGCCGTGTGGCGCAGGGAGTGGAAGGTGATCTCGGAGACCTGTCTCCGGCGGCTCCGGCCTTTTTGGGCCTTGGGCGCACGGTAGTCGTCAGGGTGGGCCTCGGCCATGCCGGCGGCCACCAGGATGTCGCGAAACGCTTGGGATAGCCGACTATCGCCCGTGGTTTTGATCGAGATGGGGTAAGACCTTGGGAAGAGGGGGGCGTTGGGGTCCTCCGGCGTCTCGGCCTTGAGGAGGTAGTT
>JACCEA010106202.1_pt1 | contig 13740 bp, 8 predicted proteins | sample 7449851 | NCBI WGS metagenome assembly JACCEA01 (sample SAMN15323453, study PRJNA562643) | freshwater metagenome | isolation source: river surface water | place: USA:Blue River Watershed | collected 2017-08-18 | reverse complement strand
GACGTTGCTTGACTCCCTAAAGAAACCCATTTGTTAGGAAAGGGAAAGAAAAATATTGAGTTGCAGCACTTACCGTATAAAATGCAGAGTCCACAAAGTCACCTTTGGTATTTGCTGCAAAATCAAACTCACGCTTTAACAACGTGAATCTACTGCAGGGCAATGTTCGACACAGGCTTTGCTTTAAATGACCCTTAGCTCCAATCAATCGGGATGTATTCACTGCACAAACATAAATATTGATAACATCCGTATCATCAGGAAGATTACGAATAACTGCACTGGTGGCCGATCCATCTCTAGTATTAAACGACTTCGGCTTTTCAACAATCACATCTCTGGCGGTAACCGTCAAAATTCTTTGTCTTACTGTGTAATAAACGTTATAGTCGCATATTGGAACACCACCATCAAAATAAGGAGCAGACCATGAAATATGAATACAAGTGGAAGTAATTTTTTCGCAATTTACAAAAAGAGTTGGCGAAGGCAGAACAGGGTCGTCTGTTAGAATCTTGTCAACAAACTTATTAATATTGTTTTTTTTCGTGAGATTGCTATTCACACCTCCAATAGCAGCATTATTCTCCTGCTCTTTAAGCTTCTTCAATTGGTCTTGCTCTTGTAAATAATCAAAGTTATCCAACATCATATCTGTCCATTCACTCCACCCACGTAAATTGCAACATCGCACTTTGAATTGACTATATTCTGCACCTCCTCTTAATCCAGTTATTTTAAACCCTGTGTGACAAACAGGATTTTCCGAAAATAACCATGTTGAAGTTAGTAAAGAAGGATAGTGCTCCTCCCATTTTTTATATCTCCCAATTTCATGATTAAACTCTTGAAACTTCCCATGGAAACTTATCTCATAATTCGTTATTTCTAATCCACCATTAATAACAGGTGGTTCCCATTCCCACTCTATAAATGAGATACCCTTGCGTTTCAATCGACAATTACGCACAGGTTGAGGCTTATATGTAGCAAGAGTGGTAATCAGATTATGATCAGTACTGTCAACAAGATTCAATGACAATACATCGGCTCTATGATTGCTAATTCCATGGGGTTCTAATGGGACATCAATACTGGCTGTTTTAGTTCCAAAGGAATACGGTATTTGCTTGGGGGAAGAGGGTCTGATAGCGACGTCATGTGCGTCATTACCTGGCTCAGTACCAAGAAAGGCAGATGTAATCGCAGATGCAGATGATGGTGGGTTTAAATTTGGCGTCAGATACTTCGCGGTGGCTGTAACAATGTCTTTGCAGTTTTTAGGGTTCTTTTGGCACATGTTGCGATGTGTATCGATGAGTTCACTGATGATTCTTCTCATACAGAAAGGACATTCACCAAATTTCTTTTCCAGTTTTAGAAGTTTATTATTTGCACGGACTTCTCGATCAACAACTTCATCTGCAGGCTCATTAATGTGACGTTGTAGTTGACTCCGCATATTAATTATTCTTTTTTCCAAATCTGATAATGTGTCCATACGAGCTTTTCCCAACCGCGATGCACGTGCAATATCTCTACCCAACACTCGAACTTGCCCTTCAGCGGCTAAATGTTGCTCCGCACGTGCAAGAGCAACTCTATCCTTTATCTCGGCATGTATGAGATCCACCCGTACTTTTGACTGCTGTTGTTTTTCGTCACGATTCTTTTCTTTCATATCAAGCAGCATATCTGCGTCAACCTCGCCCTGCTCTACCGATCGTTGTAACTTTCTCCCCGCTATACGCTGGCGTAGTTCCAACGCACGATCATGAATTTTCAATTCATCTGTATCTTCTGTAAATTCCAACAACATTCTTTATAAATTTAATGATATTATATGGAATAAATCAGCTTTAAAAGTGAATTATTGTTGCCCCTCATGTACTCTCAAGCTTCTTAAACAAGAAATTCTTGACGGCTAAAGTACAATATATAGAACTGGGAAGTGAGGAAACATGGAACCCGAACGAACATACAAATAGGAACCAATAACGCTGATAGCTTTCAATATAATAATATATACCCAAACTTCTTCGTGGGCATGGCGGCGAAACGGTTTTTTGTAGGACAGTTTTCTACGATAATACCGAGAAATATGACACAATTCTTCCAAACCACAGGGATTGGGCCGTGCGCTTGTTGTTTTTGCTTTTTGGCGATGCTTCAGTTGCCTAATTTCAAACGCACACGCCAGCTTTCGAAAGGCGGCGAAGTTGAGTACAACATTTTAGAGAATGCTGCTGAGGAGAATTCTTAATATTGGCGGGGCTTTTGCGAGAAATGTGAATATTGTCGCCAAACCTCAATTCACGGTCCCATCAATTACTTCATGTCGGAATATATGTGTGATGACAAAGCTTGTTATTGCTCAGGAGTGTAAATCTTCTTCCTCAGTTGCTGTTGCTATTATGAAGAGGAATATGATAACTGTGTCATCTACTATTGCTCACAAGAAAATTGTAAGTCCGACTTCTTCAAGTCCCATTGCATGCGTGAAGAGATTGAGCAGCACCATGAAGAAAAGACGCATGAAGATGAATAAGCACAAGTTAAAGAAGCGTAGGAAGGCTCTTAGAATGAATACCAAAGCATCAAGGGAAGCATAATATTTTGGTAATAGCTGTTAGAATTGTCTGTGTGTTATGAAATGTCTAGCTTGTGTAAGTCATTTTTAGCGGTGGTGGAATCAGAATAGGTTGTTTTTGATGATTGATCGGTGATTAAGTGATGAGATTGCAGATAGCTGCTCGATTCATGGTCAGTTTTTGTATGGATATTTTTCTTCAGGGCTGACACATTAAAAAGCATTAAATAACTCATTATGGATAAATATTTAATATGATGGATAAAATTGCTATTCGTACACATAAAATTCTCGGATGTCTTGATGCTGCTATGGATACAACAATGAGCCATAGCGCAATCTAGTGATGAGATTTGCTTTCATATAGCGCATTCTACCGCCGGACGGTATTGTAGTTATGGCTACACATACAACCAACACCATTTACGCTTTACATAAATAAGCTCCGCTTGTTGTGACTTGGGACTGCAATTTTAAAAGTTTGAAATGTGGGGGAAGGCGCCATAGGCGCGTGTGGCTGACTGACTGAACAACTGAACTAATTAAATATAGATTTGTACCACTTCCTATTGTCCCAATCAGTCACAATGAGCAGCGGACGAGAAAAACGCGTCGTGAAAAAGAATTTTAATTTAGACCAGCTGAAAGCTGCCCGTGCAGGACAGACTGGATCCTTGCTAGAAACTTTGGAAGTAGGTTCATGCTTATAACCCTCTTGCTTTTGGTGATAACAATTCGTGGTAGTTTGACGAGGATAACATTTATGATGTTGTTGATGAAGATCAATATGCTGAGATTGTAGAGACACGTCGCAAGGCTGGAGATTTCGTTGTTGACGATGGTAAGTTTGGTTCGATCCGGATGGATTACCAAGTTATTTTTGTTTTGTCTTAGATGGTCTTGGGTACTACGATAACGGCGAGGAATTCATTGGGGGCGAAGACGGCTTAGATGGTAAGAATACTTTCCAATCAGGTTCTGATTATTGACTTCTAACTCATTAATCCATAGCTAAAAGGAAGCTTCAGGATGCCAATAAATCTGATAGTAAAATGGCAAAAAAAGCCAGAAAACTTGCCGAAGAGTCTGTTGGTCAAAAGAATACCATTCTCAGGCATTTGCAAAGCGGAGTTAGTGCACCTCGTGCTGCCATTAAGTCCAAAGCTCGTAAGTGTTGTTGGTATCCACGGTCGATTCTTTTTGCTTACATGAATAATTGGGTAGAACAAGATTTACTAGATATTGATGCTCTTTTGGATGACACCCCGAAGCCATCTTCTGCTTCTAAGTCTTTGACTGGAAGAATGATGCGTCCTGGCGGAATGATGGGTATGAAAGCATTTGGGTTGGCATCCCTGCCAAAGTTTACTGCCGTTGCAGAGGAACTATCTCCTCAAACGGCTGATTATGAGATGGCCGATAATTTTGATGATGGTGGAAACTATGGCGTTGATGATTCAATGTGCACTGGAAACCAACCCGAAAACGGTGGTGCTCTAGATACTTCTGGCGCTGAAGAATCAGGAGATGCTGTTGAAATAAAAGTAAAAGCCGAAGAATCAGGGCCAAAGTTATCATTAACGAAGACTACAAAAAAGATTCAGCTTATTGATCCACCATCAAATATTGCATTTTCATCCGCATCTATGGTGGTGAAGGATGAGCCGGCTTTGCCCGCCTTGAAGTCTGTTGAAATGCCGGCATTTGGAGATCTTGTGTCAACTCCTGTTTCCGAATCGACCGGAAACAAGATTGATCCAAAGTCTTGGATTCGTCAAAACACACCTTCTGCTGACGGTGAACCGAGTGATGATTTTGTTGACATGTTTTATTTGGATGCTTTTGAAAACAATGGCGTAATATACGTTTTTGGTCGGGTTCCAATCTATGAGAACAATAGTACCACCTTCAAACGCACCGTATCTGCATGTGCAATTGTACATGGATGTGAAAAGAATTTATTTGTGTTACCTCGCGCCCTGCCAGGACAGTTCCATGAAGATGGTGTCACTCCCAAACGTGCTGGAATGAGCGACGTTTATGGAGAAATCAACAAACTAATGACTTCCAAGGTTATTCCAAGACAAGGTGGTGCTTCATTCAAATGCAAGCTTGTGAAGAGAAAGTATGCTTTTGAGCAAGTTGATGTGCCTCGTGAAAGCACTGATTACTTAAAAATTGTCTACTCAGCTAAGTTTCCAAGTCCACCTGCTAAAGATTGTGATGATGGTGGAAAATCTTATGAACGTATCTTCGGGTACAACAGTAGTGCTTTGGAGCTTTTCTTATTGAAGCGCAAATTAAAAGGTCCTAGTTGGATTCGCATTAACAAACCAAAGGTTAATCCTGATGTTGTTTCATGGTGCAAGCTAGAATTTGCTGTGGAAGATCCCAAATTGATCCGCAATGTTCCCGAAGCTCCACCATCTCCTACTTTAACTTCGATGTGTGTCAGCATCAAGACTGCAGTCAACCCATCAACTCATGTTCACGAAATTATTGCAATTGCTGGTATTGTGCATCAAAAAGTTGAGCCAGATGCTGATACTTCCGGAAGTCTCTCAATGATGAAGCCGTTCTGTTTCATTCGGCAATTGGGATTGAGCTGTGGTAGTGCATATCCATCCCAGTTCCCTCACGATATTGAACAAGAGAAGAAAAAACATCAGGATATTCGTGTGGAGACGTTCCCCAACGAGCGTGCATTAATCAGTCGGTTCTTTAGTATGGTACAAATTGATGATCCTGATATATTTGCATCGCATAACTTGTTTGGCTTTGAATTCGATGTTATTTTACATCGTGCTATAACCAACAAAATTGGTACTTGGAGCTTGTTTGGGCGCCTGAAGAAATCCAAACCCCCAAAAAGTATCAATGATCGTGATGCTGCACCTGGTCGTGTTTTATGTGATACTTACAAAGCTGCTAAGGAATTTCTGCGTGAAACAACGTACAGTTTGACCCACTTGACGGGGAGTCAGTTGAAACAAGAGCGCATTGAAATTGATCCAGTTGATGTACCAAGATATTTTACAAGTTCAATGAGTATATTACAGTTGGCTAGACACACGTTCCTTGATGCTTACTTTGTGCAAGGATTAATGTTGAAATTGCAAGTGGTTCCTCTCACCAAGCAATTAACAAATATTTCTGGAAATTTATGGCCAAGAACAATTCGTGGTCAACGTGCTGAGCGCATTGAGTATTTGTTGTTACATGAATTCCATGCTGCGAAGTATGTATTACCTGAAAGAAAATTTCCATCTGATCGTGATGGTGGTGGGAAAAACAAGAAAGGTGCTGATGGTGATGATGACGATGATGCCGATGACATAAATGGTAAAGTTGGCGGCATGTCCAGAAAGCGTGCCAAGGCTGCTTACTCTGGTGGTTTGGTGTTAGAACCAAAGAAAGGCTTGTATGATACTTACATTCTATTGTTAGATTTCAATTCTTTGTACCCATCTATTATTCAAGAATATAATCTTTGTTTTACAACGGTTAATTGGGCAAGATATATGGAAAAACCTAACAACAATACAAACTCGAAAACCTCATCACTTCAAGTTAAGCAAGAAGGGGGTGAAAGTGAAGAAGATAGTGACGGTGCAGAGGATGTGGATGAAAATGGTATTGTCAAGGCTGCCAGTGCTGCACCCACATTACCACCACTACCAGACTCATCCCAAGAAGGTGGAATTTTACCTCGAGTTATCAAAGGTTTGGTTGACCGGCGTCGAACAGTCAAGAACTTGTTGAAAACTGCCAAGGATCCTGTGGAATATCAGCTCTACGATATTCGCCAAAAAGCCCTCAAGCTCACTGCCAACTCTATGTATGGCTGTCTAGGCTTCTCATTCTCACGATTTTATGCACGACCAATCGCCGCGCTTGTCACTGCTATGGGCAGAGAAGCATTGCAACGAACAGTCGATTTTGCCACTAATCAAATGTCTCTTAATGTTATTTATGGTGATACTGACTCGGTGATGATTAATACTTCATTGCATGATTTACAGCAAGTTAAAGAAATTGGTAACAAAGTTAAGCGCGAAGTGAACAATTTATACAAATCATTGGAACTTGATCTTGATGGTATCTTCCGTTCGATGTTACTTTTAAAAAAGAAGAAATATGCGGCATTGGTAGTGAATGAAAAGGCTGATGGAACGGTTACCTATGAGAAAGAAATGAAAGGTTTAGATCTGGTACGCAGAGATTGGTGTCCTTTATCAAAAGATACTGGCAAGTTTGTTGTCGATCAGATTTTGTCTGGAAAGACTTGTGAAGAGATTGTTTTGACCATTCATGACCATTTGAGTGATTTGGCAACCAAAGTCCGTGCTGGTGCCATTGATTTAGATCAGTTTGTGGTTACTAAAGGTTTGAACAAAAATCCTAAGGATTATCCAGATTGTTCTGGGCAAGCTCACTTGCAAGTGGCATTGCAAATGCTTAAGGCTAACAAGCCAGTCAATATTGGTGATCACATTCCTTACGTAATTTGTACAACTCCAGTTGGGGCATCACCTGCGCAACGTGCTCACCATCCTGACGACCTTCGGCGCAGCACTCAAGATGGTGAATACGTAATAGATTATGAATGGTACTTAAGTAATCAGATTTTGCCTCCGGTTTCTCGTCTTTGTGAACCTATTGAAGGAACATCGCAAGCGATTATTTCTGAAAAACTTGGATTGGATGCTTCTAAGTATCGCAACACAGCTGGCAACGATGAACTGCTGGAGGATGGATGGGGATTCACTCCAACTTGCTTACTTGATGACAAAGAGAGATTTAAGGATTGCTCAAAATTCATGGTAAAATGCCATGCTTGTAATGAGGTTCGCAATCATTTTCAAATGCATTTCGCTAAGTCACTTCTCTGATTTCGTTTAGATTGTCGAATTTGAGAGCGTAATGGAGTCATTACCCGGGAAATCTTTGTGTTGCTCAGGCTGTGGAAGTATGTTTTATGGTCGTGGGTAAGTGCAACATTTACGAATTTCATTTCCAATTATTGATCTTTTGTTTTTGTTCCAGCAATGCTCGGGATTGTTTTTGCTACCTTTCAAACTGCATCACTATTCATACTAGGGCAATGATCAAGAAGTACTATGATTTTTGGCTAGTTTGCGATGACAATACTTGTGGCCGTAGGACTATGCAGCAAGCGGTGCGTGGATTTGGATGTATCGTTCCCAGTTGTCATGGTCGTATGAAGCAAGAGTATGATGAAGCTCAACTTTATACGCAATTGAAGTATTTGGAGTCACTCTTTGATGTGAGTCGAATGAAGGAGAAAAAGAATTTGTCAGAAGAAGGGTAAGTTGTATATATCCATTTTCACAATTGAAATGAATCATTAATTTCCTCGCAGGGTTTTGGATATTCTTCCTCGACAAAACATGGAATTGCTTGGTTATCTCAAACAGCATTTATCTAATACAGTTAATAATAGTGCATACAACTGGATCAGACCCAGTCTCTGGACGAGTATGTTTGGGAAATCTGCAGCAGTGGCAGGAAAAATTACATTTTAGTTTATTAGTTGATCAAGTTTTGAAGGTGAAAGAATTTGTTTGGGATAAGCTTCTTGTAGTCGGTATTAATTGCTCTAGTATTATCAGAAGTACTCATGTTTACCAATTGACTTTTCATGTGTTCAACACAATAGTTGCTCTTTATTACGTCAGAGTATAATTATGACCAATCACCATAAGTAAGCAACTATATTTTTAAAGCTGCGGGTTTTAATAGTGTGCATATATGTCATCATATAAAACAAAAGAAATCCTACATACTACATTACACATAAATATTATACATCTACAACACAAAATCAATAGACTATTCCTCCGGTGCAGCTTCACCAGCCTCCGCCGCTTCCTCTGCGGCTTTCCGTGCCGCTTCTGCTGCTAATCGTTCCTCCTCTTCCTTTCGTCGTCTTTCTGCCTCCTCCCTCTCCAGTCGTTCTCTCTCTTCTTTCCGTAAGCGAAGGGCCTCAGCCTCAAATTTTTTTGCTTCAACTCTGGCACGTTCCAAGATTTCCATAGCGATCTGAGCAGCTGCTTCATAGCAATCAGCACCCTTGCAAACACCTTTGATAAGATTGCCCAGGAAGTTTTCTTCGATTTCCTTCTTGACTGGATCGAAAAAATGACCTTCCGCTTCCAATTGATCGAAAACGTTGATGTGCAACTCGCCCAAAAATTGGCTCGAAAATTGCCGAGCAGCAATATTTTCTTCCAAAGCACGCCTCTCTTCCAATCTCTTTTTCTCTTGAGCGATTCTTCTTTCTTTTTCAATCGCCTTTCGCTTGATTTCTGCTTCGAGGCGTTGTAACTCAGCCAATTCTACATTGCGAATAGTTTCGAACTCTTCTTGTTGTAAACGGATTGCTTCTAACTCTTCTTCTTGCATAATTTCCAACATAGCCACATGTATTGTCTTCCCAACTAGCACTTCCAAGATTGGCTCGACTTCAATGTCGAAATTGAACAAGTCTCCAGCTTCAATCTGGGTTTGTACATCAAATCCAATCTTGGCACGGACGAACAATGGTGAAGCAGGTCGATCCATGAATGGTTGTGTTTGGGTTTCAGCATCTTGTTCTATTGGGCGATCAGTCAATTCCTCTAGGAAGTCTTCCGTTTGCATAACCATATGAGACCGACCATCCACCGGCGGTGGTGTACCAGATCTTCTACTTCCACCTATTGGGCGACGATCTTTGCGTGGCATCATCTTTTTATTGCCTGTGCTTTCCAACTCCTTCTTCAATCCCCCAGTAAGTACCTTATTTGAATAGGTATTACCTCTAACTACACGAGAATCGTACATCAAATTCTGTCCTACAGCAGCATTTTCCTCCGCTTCGTCACGGTACTTCGGACGGTGCTTCACTGGTGCAGCATGTGGTGCTGCAGAATATGAGAAATTTTCTTGTTGACCCATCATTTTTTGATCTGATTTTGTTGTTTTACTTCAAGTATAGCGTTTTGATAAACTTGAAATCAATTGAAAAAAGGGATAGATCTGGCAGGGAAATTTCCACCTTCGATATGCACTTCTCTTTCTTACTTCGTAGAAATAAAATATCTACTCTCTTATAAAAGCGTACAATAATGATCAACGATGGCAATCTGAAACGCGGTTCAAAATCTATTTGGTGCAGATCTAGCGGCGTTCAACACAAGAAGTTGATTGCAGTGTATATTAATTAAAAGAAGGAGTTCATCTTTTCTGCCTGTTTTCTCACACCACAAAACAAACAGCAAAAAGCGAAACCGGCGAAACGGTTACAAAGGTAAGGAAATCCTCAACTTTACTGTGGAAATTATTATGAAAATACGTATATCGCTGATTGTTGGAAATCTATTTTTTATTATTTTTTCATGGTTTGTGACCTACTGAGCAACTGAAGCTTTATTCTTGTCAATTGTTCGTCCAATTATGGCTCTGTCAAGTGTTCATTATGGTTCGGCCTCTTACATGGTTGGTGCCCTGCTAATAATTTTAGGTAAGTAATCGCTTTCTCCATCACACTGTCTTGCTGACCATGCTGTTTTCAGGTGTATTGGCCCCATTGCTACATATGATGCAAAAATCAAGGAGGCCAGTTTTTCGATCCTTTCGAAGGGATTAATTTATAATTTTGGCGATTCAACTGTTTTTGTTATTTGTATATGCTGTGAATATTTTGCTGTGAATTTCATCGCCACGGATGTATAACAACGATATAGGTTGCGCTTTTTTACTCTTAAATGCTTTATTTCAACTTACTATATTATGACTAGAACGAAACACCATGAATCTCACATTTTTGTGTCCATTTCGGACAAATGTTCACATATGCGCAGTCTCCAAGCTTGGTCTATCAATTGATGCTATCATCTAGTTCCCAAAGCCACTATCCAACACCCCAAAGAAATTCCAACACTGGATTGTCCTTTTTCGAACGTACCTGCACCAAACTTCAATAGTTACTGAATACTATTGTAGAATTCATTATCACCCACAACCAAAACAAACGCACGGACGGAATAGGGCGATGGTGCGCGGCTTGTTGGAACTGCGCGCTGCGCCTCTGCACAGGCGCAGCATGGAGCAGCTGGCGCGCCTCCTGCGGCTGGCGCGTTGTTGTTAATAAAATATTGCCAAGAGAAGCATACAGTTAAGCTGTAGAGCAATGCGATGTATTCCATATTGCAATAGGCTGTACTTTCATCGTGCTACCCGATATAATTGATCGCGAATATATTTTCATCAACTCATGAGCGTCAAAGAAAAGGATATCGCTGAAACTGTCAAGGTTTTCCTTCGCGAGCGACCCAGGTTACCCACAGACTATAATCAAACCAACAATGCTACCACCTCAGCTAATGTTGATGGGAGCACCAGTGGCATTCAATCTATTACTTCCAATAATAAGAGCTGCACGTATTATTCCGCAACAAGTAGAACAAAACAGCAGTTTGTAGTGGACCGATTTTTTGGTGGGGATATTATTCAAGACGAAATATTTGAGGAAGCTGCACTACCAATTGTGGATACATCACTTCTTGGTTATGCTGGGTTGATCCTTGCATATGGACCTACATCTAGTGGTAAAACGTTTACAATGCGGGGAGGAAGTGCTGAGCGAAGAGGAATCATGCCCCGTTGCATTGAATATCTGCTAAATAATAAGAATAATCAATCAATTGAAATATGGGCATCTTACTTGCAAATCTATTGTGAGACAGTGACGGATCTCTTAACCACAAGTAATCAAGCAACTTCAATTGGTGCGAATTCTGCTACAACCGCTGGAGATACAAGCTATATTCCGCCCATGGAGAATGACCGGTCCTCAGCAGTTGGTCTGGCGATTCGGGAGAAGGCAGATGGGAGCGGTGTTTATGTTGAAGGTCTCAGCAAATATCGAGTGACTTCTTTGGAGGATCTATATGAACTTTTAGCAAGAGGAGACGAAAACCGTTCAACAGCTGCTACGAATTACAATGAAACATCATCTCGTTCTCATGCTGCCTTGATGTTGAGCATCATCATTCCCGATGGATCTAATAGTGCAGAAAATTCTTCCAATTCATATAAAGAAGGACAGTTGGTGTTGGTTGATTTGGCAGGTAGCGAACGCTCTAAAGCATCAGAAGGACGTGGCTATCTCCGAGCGGAAGAAGCAAAAGCTATTAATTTATCCCTGTCATCATTGGGAAATTGTATGTCTGCCTTAGCAGAAGGTAGAAACCATATTCCATATCGTGATTCAAAGTTGACCCGTCTTCTTCAAAATTGCTTGGGTGGAACCGCTCGAACTGCTGTTATTGTGACAGTTTTACCAGGTGATGACTCCACTGGAGAGACATTGAACGCGCTTCGATTTGCAAGTCGGGCATCGAAAGTAAAAGTTTTGGCGAAAGTCTCCCATTATAAGAATTATGAAGCCATGTACAAAGAAACAATGAATAAGTTAAAGTCCTTGGAACATTTGCAATTACATCAACAAACTGGCAGACACAATGATTTTGTCTCAATTGAGGAAGTAAGAAAGAGAGAAGACATCATTGACAAGCAAAAGTTGGAGATTGATAATATGCGACAACAAATACTGGCTCTTCAACGAGAAAATGATATATTAAGGTCTTCAGTACCTTGCAATACTTCATTCTCAGGCGTATCAGTAATAGCACCATCTGATTCTCATCGACAAATTCAATCTCCCACAGTTATCGATGGTCAAGATGATAGATCGTGGAAAGAGAAAATAGATGGGTTGACAAAGGAGCATCTACAAGTAATTGATTCGATGAACAAAACTTTTCAAAGTAGATTAAATGAATGCAAACTCAACATTAAGTCTCTTTCTCAAGATGTCATAAATGCCCAAGTGGATTTGAAACAAGAAAGAGAAAAACATCTAAAAACAGTTCAAGATTTGCGGATGATGCAAGAGAAGAAGATGAAAGATGAGTTAGAACTGAGAAGTCGCATCGACGAATTATTACAAGAGAATAGCAGTAAACAGAATTTGGTCGATGATGCAAAGGCTTTGATGGAAAGTATTATTGCTGCTAAAGGTCAGGTGGAGATGGACTTGTTATCGACTAAAGAGCAATTGCAATCAATGGTTACTGTCGAGAAAGTTAAGGAAATGGAGTCTCTTTTCATGGACACCATCACGAGATTGAGCGAACGCGTCCAAAATTTGGAAAGGTCCAAACGTGGAGGGTCTTCGTCTGGAGGAGGTGGGGCGGGGTCTGGTGGAGGGTCCCGTCTTTCGGTGGACCAAAGCAAAGGTTATCAATTCTGGAACCCAACAAATGGAAATGAAAGCAAATTCGGAGATGGAGATAGTGTCAAAACAAGTTCGTCAGATCGCGTCGTGCGGTTAGAACCTGGTGGACGTATTCGCAGCACAGTGATACCACCGATTACGGCAGAACCAATGAATCGAGCGTGGTCAGGCGATTTAGATAGTAAACCATTAGCCCCAACTGTTCCGAAAAAGCGATGATAGCGCTGTGACCCATGCTATGATTTGGTTTTGTAATATAGATAGTTGATCATTAATGAGAAATATAATAAGACGGTTAAATATAAGAAGTAAATTATCTGATAATAAGACGGTTAAATATAAGAAGTAAATTATCTGACTATCTATTCCAGATGGCCAAAAAGCCTCGAAATGGAAAAAAAGCCCAAAACATCTAAACCGTTGGCTTTGCAAACTGTGGCCCAATGGATCGATTATCTTGTTGTGAAGTATTGGGCAATTGTTCATTACTTACGATATTACGATTTAAAAAGAGATTGTCATTGTGAACAATTTGGCATCTGCATTATCACAAAACATTTCCAATCGTGAACAGCTTATATTTGATTTAGTACGAGTTCTATTAGGAATTCGTCATTGTTTGATGCGATTGAACGACGGACAAACTGCAATTGACTAATAACAGTAAAAAGATCACCGTAAAAATACCGCAACAGAGTAAGGTAGTGCATTCATTGAACCACCACAACGTTGACTTTTGCTCTCTCTCTCTCTCTCTCTCTCTCTCTCTCTCATTCCAGCATATTCATACAAATCAATATATCCAAAAACGTCTAGACAACGATCTTGTCAACCATAGAGTCAAAAG
>JACCEA011013521.1_pt1 | contig 13742 bp, 10 predicted proteins | sample 7449851 | NCBI WGS metagenome assembly JACCEA01 (sample SAMN15323453, study PRJNA562643) | freshwater metagenome | isolation source: river surface water | place: USA:Blue River Watershed | collected 2017-08-18 | reverse complement strand
CATCGGTGAAATCCTCGGAGTCTGTAGGTAGTCAACAATGGATGGAGGAGAAGAAAGGACTAGAAGAGAAACTGCAGCAGGCTGCGGAATATATCCAGTATCAAGATGAGCAGTTGGCTTTGAAGGATGAGGAGCATTCTTGCTGGATGGCCGATCGTGTTGTTCTTGAACAGAAGTTGCAACAGGCGAATGATTTTATTGTTTGTCAGGATGAGCAGTTGAGTGTGTGTCGCAGGGTAACCAACTTTGCAGGGCATGACGAAATTGGTTTACTTAAAGCTCAATTGGATAAGGTAGAACGACGTTTGAAAGAGAAGGAAGATGATTACGATAAGATTGTGCACGATTTAATTGATGCAAAGATGCAAGTAGCTAATGCGATGAATGATGTTGATAATGAGAGGAAACGAGCGAATGATTTGAGGCGTCAGCTGAGAGCATTGTCGTAATTAAAGCAAGCTGATAGATTATTAGAATTAATTTAAATTTCGTATTTAAAAAGTTTGATCATTTTCTAAACAACTTGAAATAATATCGCTTATCATGGAGAAACTTATTTTGAGATACAGAGAAGTTTTCAGTACATCCATGGTAATATCTTTTGGATTCTTTAATTCATCAATGTTATTTATTTGATCTGGTTTGTCCAATATATGAACCTTCCAAGCGTCTTCACCAACGCACTGGTCAGAATCTTGCCCGGTAGGGACATCAGATGAAGTTGTCACTACAAAATGAATTTTTTGCGATTTTGCTAGAATCCCAGCAAGTTCTAATCTCGATAAACCTTGTGGTCCACCAACATTCAACACCCTGTCACAGGTTGTATCAATAGAATTCGACAAATATGCTTGAACCAAACGTAAAATCACAGTATTTACATCTTCAATGTGCACAAACGATCTTTTTTCATCTGCTTTAAGACCAATGTCCTTCCGTGAACGAAAAGAATTCCACAGAAATTGAAGAAATTTCTCGCCTGCTGGCTGATAAACGAAGGGTTTACCAACCATATTACTTAAGCGCAAACAATAGGAATTGGGTAAAGTTAAAACTTCTTTCTCAAAGAGCCTTTTTGATAAGCCATAGATATTTACAGGATTAAACTGCAAACTTCCATGAAAATCATGAATCTGGTACGGAGCATGTTCACCATCATAAACCATATCCGTAGATGCAAAAATAAAGAGACATCCTGGAACATAGTGTTTGATCTCATCAAGAAGATTGCTGGGACAATTCACTCTCATTGCCGCTTCTGGATCAGCATGACATATTGCAGGGGAAGAGACTGCTGCAAGATGAATGACAATATCAGGCTTCAAGTTTTGAATCACCATAGCAACCGAATGATTTTCACTTGGATGAGCAGAAAAATCCATCAACATTCGATTTTCTTTTATTACCCAATGTGGCACCCTGTTGGGATTACTATAAGTGCAGAATATTTGCGTTATTTGACTGTCTTCAATCTGGACTTCGGCTGTGCTCAAAAGCTTTTGAAATACAAACTGGGCCATCCAACCATTGGCACCAGTTATCAATATAGACCTTCGATTCACTGATAGAGGTGACAATGTTACTTTCATTTGATGCACAATTTGAATAAGCATAGACGAGAACTTAAAGATATCCGCGAACGAATTGTATATGTACAATGAAATTCGCATGCGTCCTCCTCTGACAGATACATGAACGTCATTCTCTTTCAAATAGTGGGAAATATCTGCAATATTAATACCCAAATCCATTGCTCGACTCGTCAAGGATAGTCCAATAATGTGCCCCGCTTGAATTTCTCGTGGAATAAAGATAAAATCTTTAATACTTGATAATTGCGATATTAAGGTTTCCGCAAGAATTTTTGAGTGTACCATGACACGCTCAGGAGATATCTCCAACACTATTTCCAACCCTCTAATAACCATAGGAACGAGGACAGGGTTGGCACGACCGCCCGAATCAAATTTTCTACTGTCATCAAAAAAGGACGACGGGTAACCTGATGAATCATTAAAAAAGATGACTTCATCCCATACCGCTAAATCCGAATCCATTCGTCCTCGCTCATGCAGATCGAGTGGGAGCCATAAGCTTTGATGCTTTGGATTTATATAAACCAGACTCATTCCATACGGAGAAAGTAACCATTTATGTACAGAGCAAGCAACAAAGTCGGGACGTACACGACTTACAGAAAACGGCAGAGCGCCAATGGATTGTGTACCGTCTACAACCAACAATGGCCTTCTTCCAACTTTGTCAGTACCACGATATTGATGGGTGGCAGCGTATTGATCAAGCCGTTGATTGAGTACATCGAAATTAATGTAAGATCCATCACACCAATGGACTTGAGGTATCGCAACCACGGATATATCTTGACCATTCTGTTCACTAACATCAATCGCTTCTAAAATTTGCGTTGTCCAGGTATAATCATGAGGTTGCTGAAATGGCACAACAAGCAACGATGCACCGGTATCTTGACAAACCGTTTGCCAAGGATAAATGACCGAACCCATTTCTTTCTCCAAAACGAGAACTAACTCATCTTTTCGAAGCAATCCCAACCGCACAATATTTCGTGCAGCTAATGTCATCGCAAAGCTGGTGGATGGCATAAGAGCGATGTTTTCCGGTTCCGTATCAATCAATGTGGAGAAAAGAAAGCGTAATTTTTGGGTATCATCATATGTTCCTCGCAGACCAACCCAAGGAGTTTCTTTAGAAGTAACAGTTTGATAACCTATCGCTGTCACTGATTTCGGTTGTATGGATTTACCCGCAGTATCAAAGTATACATACGGGGTCAAAGAGCTGAATTCCCTTTTCAATATGGCGCTAATGGAGGTTGCCATGGTTGACAATACGGGCGAAAAATATTATTGCAGTCACCATACGAAATATGCTATCACCTAATTATCCTCTAATGGTCGATAAGGTGGAACATAAACTATAAGACACGAATAAACCAATATTTGTACGATGTTGATATGGGATTCGCCTTTATTTTACAATAAACTACTCCTAAGTATGGAATAATATTGTACTTCTATAATACTTATTAGTATTAGGCCTTATAATAATGATGATAATAGGTATCTTTATTCCTGGTGGTCTAAAAAAAATAGAAGCACGGTCTACTGCTGCGGCCTACTGCGGCCTGCTGCTGCTGCTGTTGCCTCTGCGCCGCCCTGCTCGGTTAGCTAACACAAGTTGTTGAAGATTTTGATAGCATTTAAATGGTCTAACAATTCATCCCACAATTCCGATCTCTCAAGCTTTGGTATGAATATGCATAGAAAAGTACCTGGAAATGAAGGTGCTTTAGCGTCTAGTACTAATATACTAGTTGCTTGGGCAAACCGTACCACTAGATATAGAGCTATACCGGTATACCGGTGTAGAAGAAGGAAAAATCACTTTTTTCTATTATGACAGCCTTAGGAATATTACAATTATTAAATCCCTCATCAAAATGCATAATTTGGATCTAGTGAAGTACTCCTTGATGTAATAATGACAAAATATCATCTAGCATGAGAATAGGATCAACACATCAACTGTCCATTCAATGATAGTCCACTTTGGATTTTTGCATATATTGAGAGACAAAGATGCTCTATTTCTTGATGAATACGCTTTAAGACTATCTTAGTGACAGATTCGATGATGTAGTTGGGATTTTCTGGAAGATTCCATCGCATGATTGGGCTAACAACCTTCAGACTCTTAGGTCCAATTTTTCCTGCCAAGATAATGCAAGCATACTTGCAAAAATCGTCTTTTTAATGGACTTGATTATTGAAGATTACCGTGGAGTATTGATTTTAAGTATTGTAAGATATTTTTTGAGCAGAAATTCAGGAGGTTGGACAGTAGGATGAGTTGGTATCGACTGAGGAATCAAAATGTCGATTGTAAGGTCATTTTTAATTATATTGGACGGTCAAGATGGAATCTGCTTAAAAACAGTATTTTCCTGGACTCATATATTTAAAAGGATGAGGGGTATAGATGTATTCTGATGGTATATTCAGCAGAAACGCATTAGCCTATCTCAATCACTCTGAAATAAATACGTACGTGGGAAGCAGAAAATAATTATGACGATGACGGGAAAGTCTGGTCCGATACAATGTATTTGATGATGTCATATTTTGATAAGGTCATGATTGATCACTCTTAATGATGATATACAGGTTGAACCTGTTATTCATTGTATCTTTTGCATCTTTATTGCTATTGTCATGCATGATGACACATAATAAATGGATAGTTGTTGTTATTACAGTAAGATGTGGGGAGCTTAGATTATACCATATACCATCCGGTTGGTATATGCGAGTACAATATGTATGACGGTCGTTGACCATGTGATAATATCCATCAATGGTTGTGGTAATGAATGCAGTCGTATTTTCAACTTAACTTTTTCGATCAAGGTTTGGGAAGTTATTAAAACTTGCCGCCTGAATCTGAGCTACAATGTTAAGTCATAAAATAGCAATTCGGTTGTAAACGAAAATCCAGTGGACTTGAAGACTTAAAAATTTAACAATCGTTGTCGTCTTCCTCCTTGCAAGCGTCCGGTTCATATTTTTGTAGTCTCTTCCTTAATTCCCGAATCTTGGAACTCTGAGCTTGCATCATTTTCCTCATTTGTTGAAATTGTGATGTCTCGGCAACACGTTTGGAATTTTCCTCCTTAGCTTCCTCTAATGCACGCTCCAACTCCTTCGAATGAACATCCTCACTGTACTTACTTTCTGCTAAAGATCTTGAATTCTTTTCAGCTCTCAACAATCGCTCTCGCAAACTACTAACTTCTGCTTGCAATCTTGCGTTTGTTTCTTCCAGTCGAGACGTCTCGTCCCTCATTAATTTCGCTTCATCGCGGAACGAGGCCTGAAGATTTCCCATTAGTGGCCACCAAAACCGGATCGCAATATACCACATACCAATGTTCCTGCTTTCTTGGCTGCCCGGGGAACCGCATCAAGACTCATTTTTTCAATCGCTTCAATGAGCGCCTAATATGAAAAGGAAATCACATCAATGAACAGTGTAAATGCTTTGAGCTGACCTGATTTTCCAAGCTTGAAGTCTCCAATTGAATATCAACACCCTTTTCTTGAGAATTTTCAAGCAACTGATTTAGGGCTAAAGCTCCCATATTGATCATCCCGCTCACATCCCCACTGATTTGGGCCTAAATTGCATAAAATATCCATTCAAATGAGAAAACTGCTGAGTACGTTGTTACCTTCACAGCAGAACTCAAAAAATCAGCGAAATCAGATACATCCTCCCGAGTGTACATATCTTCGTTCAGACGGTCTGCTTTCACTTCATCGATCTCTCTCTGGAGTGCACGTAACATTGCTTCCTTTTTTAATCGAAAGAATTTCAAATACTTTCTGATTTGTTCATGATTATCATCACTCAAAGTCGAAAAAGGATTCATTTTGAAAACTTGATAGTTGGAGCTCAAACAAATGTCCATGCAAACAAAAATATTTGCTGCCTCGCCTTTTTCAAACGACGAGAAGGCCGAAAAAACGTTTTTGCGTTTTTGCTTTTCTGAGGCCTGTGGCCTGAACAAACGCGTTCGATAAGGTATTGTACAATATGGTACAATACAATTGTCTCTCGAAGCCTGGAATTCCAACAGCGGAACTACATAATCTTGAGAGGATAAGTAGGGATGGAGAGGGAAATGCAGGTTTAAAAGTTGGAAGCCAATTCTGCAAAATGTAGAAGTTTCAGCTCTTTTACTGCAATTGCGTTGTCCTTCCACATATCGACGTATAATGCTTATCACTTCTCAAGTAAAAGCTTTAGTAGCAGAAGATTGACATCTTGGGGTTGTTTTTGGGTGCCCAGACTGATGTACAGGTCGGGTCATTTGTGTTGATGGGGATGGTTGCGTCTGCAATTGTCAGGACATCGAAGTTGAGTGCTGACCAAAAAGAGAGAATCCAACATGCATTCGTTCGAATGCGATGAAATTACGTCACGATTGGAAAACCTCACCATTCCATATTGAGATGTTTGTTTGGATTCTATTAAAATTTGGATAATGTAATTATCATCAACGGAGCATGACATCTCCTTGTGTAATCCGAACTGTGGGTGAGTGAAACCTTCGGATGTTGAATTTTGTTAAGGTGAAGTATAGACCACCCCATAAGCATAATGCGCTTTTTGATACATGCTATAATTCGCCGCAATTCTGTCCATGACGATATATATTTCATAATGTGTGTTTCTGGTGGTGTTGGTATTTGATACAATTTCAAGTGACGAATCAAAATGGCACTATCAGCGGGTGTACTGGACGTATCGCAAGCATAAAAAATGTTCCATATACAGTATAACAATCAAGTAGTCTCAACGCACTATCCAACCTTAGCTCTATCTGTGGAACTACAAATGAATGTCCACCGATGGACCTGCCTCGCCAGTAAACCAAGGTCGGTAATTTAAGGCAATTGAAATGAGTAACAAGTTTGTCAAAAGGATAGTGCAGCGTACATCGAGGAAGGGATCCCCCGACAGATGAAACGGTCGACTAGCATTGTTTGGATGACATTAACAGCAAAGATTATCTTCATTGATGATGCAGCGGAAACCTACATGAAACGGCTGTATATCTCTGAAATGCGTGCAATATTTAACAGATTCGTGAAGATTGTTGCATTCACTGGTAAGTCTACTCCGAAAGATTGACGAAAATGCCTCCGGGCAATCAAACTTCACATATTTCTTGTTTAGTTCCAATTTGTTGGGTGTTATTCTATCATATGGTCTGACTGTCTGTTCAGTTTCACACCTGTTGTTGCTGCTCCTGTCATTGTATCAGCCATCGCCACGTTGCTGCTGGTTTTGTATCGGCTAGCTACTCCAATTTCCTTTACTGGTGTGTTAGTTGGTGAAGCTAGCGGAGTTCAGAGTTGCACTGCTGCTAGCGCTCCTTCGGTACAAGAAGCTCACGGTTCAGATGATGAACAGGACGGTGAAAAGACCAATTAGATTTGTCTATCGCTGGTAAAGCAATGTCCCTACCTCCTGTGTCATCTTGCTCCTGTGACCAAAGCTCCATCAAAGGCTGATGAAGAAGAGTTGGACTACTCATTCCTTAATAGTGAGATTTACGACACTCCTGTTGTCGCTCCTGGAACTCAAAGTAAGCGAAGAATCACACATGGAAAGAAACATCATCGAGCAATGAACAAGAAATTTAGATTAAATGAATCTTTAGGAGAGGATCAAATGCCGAAAGTAAAAGGAGAAAGAAGCCAGTTGGTGTGAGAGAATTTATGACTTCTCGTTGCAGTGCTACTGCTTGTATATATATATAGCCCCTGCTGTATCTGTAGACACAGTGTGCGGCCTTCCTGGTGCCACACCATATCGTGGTTATACTTGTTTATCTGTTTGTTTCCAATTTCCAATAGTTAGAAGTGTGTGCTAGCTCTTAGCAATCTTGTTTATGATGATGGTCCTTATTTGTTTGGATCTATAGAAAATAGGGACTTTCTCTAACCTGCAGGCCCAACCGCTGTAACTGATTAAAGTGCGAAAACAACAACATCTGTTGCTGTCTGATGTTTGTCAGTGTATTTTATACTTCTATCACATCATTATACTACTCGTAATTACGGTTGGCACGGGTAGAACGAGGATTCGGTTTATATATATCCCTAACATGCATAAATCAAAACTATAACCATTTTTTGTGATTCCTTTTGGTCCTCCACAAACTTCAGGATGTATCCGACCTACCTACTCAATGACAGTTCATGATACATTGATTATCGACTCTAAATAAGCTAAATCATACGTTTGGCCCTGAAAATCCTCCAATTTTCACAGAATTTTGGTGGAATTTTAAAGGAATTCCACCACTTCTCCATCAATTTTGATGAAAATGTGAAACAATCATCAATGAAAATGATGAAATTAACAATAATTTCATTGTTATTTGGGTTCATAAACCAATTGTATGTGTAATGTATGATCCAATTGATGCACTTGTAGTGATGATTTAGAGGTATGTCGTAAAAGTTAGGGGAAAACAAGTAAATCGGCGAAAACTGGTGCCCAGAGGACAATATTTGACATGACTTATGGTTAAGGAAGCTCTGTCTTCATCATTCTACATTGTTCGACAAGTGTGTACTTTATTGCCGTCGAAAGCGTAATTGGTCTGCATGATGAGCAACTTGTCCACTAATAAGGATAAACTTCCAATATCAAGAATATAGTGACATGCTTCAAGTTGGATCCATCCAATACATATGTGTTTTGAAATGTCACAGCTCTACACTGGCACTTAGCTCTCAAATAGTATGTACCTAACCTAACCATTCTCTCCTTGCAATGAATCACGCCGATGTTTATGCCACACTCCCTCACCTTCTAGAAAATTGTGGTACAAGCCAAACGACCAATATTAATTCATACATAGATTTGAAAACAATGACACAAGGAAATGTATCCAACGTACACATATCTAGAGTAATGGATGACAAAGTTTGGTCTATTTCACTTCCATACGAGATCATAACCGATCAATATCACTCCAAATCTTGGATATCGACCCTTCACAAAAGGTGAAATCATATCATAGGGCGAATGGTCGAAACACTGCTGTAATTGTTGGAATATGGTATCTCACAGTCAAGCACTTGGAGGAATTTCGGTGTCATCTGTTTGATGGAGAAAAAAGGCTATATAAATGATACTTGATATATAATACCAAGTATATGGATTGTTCTTGGCTCATAAATGCGTTTTTGCGTATGTTTAAGATCAAACAAAAGCGTTTATTGAGGTTAGGGATATAGACCAGTGGGGTCATTGGGGGATGAGCTGTGATGAGTGGCAGGCGATAGGTATTTCCCATTTCGTCAAGCAAATCATTTTGATGGCACAATAATTTGTTGTGTTGGTTTAAATTTGGTGGAAATACTCAAATTTTACTTGGGTTCCCTGTCGAAATGGCGTCATATTCATTGGGTGGTCAAGCCACATTTAACATGCAGCATGGATTTGTCGAAGCATTGGTGAGAGGATTCCGATCGGGATTTTTGACTGATGAAAACTACCATCACTTGTCTCAATGTGATAACTTAGAGGTATGGAATCATGTGCGCGTTAGTTCAAATCAGAAATTGATTGTATAAATGAGTTGTTTCAACCTGCCCTACAACGCACTAGAAAAAAATTGTTTTCACAACGAGGATCGTTGTTATCTTTCTAGCTGTCGTTTCTTTGCTTATTTATCATTTTTTCTGAAGCAGCTTTAAATAGCCATTTTTTCTTCGAACTTCAGCAATGTGTGTATTTACTTAAATTTTTGTTTCCCGTTTTAGGATATGAAATTGAACCTACAAGAATCTGACTATGGAGCAATTCTCGCTAACGAATCCAATGTTACTCCACCATTAATAGAAAATCGCGCCCTGAATAAAATGGTAACTGAGTTCTTCTTCCTTCGTGCTCAAGCAGTCGAACCATTAGCATCATTTTTGGATTACATCACATATGAATATATGATTGAAAATGTGATGTTGTTGTTGCGAGGCACTCTAAGTGGTCGCAATATCAATGATCTTATTTCTCAATGTCACCCTCTCGGTATGTTTCGTGAATCTACTATGCGTAACATTCCGTCCTTTGAGGCCAGTCCTCGTGGGTATGCTGAGCTTTATGAGACAGTACTGGTGGATACTCCGGTTGGTGTTTATTTCCAGCGCTACCTGGACCAACAATCCACTAAGGTCTCTGTTGCATCAGATGTTCGAAATGTTTTGGAGGAAGTTCAAATTGAAATTCTGAAAAACTCTCTGATGAAGCTTTATTTAGAAGATTTTTATTCATTCTGTGAAAACTTGGGGGGTGAAACAGCAGAGGTAATGTGTGGATTGCTTAGAGCTCGCGCTGATAGAAATGCCATAAACATAACTTTAAATTCATTTGGAACCCCTTTGAACGATCCAGCGATGAGAGAATCTCACCGCAAAGGTTTATACCCTTCGATCGGTGACCTTTATCCAGAAGGCATCGATTTGTTGACAAGAGTTGACGATGATGCGAAACTGGCACAGACTTTAACTTTTTATCCTGTTTACAGAAATATTTTTGAAAAAGTGACCAATGCTTCTTCAGAAGAGTTTTCCGTAGATGATGAGTTCTTCAAATATGAGTCTAAGCTATTTGAACTTGCTTTTGAATCACAGATGCATTTTGGTGTTTTCTATGCATATGTGAAGCTTAAGGAACAAGAGATCCGGAACTTAGTGTGGATTGCTGAATGCATTTTGCAAAGAAGAAAGGATCAAATCAACAAGTATGTTCCAATTTTTTCAAGTGAAAAGAAGGCTCACTGATGATTTGAAAATTTTCAATTATAGCAACTTGCCTTATATTTTGTTGTACGTAATTATTCTAATGGAATTATATTTTTACAACATCTGCCGGTTTCACGAATAACATCATCCTATCAGAATCTTTCTCCCCAAGGTCATAAACCTTAAGTGGATGATTCCCTCTTGCTTCCCAGTGAAAAATAACACGTGGTAATGGAATGCGACCTGTACTGAGTGCAACTGCTCGAAGTGATATAGATTCATGTGTCCCCGCAGAAACCTTCATGAGGAAGAAGCAGAATTACACATGGAAACAAAACCAATTCATAGAGGGACTTACTTCCAACACTGTCGATGTATTACCTGCTAAGAGATAATATTCGCTCAGCATGACTAAAATATTTATCTTTTCACTACTTGTCGCTTTGTTGTACAATTGAAAAATTATAGAAAATTCAGTACCTAGACTTATTACTGGGGGTGCAATCATTTCGATGAAAAATGGGGAATGGTCAACCTAGGACGCAGATTTATGATGAAATTAAAAAGGACTTATTGTGGTACGTACCTGCATGTGCGGAACTGGAAACCGTGATATGGAAGTCAGGGTAACCGACACTGCATCAGCAATAATGGTCCCTCTATCAGCCCCAAGCATTACATCGTTCAGATCACACCCATACAACAGCCAATCATACGCTGAACATGCAGCACCGAAAAGACCACATTTGAAGAATTGCTTACCGTCATTGATAAAATCTGCGCAAGGAGGATTTAAAGGATCCAACCCTGTTACGCGCCAACGTAGCTCCAACACGCCAGGTGCGACGGCTGTCTGAAGTTTACCGGCTTTGTCAGTTGCTTGGTACCGAAAAGGTACTGAAGTAACATAATCTTCATTTGGCTTCAATTCAAACCTACAATCATTGCAACAAGCTGGAGATAGAAATTCCACTAAACCATTATCATCTAATTTTATACCAGTAAACGTTTTCATCGTTGAACCATCAATCGTAATAGATGCAGAACCAGGTAGAGCATTTTTACATCGGACATGAGCAGTCAATATATTTCTGCTATTTGGAAGTATTGTGAGTGAATTTAACTGATACTGATCCCTGTGATCCATGGCGCTAACAGTAAAATCAACCATCATAGGTCGCAAAGGCTGAATTTGAATATGAAGTTCTTTGATCATGGAAGACTTCAAAACTCCCAACGGAACAAAGTCGACGGTAAGTTTGACGTTTATAACCGGCTTGTCGCATCGCTTAACACGCAGAAATATGGGAATAGTAAAAATGCTACCGGCAGGAAGTGAGCAAGTAAGTTGTAGTGGTGACGCTGGCTGTTGAGAATTATTCAGTACAAATGGATAGAACGAGATATCTTGATGAATATCGTTTTTCCGTTGTTCGTTTAGCTGTATTATTTGCCGCATGTCAGGAGACCAAAACAGAGCATCATCACCAGAACCTTCAGAGCTAGCCATGACTTTGTCGCTGGACATATAAATTTTTCCATTAGTAAGATCATATCTTCCAACTTTGCAGACCACATCGACACGATGAAGTAAACCTTCCAAAATAGAAACTGGCATCGTAGGACTAATGATACTCAATAAAGAAGTTGGCTTATTGATCATGACAAAATCAGGCGGTTCATAAGGGCAAAATAAATAACTATCTTTCGCAGAACATGGTTTTCCAGGCATTTTGCGAACACGTTGCACCGTTTCAGGATAGGCAGAAATCACGAACGACAGTCCTTTTTCTCTTTCTTTGAATTCATCGTTATTAAATTCGTTTTTCCGCATGTACCACGACAGTGCCCCACGATCCAAGCAAAATGCACTCTCTGCACCGACAAATCGACCAAATTCTTCTTCCGTAACCTCTAACTCAAAAGAAAAACGTGCCGGAATGCCAGGTTTCAATTGCAACCTTGCTGGATCCCCAGAATCTACACACACCCTCTTAATCACAGAATCCTCAATAAAATGAAACGTGATTTCATCAAACGACAATATATCAATAAAATTGGATGTTATTGCGATCGTTACTGTAAGTGTTTGACCTAATTCAACAGAAGGTTTATCAAACGTTGTCTTGATAATAAACATGGGATTTTCTCGATTGATATGGATAACATAACCAACGGGAAGAGATTTGAGGGGTAAATGTGATCTTGATCCATATTCTGAACGACTAATAATAGGCGTAAACGAAGTGGTAATAAAGGAAGATTTTTGGCACACCAAAAAAGAATTTTTGACAAAATTATCTTCACCAGAAACACTTTCAGACGGACATAATGTTTTCATGAATAGTGCCATCAAATTCAAATGTAATTCCTCTAATTCCGGCCTCGAATATATAGCGGAAGCTCCGTTACTATATATAATTAATGCAGCTTTAATGTACTCGCTAGGTCTTCCAAGAATAGCTGCACACTTAAGGACCAAACCAAGAACTGATATTGAAGGATACGTCCAGCCTTCCAAGCTCAGAAGAGTCGATGCCCATAAAAGGTGAGTCATGGCTAACTCATAATCATTGTCTCGAATGTTCTCCTCCGCTATCAACGCCAGCAAAATTCCCCTACGACGTGTGTAGGTGGGATTCAATCGTTCCAGAGATTGTTTCAAAAACTCAAGGATCATTAGGTGGTGATCGACTTTTATTTCTTGCTCTTGCAAATATTCTGCATAAAGACGTTCAGACTCTTCATGACTAATATGAAATTGTCCAATGAGAGGATCCAATAATTGAGGAGAAGAACCTAAAAATTTGGGTGTCACAATATGCATCCCTCGAAATGTAGTTTTCTTTTCAACTTGTACGTCTTCAATGCCGAAGGATGATAATGACGAATTAATTGCGATGCGCTCAATCACATCTCGCTTAATTTTATCAAAACTGAATTCTCGTTTTTGCGTGTATCTTGCTGCGTTATGAAAGTAGAAAGCTCGGTCTGCAGAAGGGTGCGATTCTTCTTTTATTCCGAAAGCGTCTAAAAGTTGTGCAAAAACAATATACTGATCAGAAACCCATGCATGATGCCTCCAAGGATGAGCACTATACAATTTAACGAACACTGACATGTGCGTCTTAAATTGTTGGAACGCTTCTTCCATAGATCCAGATGAAAATAGAATGTTGCACAACTTGAAATGAGAAATTTCTGCCACCGTTTTCACTTGGTCGTACAATTCTTCATCAATTGTTTCTATAGAGGCCGCCAATGCATGATAGGCTTGGCGATAATATCTTAGCGAGTATGTTGGTTGATTTTGAAATTCATTGAGAAAAGCAATCTTGAAATTAAATCTAGCCAGCAAGATGCATTCTAGAACTCCTTTAT
>JACCEA011672835.1_pt1 | contig 13748 bp, 13 predicted proteins | sample 7449851 | NCBI WGS metagenome assembly JACCEA01 (sample SAMN15323453, study PRJNA562643) | freshwater metagenome | isolation source: river surface water | place: USA:Blue River Watershed | collected 2017-08-18 | reverse complement strand
AGACGGCTCGGTGGTCACCGGTCACAACCAGATTGGCGACCTGTTCATCAAGGGCCCCAGCGCCGCGCTGATGTACTGGAACAACCGCAGCAAGACACGCGACACCTTCCGCGGCGAGTGGACCAAGAGCGGCGACAAATACACCCGCGACATCGACGGCTACTACACCTACGCCGGTCGCAACGATGACATGCTCAAGGTCAGCGGCATCTACGTCTCGCCCTTTGAGGTGGAGGCCACGCTGGTGCAGCATCCGGCGATTCTGGAGGCGGCGGTCATTGGCAAGGAAGACAGCGACGGCCTGACCAAGACCAAGGCCTTCATCGTGCTCAAGGCGGGTCAGCAACTGGACGAGGCCGCGGTCAAGGCCTTTGTCAAGGAGCGCCTGGCGCCCTACAAGTACCCACGTTTCATCGAGTTTGTGGCCGAGTTGCCCAAAACGGCCACCGGCAAGATCCAGCGTTTCCGCCTTCGCGATCTGGAAGGGCAGGCCCACTAAACGGCTGGATGCAGAACGCCCGAATCGGGAGAGTCTCTGTGCCAAGGCACAGAGCGCCGAAGGAGCAACCGCCCCGGAAACTCTCAGGCAAAAGGACCGATTCGGAACGGCACATCGGTGCCCAATACTCTGAAGAGTGATCGGGATGCGTCATCCCGGTCCACCGCAGGAGCAAGTGCCCAACCCCCTCGGGGCCGGCGCGAATCTCTCAGGTCTCAAACAGAGGGGGTCATGCAGTCCACATCCGGTGGACCGCGTGTCTTTCAATTCGAGACGTTTTTTAAAGAGAGAGATCGCGCTATGAAAAAGCACATGGTGGTCATTGGGGGTGGCATCACGGGCGTCACCTCGGCCTATGCCCTGATTCAGCAGGGCTTTGAGGTCACCCTGATCGAGAAGAACCGCTACCCGGGCATGGAGACCTCGTATGCCAACGGCGGTCAGCTCTCGGCCTCGAATGCCGAGGTCTGGACGCACCCGTCCACGCTGATCAAGGGCATCAAGTGGATGTTCAAAAACGACGCGCCCCTGCTGATGAACCCCACCCCGACCTGGCACAAGCTGAGCTGGATGGCCGAGTTCATTGCCGCGATTCCGAAGTACCGAGACAACACCGTGGCCACCGCGCAGCTGGCCATTGCCTCGCGCGAGCACCACTTTGCCTGGGCCGAGGCCGAGGGCATCGAGTTTGACCACAAGCGCAAAGGCATTCTGCACTTCTACCGCGACAAAAAGGGCTTTGACCACGCCGCTCAGGTCTCGAAGTTGCTGGCCCGCGGGGGCTTGCCCCGTCGCGCGGTGACGCCCGACGAGATCAAGGCCATCGAGCCCACCTTGCACGGTCAGTTCTACGGGGGCTACTTCACCGAGAGCGACTCGACCGGCGACATCCACAAGTTCACCTACGGCCTGGCCAAGGCCTGCGAGCGCCTGGGCGTGAAGTTCCTCAACGAGCACGAGGTGCTGAGCGTGGGGGCCAACGGCCAGAGCGCGTTTGTGCAGGTCAAGCATGCGGGCGATACCGACTCGCTGACCTTTGACGGCATCGTGGTCTGCGCCGGTGTGCACGGCCGCCGCCTGGCCGCGCAGCTGGGTGACCGCCTGAACATCTACCCTGTCAAGGGCTACTCCATCACGGTGAACCTGCCCGATGGCGCCAGCCAGGCCGCCGCCCCCGAGGTGAGCCTGCTGGACGACGAGACCAAGCTGGTGACCAGCCGCTTGGGCGTGGACCGTTTCAGGGTGGCGGGCACGGCCGAGTACAACGGCATCAACCTGGACATCCGGGCCGACCGCATCCAGCCGCTGATCCAGTGGGTCAACCAGTGCTTCCCGGGCATCGATACCCGCAAGGTGGTGCCCTGGGCCGGTCTGCGCCCGATGATGCCCAACATGCTGCCGCGCGTGGGCCAGGGCAAAAAAGCCAATGTGTTCTACAACACGGGCCACGGCCACCTGGGCTGGACCCTGTCGGCCATCACCGCCCACCAACTGGCCGGGCACGTCATGGCCTGGGCCCAGGAAACGCAGACCAGCGTTTCGGGCCGCACGGCGCTCCAGCAGGCCTGAAGCCCGCGCCGTTCAACCATTTTTTCCCCGCCGCAGAGCAGTACAAAAGACCGAATGGGTCAGCGGCATTTTTTCCCTAAGGAGACAAGCATGTCCATGATCAGTTACCAGGTCGAGGCCTTCGGCCGTCCGCTCGCGCAGGTGATGCGCGACATCCCCACCCCCCAGGGCAGCGAGGTCGTGCTGCGTGTGGGCAGCTGCGGCGTCTGCCACAGCGATGTGCACCTGCACGATGGCTTCTTTGACCTGGGCAACGACGTCAAGCTGGACATGACGCGCACCGTGCAGCCGCCCCGGACGCTGGGCCACGAGATTGCCGGCACGGTGGTGGCGGTGGGGCCGGACGCCACCGGCGTGCAAGTGGGCGACCGTCGCGTGGTCTTCCCATGGATTGGCTGCGGCACCTGCTCGCTGTGCGCCGCAGGCGATGAGCACCTGTGCAACAGCCCGCGCGCCCTGGGCATCCACCGCGACGGGGGCTTTGCCACCCACACCGTGGTCCCGCATGCCAAGTACCTGCTGGACTACGGCCAGCTGGCCGAGGAACAGGCCTGTACCTACGCCTGCTCGGGCCTGACGGCGTACAGCGCGCTCAAAAAAGTCGGCCCGTTGGGCCCCAAGGACCCCTTGCTGATCATCGGTGCAGGCGGTGTTGGCCTCTCGGGCATTCGGCTGGCGCGCCAGATGTTCGACACGCCCCCTATCGTGGTTGAGATCGATCCGAGCAAGTGGGACATGGCCCGCGAAGCGGGTGCAGGCCAGATCATCGACCCCAGTGCCGACGGCGCGCTCAAGTCGCTGCTCAAGGCCACGGGCGGTGTCGCAGCGGCCATCGATTTTGTGGGCGCTGCGGCCACCTTCAACTTTGGCTTTGGTGCCTTGCGCAAGGCGGGCAAGCTGGTCTGTGTGGGCTTGTTTGGCGGCTCGACGCCCATCGTGCCCGCCATGGTGTCCATGAAGGCGGTCAGCGTGACCGGCTCCTATGTGGGCAGCCTTGAGGAGATGCAGGAGCTGATGGCGATTGCCCGCTCGGGCGTGCTGCCCGATTTGCCGCTGGGCACCCAATCGCTGGCCAGTGCCACCGAGGCGCTGGACGCACTGCGCGCGGGCCGCATCCGCGGCCGCACCATCTTGAAGGCTTGAACACAGGAGCATCCCCATGGAACAAACCGATTGGCACAAGCTCAACCCGACGCATATTTGGCGTGAATGGATCGCCAAGAGCGAGGCGCAGTGGAGCGAGGCGGTGTCGCACCTGCTCAAGGACGAGCGCACGGGCGAGGCCCTGAACCGGCAGCTGAGCGAGATGCAGCTGATGCACCGCCAGTTCACCGAGCTGGCACAGGCCTCGCTGGCGGCGGCCAACCTGCCTTCGCGCAGCGACCTGGAGGCCCTGGACGAGCGCATGGGGCGGCTGGAAGACGGCCTGGCCCAGGTGGCGGCCGGCCTGTCGCAGCTGCAGCAAGCCATCACGGCCGCTTCGCTGGCACACACCCCGGTGCTCACGCCGCGCCCATCGCGCGGACGCAAGCCGGCTGCGGCCAAAGCCAGGGGCTGATGATGCACCCCGCCGCCCGCCCGGCCGCCTTGTCCGCGCTGCCCAACCCCGTTCAGCGCACGCTGGAGCGGATGGGCTTGCCGGGCACCGACTTTGCCGAACTGACCGGCCCCTTGGGGGCCACGCCCAAAGACACCATTTACGCGCAAGGCACGCTCAAGCTGCATCACTTTCGGCCGATGTGCCAGAGCGTGTACCGCGTGCCAGTGCTGATCGTGACCTCGCTGGTCAACCAGCCCTACATCCTGGACCTGGTGCCTGGGCAGAGCATGGTCGAGTTCCTGCTCAAGCAGGGTTACGACGTCTACATGATCGAGTGGGGCCGCCCGCGCAAAGCGCACCAGCACCTCACGCTCGAGGACCATGTGCTCGATCGCCTGCCGGCTTGTGTGCAGCAGGTGCAGGCGCACAGCGGCGAGCGGGAGCTCTCCATCATCGGTTATTGCGTGGGCGGTTTGCTGGCGGTGCTGTGGGCGGCGCTGAGCGCCAGTGGCAAGGGCGGCAAGGCCACGTCGCCGCTGAAAAACCTGGTTTGCATGGCCACCCCGGTCAACAGCGACGGGCTGGCATCGCTCAAGGCCTGGATGGGCGAGGACTTTGACGAGGAGGCCCTGCTGGCCGAGCACGGCAATGTGCCCGCCGAGTGGGTGCAAAATGCCCTGCGCGCACTGCGGCCCTTTGGCAAGGTGGCCGGCGCGATGAACCTGCTCAACCAGGCCGCCAAGCAAGAGGTCGTGCGCAGCAACCTGCGCATGGGCAAATGGGAATCGGACAACATCCCCTTCCCGGGGGGCGTGTTCCGCCAGATGGTGAACGACTTTTTGCGCGGCAACCGCCTGGTCAAGGGCGACTGGCAAATCGGCGGTCAGACGGTGGACCTGGGTCGCATCCGCGTGCCTTTTTTGCACCTGCTGGCCCAGGAGGACCACATCACGCCCTACGCCTCGTCGCGCGACCTGGTGCAAGCGGTTGGCAGCGCCGACAAACAAGAGCTCACGCTCAAGGGGGGGCATGTGGGCCTGGTGGCCGGGCGTGGCGCCGAAATGCGCATGTGGCCCGCCCTGGACGCCTGGCTGGCCCCCCGCTCGGTTTGACCCCTATTTTTTTCATACACAGAAGGACATTGAATGCGTTGCTATTGCGTGCTTCATCACGGCCAAGCCCTTGAGCTGGTGGAAACGGCCATTCCAGAACCGACGGGCACCGAGGTGCTGGTGCGGGTGCAGGCGGCGGGTGTGTGCCACACCGATCTGCACCTTTGGGAGGGCCATTACGACATGGGCGGTGGCAAGAAGCTGACGCTGGCCGAGCGCGGCATCAAGCCGCCGCTGACCCTGAGCCACGAAATCGTGGGCGAGGTGGTGGCCGCTGGCCCGGCAGCGCAAGCGGCTGGCGGCGTGCAGATGGGGCGCGAGGCCCTGGTGCACCCCTGGATCGGCTGCGGCGAGTGCGCGGCATGCCTGCGCGGTGAAGAAAACATCTGCATCAAGCCCCAGGCCCTGGGCGTGGCGCGGCCGGGCGGTTTTGCCGACTATGTGCTGGTGCCGCATCCGCGCTACCTGGTCGACATCGACGGCTTGAACGCGGCCGAGGCGGCGCCGCTGGCTTGCGCGGGCGTGACCACCTACAGCGCGCTGAAAAAACTGGGCGCCCGCATCACCACCGACCCGGTGGTGATCATTGGTGCGGGCGGCCTGGGCCTGATGGCCATTGAGGTGCTCAAGGCCTTGGGCGGCAAGGGCGCGATCGTGGTCGACATCGATCCGGTCAAGCGCGAGGCGGCCCTGGCCGCTGGCGCCTTGCAGGTGGTCGATGCGCGTGCCCCTGACGCGGTGCAACAGATCCAGCAGGCCACCGGCGGCGGTGCGCGTGCGGTGCTGGATCTGGTGGGCGCCACGCCCACCGTGACCCTGGCCATGGGCAGCGCCGCCCGCGGCGGGCACATCGTGATCTGCGGTCTGATGGGGGGCGACCTGACCCTGTCGCTGCCGGTGATCCCGATGCGGCCCCTGACCATCCAGGGCAGCTATGTGGGCACCCTGCAGGAGCTGCAGGAACTGGTGAGCCTGGTCAGGCGCAGCGGCATGAAGCCGATCCCGGTCAACACGCGCCCGCTGGCCGAGGCCAACGATGCGATGCAAGATCTGCACCACGGCCGGGTGGTCGGACGCACGGTGCTGGTCCCCTGATGCCGCCTTGCGCCCCCCCGCGCCCCTTGTTCGATGGTTCCGACCCCTCTGCCCATCACCGGAGTATTTGATGACCTACCCCACCCTGAGCTTGTACATCGATGGCGAATTCCTGCCCGCTGACGGCCGCAAGACGCAAGACATCCTGAACCCCGCCTCCCACGCTGTGCTGGGGCAGTTGCCCCATGCCAGCACCGGGGACCTGGACCGGGCCTTGGCCGCGGCCGCCCGCGCCTTCGAGCACTGGAAAAAGACCTCGCCACTGGAGCGCAGCAAGATCCTGCGCAAAGCTGGCGAGCTCATGCGCGAGCGCGCGGCCGAGATCGGCCGTGGCATCACGATGGATCAGGGCAAGCCCCTGGCCGAGAGCACCGGCGAGGTGATGACCTGCGGAGAGCATGCCGAATGGCACGCCGAAGAGTGCCGCCGCATCTACGGCCGCGTCATTCCGGCGCGCAACGATGCGGTGCGCCAGACGGTGCTGCGCGAGCCGGTGGGGGTGGTGGCAGCGTTCTCGCCCTGGAACTTCCCCTTCAGCCAGGCGGTGCGCAAGGTGTGCGCGGCCTTGGGCGCCGGCTGCACCATCATCCTCAAAGGCCCCGAGGACGCGCCCAGCGCCGTGGTGGCGCTGGCCAAGATCTTCCACGACGCCGGTCTGCCCAAGGGCGTGCTGAACGTGGTCTGGGGCGTGCCGTCCGAGGTGTCCGAGCATTTGCTCAACAGCCCGGTGGTGCGCAAGATCACCTTCACCGGGTCGACGCCGGTGGGCAAGATGCTGGCGGCCAAGGCCGCGGCGCAGATGAAGCGCTGCACCATGGAGCTGGGCGGGCATGCCCCGGTGATCGTGTGCGATGACGCCGATCTGGAACTGGCCCTGCGCAACCTGGCGCCTTTCAAGTTTCGCAACGCCGGCCAGGTGTGCATCTCGCCGACGCGCTTTTATGTGCAAGAGGGCGTGTACGAGCGCTTTGTGGAGGGCTTTCTGGCCAAGGCCCGCTCGCTCAAGGTGGGCGATGGCCTGATCGAGGGCACGCAGATGGGGCCGCTGGCCCAGCACCGCCGGGTGTCGGCCGTGTCGGCCCTGGTGGACGATGCCCGCGAGCGTGGCGCCAGCGTCTTGCTGGGCGGCGCAGCGCTGCCGGGGGTGGGCAATTTCTATGCCCCCACCGTGATCGCCGACCTGCCCGAGAACGCCCGCCTTCTGCACGAAGAGCCCTTTGGGCCGGTGGCCAGCATGATCCGCTTCAAGGGCATCGACGAGGTGCTGCAGCGTGCCAACAGCCTGCCGTATGGCCTGGCCTCGTATGTGTTCACCCAGTCCAACCGCAACGCCCATGCCCTGAGCACGGGCCTGGCGGCCGGCATGGTGTCGATCAACCACCTGGGCCTGGCCCTGGCCGAGACGCCGTTTGGCGGCATCAACGACAGCGGCATCGGCAGCGAAGGCGGCAGCGAGACCTTTGACGGTTACCTGAACACCAAGTTCGTGACTCAACTCAACTGAGCACGCTTCATGCCAAATACATCCTGTTCTTCATCACCCGCGCGTGCACGATGGCGTTGATTGATCGAGGCGATGCGCGCGTCTACTGGAACTCGCTCGGCCAGGGCGAACCGGTGGTGCTCATCATGGGCTTGGGCTGCAGCTCGGCCATGTGGTTTCGGGTGGCGCCCCAACTGGCGCGAACCCACCGCGTGATCCTGTTGGACAACCGGGGCAGCGGCCAGACGCGCACCGGCTTTGCCCTGGTGCACCGGATCTCGGCCATGGCGGGCGATGTGGCCGCGGTGCTCAACGCCGCCGGCGAGTCGAGCGCGCATGTGGTCGGCTTCTCGATGGGCGGCATGGTGGCCCAGCAATTCACGGTGGACCACCCCGGCCGCGTGCGCTCGCTGGCGCTGTTGGGGACCCACCCGGGAACGCCCTGGGCGGTGCAGGCCCCCCAGCCGGTGCTCAGCCTGCTGTTTGACAAGGCCCATCTGTCGGCCGAGGAAAGCTTGCGCCGCATGCGGCCGCACACCTATGGCCGGCAGACGCCCGATGGATTGTTCGAGGAAGACGCCCTGGTCCGGCTGGCCAACATGCCGTCGGCGCGCGACTACCTGGCGCAGCTGCATGGGCTGATTTACTGGTCGGTCTATGCCCGGCTGCCGCAGATTGCCGTGCCCACGCTGGTGATGCACGGGCTGCAGGACGAGCTCATCCCGCCCGCCAACGGCCGCCTGCTGGCCCAGCGCATTGCCAAGGCCCGCCTGGTGGAAATCGCGCATGCCAGCCATTGGCTGATGACCGACGCCAACGCCGAATGCATCGCGGCGCTGCAGCAGCACTTGAATCCCCTTCGCCCATAACCCCCCCCTGGCCGGCGCCCCTGGGGCCGGGCGCGGCCGGTCCTGACCGGGTTTTTCCGGTGGGGTGGGCCTGGGCCGAACAGGCACAATCACCCGGGTGCCCACATCGACCAAACCCACCCAAATTCGCCTGGAACTGACCGCCGAGCTGCACAAGTGGCGGGCCTTTTTGGCCATTGCCGAATTGGGCAGCTTGACCCGCGCGGCCTTGTTCCTCAATAGCAACCAGTCGCTGCTCAGCCGCCAGCTCAATGCGCTGGAGCGCGACTGCAAGGCGCGCCTGTTCACCCGCACCGGGCGCGGCGTCACGCTCTCGGACGTGGGCCTGCGCATCCTGCCCCAGGTCAAGGCCTTGCTGGGCAATGCCGAGGGGCTGGAGCAGGAAATCCGTGGCGAGGCGCGCGAACCTGCGGGCCAGGTCGTGCTGGGCTCCTTGCCCTCGATCACCAACGCCATCGTGGCCCAGCTCTATCTGCGCCTGCGTGCCAAATACCCCGAGATCCAGCTGCGCCTGCTGGAGGGATCGAGCGGTCAGGTCGAGGAGTGGATGGCCGATGCCCGTGTGGACCTGGCGATTCTGTATCGCTATGGCAAGACCATGTCGGTGCAGGAGCAACCCCTGGCGGTGGTGGACAGCTACCTGGTGGGCGCCCCTGGCGACCGCCTGACCCGCACCCCCGAGGTGCCGTTTCACTCGCTCGATGGCCTGCCCCTGGTGTTGCCGGGCGCTCCCAATGGCTTGCGCACCGCGTTGGACGCGCTCTCGCGGCAAGAAAAGATCAGCCTGTCGCCCTTGCTGGAGGCCGACTCTTTGCCGGTGATGCGCGCCATGGTGGCCGAGGCCAAGTTCTACACCGTGCTGCCCATCCACTGCGTCTGGCAAGAGGTCCGCGACGGTCGCCTGCAGGCCTCGCGCCTGGTCTCGCCCTCGCTGCAGCGGACGGTGTCCATGGAGCTCACCCGCGCCAAGGGCCCGGGCAAGGCGGTGTCGGCGGTGGCCGCCGAAATCCAGGCCCTGGTCGACGAGGGCGCACGCCGCGGCCTCTGGCACCCGGGGGCCTTGCCCACGGCGTCATAGCAGCCTTGCCACTGCCCGTGCCAGCGCGGGCAGCAGCGGGTCTATGCTTGCGGCATGCCACGCATCACCCTTCCCGACCCGCAGACCATGTCTGCCGAACAGCGCGCCGTGCATGACCGCATCGTGAGCGGCCCCCGAGGCAAGATCCAGGGCCCCTTGCGGGCGGCCTTGCACCATGCCGAACTGGCCGATAAATGGTCGGCCCTGGGCGCTTTGCTGCGTTACCGCACCTGCCTGCCGCCGCGGCAGTCGGAGTTGGCCATTTTGGTCACGGCCCGCGCCTGCCGCTCGCCCTTCGAGTGGTACGCGCACCGGCTGGAGGCCGAAAAAGTGGGCCTGGAGGCGCCCATCATCGAGGCCTTGCTGGCGCAAAAGGAGCCGCCTGGTCTGACGCCGGCCGAGCACGCGCTGTGGCGCTACGCCGTCGAGCTCAACACCCACCGCTCGGCATCAGACGCCTGCTACCAGGCGGCGCTGGCGCATTTTGGTGAGCGCGGCATGGTCGACCTGACCGCCTTGATCGGCTACTACACCATGGTGGCCATGACCCTCAATGCGCACGAGATCCCGCTGCCCGAAGGCGAGGCACCGGCGTTCCCGCTGCCCCAGCACGACGACCTGCGATGAGCAAGCCCCCTGAGGTGCTGGGCTGGGACTGCCACAACCACCTGTTTGGCCCCTACGATCGTTTTCCGCTGGCGCCCGAGCGCAGCTACACCCCGCCCGAGGCCCTGGAAGCGGGCCATGCCGAGATGCTGCGCCGCCAGGGCCTCTCGCATGCGGTGCTGATCCACCCCAGCGCTTACGGCGATGACCATGGACGCCTTCTGGCGGCCCTGGACGAGAACCCGCAGCTGCGCGGCGTGGTGGTGGTGCGGCCGGGCAGTCCCTTGCCCTTGGCGGGTTTGCGCGAGCGCGGCGTGCGCGCGGCGCGTTTTAGCCACCGCAGCGGGGCCGGCAACAATTTTTCGGGCAGCGCCTCGATCGACGATTTGCGCGCCCTGGTGCCCGATCTGGCCCAAGCGGGTTTGCACGCCGAACTCTGGACCGACACCCAGGCCTTGCAGGGAATCGCCCCATTGCTGCGCGAGCTGCCCTTTCCGGTGGTCATTGATCACATGGGGGGCTTCGACCCAGCGGCGGGGCCCGACCAGCCGGGGTTTGCCTTGTTGCTGGACCTGGTGGCTTCGGGCCAGGTCTGGGTCAAGCTCTCGGCCTATCGCAACACCATCGGACAGGACCCTGAACTCGCGCGCATCTTTCAGGAGCGATTGCTGCATGCCCACCCGGGGCGCATGCTCTGGGGCAGCGACTGGCCACATCTGCGCATTCAGCCGGTGCCCGATGTGCGCGAGCTGCTGGACCGTTTTCGCCGCTGGTGCGGCGACGAGGCCCTGGTGCGGCGCGTGCTGGTGGACAACCCGCAGGCGCTGTACGCCTGAGGGCAGGGCGGCGGCGCTCAGCCTTCGGCCGCGACCGTGGCCTGCATGGAGGGGCGCTCGCTCACGCCGGCAAACCAGTGGGCCAGGCGCGGCGCCCGTTCGCGCCAGCCATAGGCCTGGAAGCGAAAGTCCAGATAGCCCAGGGCGCAGGCAATGGCCACGCTGCCAATGGTGAAGTCGGCCCCGGCAAGGGCTTGCGCCTCCTCATCCAGGCGCGCCAGGGTGGCCGCGGCCTTGGTCTCGAAGGCCTCGATCAGGGCCGGCAGGGGCTGCTCGCGCTCGCGCTCGTTGCGCCACAAAATCAGCGCGTCCAGAAAGCCATCGCCAAAGGCATGCCAGCGCAAGGCCTGCCACTTGGCCTCGCCAGTGGCCGGAAAGAGCGTGCCGCCGGCCAGGTCGTTGAGGTATTCGCAAATCACCACCGAGTCGAACAGCACCATGCCGTCTTCGCGCACCAGGGTGGGAATCTTGGACAGTGGGTTGTCCACCATCAAGGCGGCGTTGGGCTTGAGCATGGCCGCCACCGAGCGCACTTTGGCAATGCGATCGACCAGGCCCAGCTCGTGGGCGCAGACCATCACCTTGCGCACATAGGGCGAGCGGGGCGACCAATGAAGGGTCAGGGTTTGGGGCATGGCCTTACTCGTCCAGTTTGATGTTGGCTTTGCGGGCGACCTCGCGCCAGTTGGCCGCATCGGCCGCCACAAAGCGAACAAAGTCATCGCCTGCCTGAGGCGCGGGGTCGAAGCCCTTTTCCTTGAGGCTGCGCAAAAAGGCCGGCTCGGCCAACACGTCCAGCATGGCCTGGCGCAGCGTGTTCACCGCTTGTGCCGGCATGCGCGCCGGGCCACAGATGCCCCACCAGTTGGCCACGATCAGCCGCGGCTGGCCTACATCGGCAGAAGAGGGCACCTCGGGCATCACCTCGCTGCGTTGGGTGTCGAGCACCGTCAGGACCCGGACCTTGCCCTCTTGCGCCAGCGGGCGAATGGTGCCGGGGCTGACGATGGCCGCGTCCACATGGCCGGCCCGCAAATCGTTGAGCGCCGGGGCCATGCCTTTGTAGGGAATGATGTTCAGGTCGATGCCCATGATCGACTGCAGCATCGACGCCCCCATGTAGTCCAGGGCCCCCACACCGGCCGATCCCATGCGCACCGCACCCGGCTTGGCCTTGGCCAAGCGGACAAAGTCGGCAAAGTTGTTGGCCGGGAATTGCGAGTTGACGGTCAGGGCAAACGGACTGGTGGCAATGCGCGCCAGGAAGGTGAAGTCCTTGTCGACGGTGTAGCGCACGTTTTTCTGGATGGCGGGCAGGATGCCCATATTGGCCGTGGCGCACAAGAGCAGGGTCTGGCCATCGGCCGGGGCCTTGGCCACAAACTCGGCGCCCAGCATGGACCCGGCGCCTGGCTTGTTTTCGACGATCCAGTTCGTGCCGGTCTTGCGGGCCATGGCCTCGGCCATCAGGCGGCCAATCACGTCGTTGGAGGCGCCCGGTGCAAAGGGCACGATCACGCGGGTGACCGACTGGGCCTGGGCGGCCAGGGCGCTGGCCAGCAGGCCCAGCGCCAGCCCCGCCCGCAGCAGTTGCCGCTTGATGGGGTGGGCCGCAAAAGCCCGCAACCTTGGTCGGCTGGGGGCGGGGCAAGCAAGCGGCTGGGTCAGGTGCATGGCGTGGATGCTGTCGGTGTTGAGCGCTTCAGCCATGTTGGAAGAAGGCCAGCATGTGCTGGTTGAATGCGTCAGGGCGCTCCCAATTGATCGAATGGCCTGCATCGCCAATCGTTTCGAAGCGCACATCGGGCAGGTGGCGTGCCCAGGTGCGCATCAGGGCCGGGGGGGCCAGCAGGTCCGCGCCGCCCATCAACACCAGGGTCGGCGTGCGGATGCCGGCCACTTTGGCAAAGGTGTTGGGCGAGCGCAGCGGCTGGGCGGGCGCATCGGCTTGCCGGGCGGTGTGTTCCATCGCGATGAAGCGAGCGAAACCCTCAGGGTCCTCGGCGCGGTAGGCCACCCCCACCTCCAGAAAGGGCCGCACCTCGATCCGGCCGGTCAGGCCCGGCACGGCAATTCGGGCCGACAAGGCCTGCATCTCGGGCTCACTGAACTGGCCGTTGCTGCCGGCCACGAGCAGGCGCGTCAGGCGCTGGGGCTGCCAGGCGGCATAGTCCAGGGCGGCAAAACCACCGCCGGCAATGCCCAGCAGGCCAAAGCGCTCGATGCCCAGGTGCGCGACCAACGCCGCCAGGTCCTCGGCAATCGAACCGGGCTGGGCACCGGTGTCCGGCTGTGCCAGGCTCTGGCCCCAGCCGCGTCGATCAAAGGCAATGGCCCGAAAGCCAGCGCCATGGAGGGCCTGCAGCTGCGCATCCCAGGCGCGCACGGTGCCGGTGTTGGCGTGCAGCAGCACGACCACCGGGCCGCTGCCACCGGTGTCCACGTACCACAAGCGCACCCCCGGCAGGTCGGCATGCTGGCCAGCAAACGGCGCGGGCAGGATTTGTGGTTCGCTCATGCGCGCGTGACTTCAGATGGCGCCTGCGGCTTGCAGGTGCGCAATGGCCGCCGCGTCATAGCCGATCTCGGCCAGAATCGCGTTGCTGTGCTGGCCGAGCAATGGCGGGGCCTCGCGGTCGGGCAGGGGATGATCGGCAAAGCGCATGGGACTGGCCACCTGCGGCACATTCACCCCGCTTGGGTGCGGCACCTCGCGCAGCATGCCGCGCGCCACAACCTGCGGGTCCTCAAAGACATCGGCCACCGAGTTGATGGGGCCACAGGGCACGCCGGCCTGGTCGAGCGTGTCGATCAGCTCTTGGCGGGTGCGCTGGCCAAAGGCCTCTTGCAGCAGCGCGGACAAGGCGGCAATGTGGCGCACGCGTTGGGCATTGACCGCAAAGCGCTCGTCTTGCGCCCATTCGGGTCGCCCCAGGCTCTCGCACAACTTGGCAAACTGGCTGTCGTTGCCCACCACCAGGATCACGTCGCCGTCGCTGCAGCGGTACACATCTTGCGGTTGAATGTTCGGGTGTGCGTTGCCGTTGCGCTGGGGAACCTT
>JACCEA010515848.1_pt1 | contig 13758 bp, 10 predicted proteins | sample 7449851 | NCBI WGS metagenome assembly JACCEA01 (sample SAMN15323453, study PRJNA562643) | freshwater metagenome | isolation source: river surface water | place: USA:Blue River Watershed | collected 2017-08-18 | reverse complement strand
GTTGTGCGATGTTGTTGTACTCCAGCACCAGGGTGTCGCGCACCACTTCTGGAGGCACACCCGCGCTGGTGGGGTTGCCAAAGGTGGCCAGGCCCGAGCCGGCCTTGACCAGCAGAGCGTCGGCGTGGCCGTGGTAGCAGCCTTCAAACTTGATGAATTTGTTGCGGCCCGTGGCACCGCGCGCCAGGCGCAGCGCGCTCATCGCGGCCTCGGTGCCGGAGCTGACCAGGCGCACCATCTCGATCGAGGGCACGAGGTCGATGATGGCCTGCGCGAGGTCGTCCTCGCGCTCGGTGGGCGCGCCGAAGGAGAAGCCGTCGAGCGCCGCCTTCTGCACCGCCTCGACCACGGCGGGGTGGCCGTGTCCCAGGATCATCGGGCCCCAGGAGCCGATGTAGTCGATGTAGCGCTTGCCGTCGGCGTCCCAGAAGTAGGCGCCCTTGGCGTTGCGCACGAAGCGCGGCGTGCCGCCGACGGCGCGGAAGGCGCGCACCGGCGAGTTCACGCCGCCGGGAATCAGCGCCTTGGCGCGCTCGAACAATTCGGAATTACGGTCAGTGCTTGGTGTCATGGGCGGGCATGTCCAGGACCTGCAGGGTCTTGGCTTCTTCTTCGGTGATGGGTTCGGAATCCGGCGCTTCCGGCTGCGCCCAGAATAACCGGTCGGGGACCACATGCCCCATGCCGGGCCGGAAGCCGGCGTCGAGCGCGTCGTCGAGGAACTCCAGCGCCTCGGCGAAGGCGCCGGCCAGGTCGGTGCCCTGGGCCACCAGGGCGGCCAGCGCCGCGGACAGCGTCTCGCCGGCGCCGGCGAACACCGCCTCGAAGCGCTCGAAGCGCTGGCTGGCCAGCACCGACTGCGGCGAGGCCAGCACGTTGTCGATGAACTGCTCGGGCAGCGGCACGCCGGTGACCACCGTGTAGGGCACGCCGGCATCCGCCGCGGCCTTGGCGATGTCGCGCGGAGTGGGGCTGCGGTCGCCGGCCCAGTCCGGCAGCAGCCACCGCCACAGCGTGCTGTGGTTGCCCACCAGCACCGTGGTCTGCGGCAGCATCAGCTCGCGGAAGGCGTCCAGGTAGGCCTCGATCTGCGCCTCGTCCCACCACGCGAGATTGGGCATGTAGGCGATCAGGGGCACCTCGGCATAGTCGGCCGCGATCTCGGCGATGGTGCTCACCGACTCGGGGCTGCCGACGAAGCCGACCTTGATCACCTGCACCGGCACGTCCTCGAGGATGGCGCGGGCCTGTTCGGCCACCGCCTCCTCGTCGAAGGCGAAATGCTCGAACACCTCGGCGGTGTCACGCGCGTAGGCGCCGGTGACCACGGGCAGCGCATGCCCGCCGACGGCGGCCACCGTCGCGATGTCGGCCGCCAGGCCGCCTGCGCCGCTGGGGTCGCTGGCGTTGAAGGTCATGATGCAGGCCGGGCCTGCATCCGCCGCCGCATCGTCCGTGGCCGCGTCGTTGGTTTGCTCATCCGATGGCGAGCGGTCGTCAATAATCGACATTCTCAGCGGCCTCCTGATGCCACGGATGTGAACCATTCGGGTTCATCGGTCGGTTGAGATGAATACAATCGTTGCATTCTCTTGGAAGCGCCATTAAGCTGTGACTGAAGCAAAAACCTGGATGTGTCTGATTTGCGGGTGGATTTACGACGAAGCCGCCGGCGTCCCTGAAGATGGTATCCCCCCGGGCACCCCCTGGGCGGAAGTTCCCATGAACTGGGTCTGCCCCGAATGCGGGGCCCGCAAGGAAGATTTCGAGATGGTCCAGATCTAAACACCGGGTCTCGTCCGAAACAAGCTGCACGGACGCGGCACCGGGGCTCACAAGCCTAGGGAGCAGCGTCCATGAACGAAGCAGCAGACCCGCTGAGGGTGTTGGTCATCGATGATTCCAACACCATACGCCGCAGCGCGGAACTTTTCCTCAAGCAGGGCGGCCATGAAGTCCTGCTGGCCGAAGACGGTTTCGATGCCCTGTCCAAGGTGCTCGAATACCAGCCCCACCTGATCTTCTGCGACATCCTGATGCCGCGTCTGGATGGCTACCAGACCTGCGCCATCATCAAGCGCCACGCGCGCTGCGCCGCCATCCCGGTGGTGCTGCTGTCTTCGCGCGACGGCGTGTTCGACAAGGCCCGCGGCCGCATGGTCGGCTCGCAGGACCACCTCTCCAAGCCCTTCACCAAGGACCAGCTGCTCACCACGGTGAGGCAGTTCGGGGCCGCCCCCGCGGGAGGCCACTGAATGCCCATCGCCAAGGTGCTGGTCGTGGAGGACTCCAGGACCGAACTCCTCTTCCTGTCGGACCTGCTCACGCGCCACGGTTACCAGGTGCGCACCGCGGAGAACGCCGAGCAGGCCTTCCGCTGCCTCGAGCAGGAATGCCCTGATCTCATCCTGATGGACGTGGTCATGCCGGGGCAGAACGGTTTCCAGCTCACCCGCACGATCACGCGCGACCCGCGCTATGCCAACGTGCCCGTCATCATCTGCAGCAGCAAGAACCAGGAGACCGACCGGGTCTGGGGGCTGCGCCAGGGCGCGCGCGACTACCTCACCAAGCCGCTGGATGCGCGCGAGCTGCTCGCGCGCATCCAGGCCCTGGGCTGACCGCGCCATCCCGGCCCCGCGATGTCCACCCGCGACGCCTTGCGCGACTTGCAGGAGCGGCTGGCCCAGCGCCTGCACGCCACGCACGACCCTGCCCGCCAGGCCGGCTGGCTGGCGGTGATCGCCGGCCCGCCCGACGATGACGCGCTGCCCTGCGGCGGCCGCCTTCTGCTGCCGCTGGCACAGGCCGGCGAGATCTTTCCCTTCGTGCCGCCGCATCCGGTCCCGCACACCCGGCCCTGGTTCTTGGGCGTGGCGCACCTGCGAGGCGGCCTGTGGGGCGCGGTGGACCTGGCGGGTTTCCTGGCCGATGGCGTCCCACCCCGGCGCGAGGGTCCGCCCGGCGCGTTGGCCCAGGCCCGCCTTGTGACCCTGCACGCCTCGCTCGGCGCCGGCGCCGCGCTGCGCGTCGACCGGCTGGTGGGGCTGCGCGGCGCCGACGCCTGGTGTGACGTGTCGCACGCGTGCGCCGACGCCCCTGGCGCACCGGCCTTCCTCGGCCCCCGCTACACCGACGCCGACGGGCGCGCGTGGCAGTCGCTGGACCTCCAGGCGCTCGCGCGCGAGCCCCGCTTCCTGCAGCCCGCGTGGACGCCCGCGCCCCCTTCCTCCCCAATTCACGACGCACCCCGGACCTCGCCATGCCCCTCGCCGCCGTCCTCAAGATCCTGATGCCCTCCCGCGCCGCCGCGATGCCTCTCATCGCCACCGACGGCGATGTCGACGCGGACGCGACCCCCGTGCGCGAGGCCGCGCCGCGCCTGCGGCTTGGATTGCCGGCCCTGCGCTCGCACCGCCACCTTCTGGTGCTGCTCGCGGTGTCGCTGGCGGTGCTGGCGGTGGGCTCCGTGGTGGTGGTCCGCCGCACCGACCGGGTGGCGCACCAGCTGGCCGCCACCGGCCAGTCGCTCATGCAGTCCCAGCGCCTGGCCAAGTCGGCGTCGCAGGCGCTGCTCGGCCGGCCCGCCGCCTTCGCCGAGGTGCGGGAAAGTGCCGACAGCCTGGCCCGCGCCGTCCGCGGCCTGGGCGCGGGCGACCCCGCGCTGTCGCTGCAGCCGGTGGCTGCCAGCGCCGACCTGCTGCAGCCGTTGCTGCTCCTGGCCGAGCGCGCGCACCGGCAGGCCGAGGCGGTGCTGGCCCAGGAGAAAACGTTGGTCCAGGCCGGCCGCGCGCTGCGCGACATCAACCGCCACAGCGCCGACCTGCTCGAGGCCGCCGAAACCGTGGCCGCCCTCAAGCTGCAGCAGGGCGCCTCGCCGGCGCAGGTGGCGTCGGCCCACCAGCTGGTCATGCTCACCCAGCGCATCGGCAAGTCGGCCAATGAGCTGCTGACCGAGGAGGGGGTCAGCCCCGCCGCAGTGTTCCAGCTCGGCAAGGACCTCAACACCTTCCAGCAGCTGGGCCAGGGTCTGCTCGACGGCAGTCCCGAGCTGCGGCTGGCGCCCACCCGGGACGAGGCCACCCGCGAGGGCCTGCAGGCGCTGCTGCGGCGCCACGAGGCGATGCGCGCCGAGGCGGCCTCGGTGCTCGGCCAGCTGCAGGGGCTCGTCACCGCACGGCAGGCGCAGGCCGCCATCGTGGCCGACAGCGAACCGCTGCGCCAGGGACTGCAGGCGCTGCAGGACCGGCTGTCGGCCCAGGCCGGCCCGGGGTGGTTCGCGCTCGCGCTGCTGCTGGCGTCCGGCCTGTCTGCGCTGCTCAGCGCGGTGGCGCTGGCCCACGCGCAACTGCGCGACAGCCGCTCCCGCCAGCGCGTGGCGGAAATCCAGCGCATGGCGGCCGAGCGCGAGGAGCAGGAGGCCCGCCGCATCAACGAGGCCAACCAGGCCGCCATCCTGCGGCTGATGAACGAGCTGCAGTCCGTGGCCGAGGGCGACCTGACCCAGCAGGCCACTGTCACCGAGGACATCACCGGCGCGATCGCCGATTCCATCAACTACACGGTGGAGGAATTGCGCAGCCTGGTGGCGCAGGTGCAGCAGGGCGCTGGCCGCCTGGCGCGCACCACCGCCCAGGTGGAGGACACCTCCACCGAACTGCTGGCGGCCTCCACCGAACAGCTGCGCGAGATCCACGACACCGGCCGCGCGGTGCTCGAGCTGGTCGAGGGCATCCAGCAGGTGTCGGGCCGGGCGCAGCAGGTGGCCGACGTGGCCCGCCAGTCGCGCGAGGCGGCCAGCAGCGGCCTGTCGGCGGTGCACGATGCCATGGCGGCCATGAACGCCCTGCGCGACCAGATCCAGGAGACCGGCAAGCGCATCAAGCGCCTGGGCGAGTCGTCGCAGGAGGTGGGCGAGATCACCGAACTCATCTCCGATATCACCGAGCAGACCAACGTGCTGGCCCTCAACGCCGCGATCCAGGCCGCGTCCGCCGGCGAGGCGGGGCGCGGCTTTTCGGTGGTGGCGGAGGAGGTGCAGCGCCTCGCTGAGCGCTCGGCCGACGCCACCCGCCAGATCGCCTTGCTGGTCAAGGGCATCCAGGGCGACACGCAGGAAGCGGTGGCCGCGATGGAGCGTTCCACCGTCGGCGTGGTGGAGGGCGCGCGCCTGTCCGACCACGCGGGCGCGGCCCTCGGCGAGATCGACCGGGTGTCGAGCCGGCTGGCCGGCCTCATCGAGGAAATCGCCCGCACCGCCGACCGCGAAGCCGAGGTGGCCCACCGGGTGACGGGTAACATCCAGCACATCTTTGCGGTCACCGAGCAGACCGGAGAAGGCACCCGTTCCACCGCATCGCTGGTGCGCGAACTGGCGCGCGTGGCCGAAGAGCTGCGCGACTCGGTGGCGCGTTTCAAGATTGCCTGACTCGCCTGCCCGCTGCCTGCCCATGCCGAATCCCCCGACCCTTCCGGACGACGCGACGGACCCGATGCGCCCCGACCTCGGCCCGCTGGCCTGGGTGATGGACGACGTGCGCCGCTGCCTGTCCGGCGCGGTGGCCCTGCTGCGGTCCGCCCCGGGCGCGGCGGCCGAGGCCGAGGCCGCCACCCGTCCCCTGCGGCAGGCCGCCGGCGCGCTGGAGATGGTGGGCCAGCCCACCGCGGCGCGGGTGGTCGCGGCGATGGCCCAGGCGGTCACGCAGTCCCCGGGCGCCGACACGCTGGTCGAGGCGCTGGAGCGCGCCGGTTTCGCCGTCGCCGAGTTCCTCGACCTGCTGCTGCAGGGGCGGCCGGTGCAGGCGGTGTCGCTGTATCCCCAGTGGCGCGCGGTGCTGGCCCTGGCCGGTGTGCCTCGCACCCCGCATCCCTCGGGCCTGTGGCAGCCGCCGCCGGCCACCGCGCACCGGATGGACGCGGCGCTGGCTGTCGATGCAGCCTGGCCTGCCCTCGCGCTGGCGGTCCCTGGCGGAGCCGTCGACTTCAGCCGCGCGCGCCTCGACGCTGCGGTGCTCCGCATGGTCCGGGCCGGTGACGCGGTCGCCGCGCGTGAGCTGTCCGACCTCGCGGCCTGCCTGGCGGCCGACGCCACCGCAGCCGTCGACCCGGCCGCGCGAGGCCTGTGGTCCCTGGCGGCCGGGTATTTCGAAGGCCTCGCCTGCGCGCCTGGCCGCATCGACCTGCTGGCCCGGCGCATGGCCTCGCGGGTGCTGCTGGCCTATGCGCAGGCGTCCCGTTCCGGGGGCGCCGCAGCCTCACCCGCGGCCGCAGGGGCGGACACCGACCGACTGCAGCTGGTTCATGACCTGCTCTTCGGCTGTGCCCTGGCCGGCCCGGTGGATGCATCCCGCGCGCCGCGGCTGGCGGCGGTGCGCGAGGCCTGGGGGCTGGCCGAGCATCCGGCGCTCGACTACGACGCGGCGCCGTTCGGCCGCTACGACCCGGCGCTGCTCGCCGCGCTGCGCAAGCGGCTGGCCGCCGCGCGCGAGGGCTGGGCCGAAATCGCGGGTGGCGACGTCCGCCACCTGCGCAGCACCGCCGATCACTTCGGCCAGCTGGCCGAGGGGCTCGCCCGCTTGCACGGCCCGCTGGCGCCGCTGGCGCGGGCGCTGGTCGACGCGGTCGACCAGGCGACCGCCGCGCCCGCGCCCGCGGTGGCGATGGAAGTGGCCACCGCCATCCTGTTCCTCGAGGCGCTGTGCCAGTCCTTCGACCCGACCGACGCCACGCTGGAGGCGCGCGCCCTCCGGCTGTCCGAGCGCCTGGGCCGGGTGCAGCGTGGGACACCGCCCGAGCCGCTGGAGCCCTGGATCGAGGCGCTCTACCGCCAGGCCAGCGACCGGCAGACGCTGGGCAGCGTGGTCGATGAATTGCGTGCTGCGCTGGCCGGCCTCGAGAAGGACCTCGACGGCTTCTTCCGCGACCAGGCCGACCCGGCCTCGCTGCAGGCGGTGCCGGGGCGCCTCAGCCAGATGCGTGGCGTGCTGTCGGTGCTGGGGCTGGACCTCGCGGCCCGGGCCACCCTGCGCATGCGCGACCAGGTGCAGTCGCTCTGGACGGCGCCCGACCACCCGGACGCGGCCACCTGGATCGAATCGCTCGGGCGCAACCTCGGCGCGCTGGGATTCCTCATCGACATGCTGCACTACCAGCCGGCGCTCGCTCGCCAGCTGTTCGTCTTCGACGAGGTGCTGGGCGAGCTGCAGCCGGTCATGGGCCGTGCCGCGCAGGCCCGCGAGTCGCTGCGGCAGGTCGAGTTACCGGTCGAGCCGGAGGCGGCGCAGCCGGTCGGGACGCTGCAGCTGTCGCCCGAGCTGCTCAACGTGTTCCTCGACGAGGCCGACGAGGGCTCGCTGCGGCTGCAGGCCCTGCTGGCCGACTGGGGCCGCGGGCCGGCGGCGGCGGTGGTGGCCGAGGCCGAGGTGCTGGCGCACTCGCTGGCCGGCAGTGCGGCCACCGTCGGCTTCAGCGGGCTGGCCGAAGTCGCCCGCGGCGTGGAGCAGGTGCTGCGCCAACAGGCGGCCGGGCCCGCGCGGGCGGCGTCGCTGGGTGGCGCGGCGTGGCAGCCCCTGTCGGACGCGGGCGACCACATCCGCCACCTGCTGCACCAGTTCGCCGCCGGCTTCGTGCCCGAGGCGGATGCGGCGCTGGTCCAGGCCCTGACCAGCCTCTCGGTGCAGCTGCTCGCGCCCGACGAGGCGGTGGCCGGCGACATGCCCCCGGAAGGTCTCGCCGAGCGCCTCCCGGAGAGCCTCCCGGAGAGCCTTCCCGAGAGTTCCTGGGGAATGGCCGAAGCGTCTTCAACACCGGATCCCGAGCCGGGCGCAACGGTCGAGGCGGTCGAGGCGGTCGAGGCGGTTGATCTCCCTTTGCCGGACCGGCCCGACCCCGGCGTCTTCCCGCTGTTCGAGGAAGAGGCGCTGGAGCTCCTGCCCCAGCTTGATGCGGTGCTGCGGCAGTGGTCTGCGCAACCGGCCGAGTCCGCCGCCGCCCGGCGCGATGCGGTGCTGCGCCTGCTGCACACGCTCAAGGGCGGTGCGCGGCTGGCCGGTCTGTCACGGCTGGGCGAGGGCTTCCATGCGGCCGAGTCGCTGGCCGAGGCGCTCGGCCAGGACGATGTCCCCGCCGGCGCGCTCGAGGCCCTGGTGCAGCAGGTCGATGCCCTGCAGGCCGCGTTCGAGGCGCTGCGCCTCGCGGCGCCTGCCGCCCTGGACCCTGTCGCCCCCGAGCCTGTGACCCTGGAGCCTGCGCCGGCTGTTGCCGACGGGGCCGAGGCGTCCGCCGCACCCGCCGCACCCGCCGCGCCGGTCGGTCCGGTCGAGCCCGAGTCGTCCGGCACCCTCCGGCCAGCCGTCCCGCCGCACCCGATTCCCCACCCGCCGTCGCTCGCTCTGCCGGCCGCCAGTCCGCCGGCCGCCCCTGGTGGGCTGGTGCGCGTGCGGGCCGACCTGCTCGACCGTCTGATGAACCAGACGGGCGAGGTGATGATCGCCGGCGCGCGGCTGGAGACCGAGCTGCGCGGCCTGCGCGGGGGCCTGCAGGACCTGTCCGCCAACCTCGAGCGGCTGCGCGCCCAGCTGCGCGACGTGGAGATGCAGGCCGAGATGCAGATGCAGTCGCGGCAGTCACGCCAGTCGCCGGCCAGCGACGATGCAGGCTTCGACCCGCTCGAATTCGACCGCTTCACCCGCATGCAGGAGCTGACGCGGATGATGGCCGAGTCGGTCAACGACATCGCCACCCTCCAGCGCCAGATGCAGCGGGCTGTCGACGCCACCGAGGACGACCTGGCCGCCCAGTCGCGCCAGACCCGCGAGCTGCAGCGCGACCTGCTGCGCACGCGCATGCAGGCCTTCGACTCCGTGGCCGAGCGCCTGCATCGCACGGTACGGCAGGCGTCCAAGGACAGCGGCAAGCCGGTACGGCTCACCCTGGCCGGCGGCGCGATCGAGGTCGACCGCGGCATCCTCGACCGGATGGTGCCGGCCTTCGAGCACCTGCTGCGCAATGCGGTGGCCCACGGCATCGAGCCGCCCGCGCAGCGCGCAGCCGCCGGCAAGCCTGAGGCCGGGCAGCTGCGTATCCAGGTCGAGCAGGCCGGCAACGACATCGCGCTGCGCTTCGAGGACGACGGCGCCGGCCTCGACCTCGCGCGCATCCTGGCCGAGGCGCGCGAGCGCGGCTGGGTGGCTCCGGAGGCGGTCGTCTCCGCGCAGGAGGCGGCGGAGTTCATCTTCCAGCCCGGCTTCTCCACCGCCGGCCGCCTCACCGAGCTGGCCGGCCGCGGCGTCGGCCTGGACGTGGTGCGCGCCGAGGTGCAGGCGCTGGGCGGGCGTATCGAGGTCGACAGCACCGCGGGCGCGGGCACCTGTTTCCGCCTCGTGCTGCCGCTGACGACGGCGGTCACGCATGTGGTGATGATGCGTTGCGGCACGCTGCGCTTCGGTGTGCCGGCCAGCCTGGTCGAGTCGGTGCTGCGCGCCGAGCCGCCTGCGCTGGCCCCGGCCCGTGCGTCGGGCCAGTGGACGCACGAGGGGCAGGCGGTGCCCTTCTTCTGGGCCGGCGCGCTGCTGCGGGTGGCGCGCGAGAGCGAGGAGACCGACGGCCGCCCGGTGCCGGTGGTGCTGCTGCAAAGCGCGGCGCAGCGGCTGGCGCTGCAGGTCGACGAGGTGCTGGGCCACCGCGAGGTGGTGGTCAAGCACCTGGGTGCGCAGCTGGCGCGCCTGCCGGGGCTGGCAGGCATGACGGTGCTGGCCTCCGGCGAGGTGGTGCTGGTCTACAACCCGGTGGCCCTGGCGGCGGTCTATGGCGAGCGCGCGCGCCGCTTCGCCGCGGGGGACGACGGTCCGGAGGAAGGGCCGAAGGCGGGCGCTGCCGGAGCCGAGACCGGGGCCGCGACTGCGTCCGCGACTGCGGCGGACACGCCCCCGCCCGCCGCTGCGCCCGTCGAAGCCGCTCTGGTGCTGGTCGTCGATGACTCCATCACGGTGCGGCGCGTCACCCAGCGCCTGCTGCAGCGCGAGGGCTTCCGTGTCGCGCTGGCCGCCGACGGCCTGCAGGCGCTGGAGCGGCTGGCCCAGGAAACCCCGGCGGTGGTGCTCTCCGACATCGAGATGCCCCGCATGGACGGCTTCGAGCTGGCCCGCCACGTGCGCAGCGATCCGCGCTGGGCCCGGCTACCGCTGGTGTTCATCACCTCGCGCATCGCCGCCAAGCACCGCGAACACGCGCGGGCCCTGGGTGTCGACGACTACCTGGGCAAGCCGTATTCCGAAGAGGACCTGCTGGCCCGCGTGCGCCAGTACGCCGGCCTGCCTCAGGCCGAGGCGGCGGACTTCTTGACCACCGCGTAGCGGCGCAGCGTCTTCTCGCGCGCCTCGTCGTGCGCCACCACCGGCCGCGGGTAGTCGCGGTCCAGTTCAATGCCGGCGGCCGCCAGCTCCAGTGGCGAGGCGGTCCACGGCGCATGCAGCGCCTGCGGCGCCAGCCCCTTGAGCTGCGGCAGGTAACGCAGGATGAACTTGCCCTCAGGGTCGAATTTCTGGCTCTGGCTCACCGGGTTGAAGATGCGGAAGTACGGCTGCGCGTCGCAGCCCGAGGAACTCGCCCACTGCCAGCCGCCGTTGTTGGCCGCGAGGTCGAAGTCGTTCAGGTGCTCGGCAAAGTAGCGCTCACCCCAGCGCCAGTCGATCCCCAGGTCCTTGGTCAGGAAGCTGGCGGTCACCATGCGCAGGCGGTTGTGCATGTAGCCGGTCTGGTTCAGCTGGTGCATGGCGGCATCCACCAGCGGGTAGCCGGTGCGGCCCTCGCACCAGGCGGCGAACAGCGCCTTCGCCTCCTTGCCGTGCTCCCACGCGATGCCGTCGTACTCGGGCCGGAAGCTGTGGCTGTGGCCCTGGGCGTCGACCACGTGCGGGAAGTTGGCCAGCACCTGGAAGTAGAAGTCCCGCCAGATGAGCTCGGACAGCCAGGTCTGCGCGCCGGCGCTGCCGGCCTTGGCCAGCGCATGCGCGGTGCGCGCCAGCTCGCGGATGGACACGGTGCCGAAGCGCAGGTGCACGCTCAGGTAGCTGGGGCCGCGCACCGCGGGGAAGTCGCGGGTCTCCTGGTAGTGGTCGATGCGCTCCCGGAAGGCCTCGAACAGCTGGCGGCCGCCCTGCAGGCCGACCGGCAGCGGCAGCTCGGACAGGTTCGTCTTCTCGAAGCCGATGTCCGCCAGCGACGGCACGCCGCCGCGGTGCGCCGGCGGCAGCGGCGCCAGCGCACCGGCGTGGCGGGCCACCGGGTAGCCACGCAGGTAGAAATCGTCCACCCGGGCCAGCCAGGCGTTCTTGTACGGCGTGAACACGGCGTAGGGCCGGCCCATCTGGGTCATGACCTCCTGCCGCTCGAAGATGCACTGGTCCTTGGCCGTGTGCAGGGCGATGCCGCGCTCGGCCAGCGCACCGCGCACCGTGGCATCGCGGGCCACCGCCTGCGGCTCGTAGTCGTGGTTGGCGAACACCGACTGCACGCCCAGCGCCTGCGCCAGCTTCGGGATGTCGTCGGCCGCCACCGCATGCCGCACGATCAGCCCCGCGCCCTGCACGCCGGCCTGCGCCGCCAGGTCCCGCAGGGCTTCGTCGAGCTGCACCAGCGATTCGCGGATGAACTCCACCCGGCGGTCTCTGCGCGGCAGCGCATCGAGGATGGCCCGGTCGAACACGAACACCGCATGCACCTGGCGGCAGGCGCGCAGGGCATGGTGGAGGGCCGCGTTGTCCTCGGCGCGAAGGTCGCGGCGGAACCACATCAGGCCGGCGGGGTATTGCTTGTCCGAGGGAGCCGCTGTCATGGCCGGGCAGGGTGCGTAAAATCGCGATCATGCCCGGCGCTGAAAACTCGATCAATCTCACGCATCATTTCCTGATCGCGATGCCGGGGTTGCAGGACGAGACCTTCGCCCGCAGCGTCGTCTACCTGTGCGAGCACAGCGAGCGCGGCGCCCTGGGCCTGATGATCAACAAGCCCAGCGACATCACCCTCAAGCACCTGTTCGAGAAGGTCGACCTGCCGCTGGAGCGGTCCGACCTGCAGACCGCGCCCGTCTTCCAGGGCGGCCCGGTGTCCACCGAGCGCGGCTTCGTGCTGCACGAGGCGGTCTACACCGGCGAGGACCGGCCCGAGGACGGCGTCTACGCCTCCACCCTGGTGATCCCCGGTGGCCTGGAGATGACCACCTCCAAGGACGTGCTCGAGGCCATGTCCACCGGCGCGGGCCCGCGCAAGGTGCTGGTCTCCCTGGGCTACTCCAGCTGGGGCGAGGGCCAGCTGGAGTCCGAGCTGGGCGAGAACAGCTGGCTCACCGTCGGCGCCGACCCGGCCGTCATCTTCGACACGCCGGTCGACCAGCGCTACGACAAGGCGCTGTCCCTCCTGGGCCTGCAGGCCTGGATGCTGTCTTCCGATGCGGGGCATGCGTGAGCGAGCGCCAGCTGCCCGCCGCCCCCGTTTCCAGCCCCGAAGTCCCTGCCCATTTCCAGGCCTTCCTGGCCTTCGACTTCGGCACCCGCCGCACCGGTGCGGCCAGCGGCAACCGCCTCCTGGGCACCGCCACCCCCCTGCGCACCATCGTGGCCGAGGCCAATGCCGCGCGCCTGGCGGCCGCCGAGGCCCTGGTGCGTGAATGGCAGCCGCAGGCCCTGGTGGTGGGCGTGCCCTTCCATCCCGACGGCGCCAGCCACGACAATACGGCCCGCGCGCGCCGCTTCGCCCGCCAGTTGCACGAACGCTGCCGCCTGCCGGTGTACGAGGTCGACGAGCGATACAGCACCACCGAGGCCCTGGCCGCGGGTGCGAAGGATGCCGATGGCGCCGCCGCCTGCATCATCCTGGAACAGTTTCTGAGGAGCCTGAAATGAACACGCCCCCCCAGGCCGCGGCCCCGGCGGCCGGTGCCCTGGTGCTCGACGCCGAAGCCCTGTACCGCGAACTGCAGCGGGCCGTCCAGCCCCTGGTGGTCGGCGGCGCGCGGCTGGTGGGCATCGCCTCCGGCGGTGCCTGGCTCGCCGAGCGCCTGCACCAGGACCTGGGCCTGCCCGGCAAGCCCGGCATCATTTCCTCGGCCATGCACCGCGACGACTTCAGCCGCCGCGGCATGGCCGGCGCCGGCCAGCAGACCCAGTTGCCTTTCGAGATCGACAACGCCCGCATCGTGCTGCTGGACGATGTCCTCTACACCGGCCGCACCATCCGCGCGGTGCTCAATGAGCTGTTCGACTACGGCCGCCCCGCCGGCGTGCAGCTGGCGGTGCTGGTCGACCGCGGCGGCCGCGAGCTGCCGGTGCAGGCGGACATCGCCGCCGCCCGCGTGGCCCTGCCGGCCGGCCGCTCGCTGGCCCTGGCGCGCGACGGGCAGGGCCGCTTCAGCTTCGAGGTGGAGGAGTCCTGAGCATGCTGTCCAAGCGCAATCCGCAGTTGAACAAGAACGGTGAGCTCATTCACCTGCTCTCCACCGAGGGCCTGCCCCGGGACATCCTGCACCACATCCTGGCCACCGCCGACAGCTTCGTCAGCGTCAACGACCGCGAAGTGAAGAAGGTGCCGCTGCTGCGGGGCAAGAGTGTGTTCAACCTGTTCTTCGAGAACAGCACCCGCACCCGCACCACCTTCGAGATCGCGGCCAAGCGCCTGAGCGCCGACGTCATCAACCTCGACATCGCCAAGAGCAGCGCCAGTAAGGGCGAGAGCCTGCTCGACACCATCGCCAACTTGAGTGCG
>JACCEA010298516.1_pt1 | contig 13760 bp, 7 predicted proteins | sample 7449851 | NCBI WGS metagenome assembly JACCEA01 (sample SAMN15323453, study PRJNA562643) | freshwater metagenome | isolation source: river surface water | place: USA:Blue River Watershed | collected 2017-08-18 | reverse complement strand
CCATATAGCTTTATAACTCCTTTCGCTAAAGCTCCTGTTAGAAATAGTTTGTGGGTTGCGAGATGTATCATTTTTTAAGGTAGTAATTTAACGTTTTGTTTTTGAGAGGCAATGACAATAACACTTTATGGTTTGTAATTACACCGATGAAAATGTTTAGGATTGTAAATTTTTGAAATGCTTTTTTATGAACCTTGTAGCTCATACTGGAAAATGGTGTCAATTAAGGCCTGTCACCCGCGTTCGCCAATCGCCGATTCGAGCGGCCTTACCGTATTAAAAGATACAATCACTGTAAAAATATATCTCAGTCTCATTACACTAAAAAATTTAATCCTCGTCACTGTCCACTTTGACATTCTTCAGTTTTTCTCTTAGTTCTTTGTGTTCTTTTCGATCTTGCTTTCTCTTTTCACGAACAGCTGCCCTAGCTTCTTTTCGGGCCTTTTCTTGTTCCTCTTCATCTTCACTGCTACTGAACTGATAATTTTCGACAAAAACAGGCCCAAACTCTTTCTTCCAAAGACTCTCCTTTTTCGGCGCCACTAAACCACGAGCAACGGCTTGCTCGTGAATTTTCTTTTTCATTTGCAACGCCTATCAGAGAGGTTAATATTCAATCATTGATAGAATCAAATGACATTATCTACTTACACGCTGGGCCAATATAGTTCGCAACTCCATTCCATCTTTGCCTGTATTAATCATCTCCAGCGAACCACCAGCAAGACGCAACAGATCTTCCTCGGAACGCTTGAGAAAAGTTTGACTACGATCATCTAAAAATACCCCTGGTTCAACCTCCACCATGTGTGCCTTATCTTCTTCTGCCATTTCTTTTTTTATCTGCTCGAAGGATTTTGGCTTGCGATTGAGATGTTGCATATACAAATCATGCTTCACTTTGCTTAATTGGTTACGCTTCTTGCGAATAGCTTTGTATGCAATCTCGTATTCATCTGATGCTTTCTTGGTAACATGTTCCACCACTTGATCTGAGCGTGAGAAAGATAAAGTCAGAGTTTTAGTGCAATGCATACGTAACTTACTCATATCGTCAGGACGTGGGGAGGCATAAGGCTGAGGGGGAACCAGCTGCATCAATTGACTATTTGTTGTTACAGGTGGCAGCTGGAGAAAAGATGAAGAAGTGGTGGTCGACGTCGCATCAGAATGATCAAAAACGGAGCTGTGCTGGCCCCCTTCCATTCCATTCGTATAATCAAACATTGGATTGACCACAACACCATCATTTACTTCAGCTTCGCCATTAGTGAGGTATCGCATTCCACCTTGTTGTCTTAGAAAATCACCTGCTGACCTTACTCGTCCTGTGGAACTTGCAACACTATTGGAATCAGATCCCAACCCCCCACCGGAAGAGGAAACACGGCTGGCACTCGTTGTACTACGCTTCAATTCACGGGATTCATTGCGACGTTTTGTTTGAACATTGCTGCGCACACTGGTCTTCTTAGATTTACCAAGAGCCTTTTCGAGAGATACATCGCGATCTCGTCCATGCTTACGTTGCCATTCGGTTAAACTTTCATCTGATGACGAGGTAGTGTTGATGTCAATATCACTGGGCAACGGCTCCGGTGCTTCCGGAATAATGAACCCTGGTGGTAGATAATGATAAATAGTGGGCTCATCATATGTCATTTTGTGTGTAATCTTATGTTGCCAAAAAGGCTTGTCTGAGTAGATATCCTCTTCTCGTACCCAGGAATCGACCAAAATTTGTGCTGCGCGGACACTCTCCATAGCAGCAAGGTACTACAAAAGTTATCAAGAATATTGATAACATTCCATATCGAGACTTACCGCTCTTGTATTTGTCTTAAATGTCTTGCGTAAATCACGGCGAAGACGGGTTTGCTTCGTCCAAACCCATTTCTTCCAGGCCAAAAAAGACTTCTCTTTACTCGTTCCTTGAAAATTCATTCTCACTGGGAGGATATATTTTACAGAAGTTAATCTTTCTCATTAACAACCAAAATTGAGCAGCTTTACCTTGATCAATCGCATTAAACTCCTTCCTAGCTTTGTCTCTGGCAATGGTGACTGCATGGTCAACATATTGTCTATAAATTTCGTATCTCAACTCTCGTTGAACTTCATCAAAATTGCCATTGAACTTCAGCATCGTGCGTCGGACACGAATTTTTGCGACATCTATAGCATTTCGTACAAGCCGCCGCGCTTTCTTTTCGACTTTGTGTCCTTTGTGACCTAAATATGTTACAATGGGAACAAATGGTTTCAAAAGTGCATCCATGGCAGCTTTGCTTTGTTTTACTTTTGCAAGAGAAGTTTTATAAAGCCTCATAATTCCCCCCTTTGGAGCTATGCCATTAGATGCTTTGTTTCGAATTTCTCGGAATCTCTCTTGTGCACGTTCCAACTTCTTCCGTCGATCTTCTAATTCTTTATGTCGCGCCTTCCTACGTCGCCGACGTCTCCAACGTTCAGCTTCAGATGATGAATCGTCTTCACTATATGCATCAGAATCGTCGTCTTCACTATCAGACTCTTCATCTTCACTATCACTCGAAGAGATATCGTACATTTCATCTTCAATTTTTTCACATTCTACTTCGCATTCCGCTTGCAACGATTCTAGTTGAATTACTTCTGGTAAATGAGCCATTTTCACCGTTAATTCAGTAATTTGTTGATCAAGAATATCTCGCATATACCCGGGTTTCTGAGCTTTGCGAATATCTTTCTTTTTATTTAACTCTTCGTTTAGTTTTTTCATTTTACCATCCAAAACATATTGAATCTTCGCTTTCTTAGCGTCATAGCGTTTAATCACCTTTTGTTTGCGTCGCTCATTGTCAGCAAGCCGTCGTTCAACGATTTTGTTTGCCCCTGTATCAAGCAACATTTCTTCAGCTTGTTCATAAGCAGTTTCATCTAACCACTGTTTCCCAGCTTCGGAATCCAAATAAGTCCTCGCTTCAACTTCAGAACGCTTGATTGCATCTAAAATACCGCTATTCTTGTATGCTTGCCAGAGCCGATCTTCTTTGTCACGTTGTCGAACAAGATGTTTCTTGAAGCAAAACGCATCTCTCAAACACATGTAGCCAAATTTTGGTGGGACACAAGGACACGGATTACCATCTTTATCAACACACGAGCACTTTCTAAACATCACCTTCTGCCGTGTTAAAACTGGCCCATAGGCATCATTAAATGAAGAGAATGCCCACATTACTTCACGTTCGTTGAAAGGAAAATCTTGAATATCATCATTTAGAATTTTGACACCATTCTCTTGATTATATTGCCAAATCATTTGTAGCTTCGGTAGTAATTCATGAAAGAAATAAGGAGGTTGTAAAGCGTACCAAAAGTCTCGAACATCCATTTGATCACTTCGCTTTATGTCAACATCATCGGTAATATGTCGCCCATCCAATGATAACATAATATCAGCGTGAAAAAGAGAAGGATCGGCAAACTTTCGGTCAGCAATCTGCTGCAAGATATTCTGAGTTGCATAAATTACATGTCTCATACGAGCTTGCTTGTCATAAAAGAATAGATTGTAACAATACTTTACAACAGCTTCAGCACCAGAAATGATTACTTCAGAAGGTGGATCCACTAACTCCTCATTACCTTCAATACGTAATGTTTTCAAGCTCTTTAATTTCCAAAAAGACAGTGGTAATTTGAGTATCTTATTGTACTCCAAGGTAATCTCTTTCAATGTGGTAATGTCACCAATACGCTCAGGCACAACACGAATGTTATTCTTGCTCAATCGCAATATTTGCAGCGTTTTACTGGTGCACAACTCGTGAGGAATATAAGACAAATTGTTCCAACTTGCACTCAAACTAACTAGACTCGGCATTTTTGACAAACAACGTGGTAACCTTGTCAGCATATTGTTATTTAAGTTCATGGTGTGGCAAGATGAAAGATTATCCAAATTCTCCGGTAAAACTGTCAATGAATTGACCTCCAGATCTACTCGTTGCACTAATTTCAACGCGCCAAACGTTATGGGCAGCTCTTTTAATTTGTTATTATTCAAAGTCATCGTCTGTAATGAATAGCAGTATCCAAGTCGACTAGGTAAAGTCTCTAGCATATTATATGCCACACCCAATTCGCGCAATTGTCCCATTAAACTGACCGATTCTGGCAAGCGCACTAACTTGTTGTTCTCCAGTGACATCACCTGCATATTCCGAAAGGCTTCACCAATTTGTTCCGGTAATTCTTTTAATTCTACTCCAATCAATCGCAAAGAAATTAGACGAACCGGAAAATTCTTTTCAAATTCTAAGACAATAGGGTCGATGTCGTAAATCGGTGTCCAACAAATGCGCAATGCACCATTCTCTGCTTGTGCTTGATACATGGCCTCTTGCCACATCATTTTCCGGCGTTTCGAGCCAACTTTCTCTGCGCCCATAATACTATTCAAGGGTCTTCCATCATTTCCAGTCGCATTTTGATCGGCAAATTTGTTCAGTTCATCGTACATAGAGTCATCAGCTTTACGTTGGCGCTCTTCCTTCTTTTTATTTTGACGCTCTTGCCATTTTAGAGGAGTTGACATCTTATATTCTATTTATAGCTACAGATTTCAATCAAACCTGCTCCCCACATTATGCGCAATCGAATGCTACGTGCTGGGGATAGATAAGGAAGTTGAATTAAATATCGTATTGTATTGTCTGCAAGCAAGCAGTTAACCCTAACCCTAAGCCGTTGTTCCGCCAGTTTGCTTTGCTTGGTGAAATACTGGCGGGTGGTGCTGCAGCACCCACTGTTAGATTAGCCTAATGCAGAGCTGTCGTTGCTGTTCGCCCAACGACTGTTACAAAATTGAATTTTTGCAGAACTGAAGTTTTTAGAAGCTAGTAAAATTTAGGTTCCGTGCAACGTTATTGAAGATTTTGTGAAGATAATAAACCAGCAAACCGGCCCGCAACCGCGCCCCCTATAACCCGGCATAACAAGCCTTTTATTGTGGAAGTTATCATTTATTTATCATTAATAACATTTGGCATTATTAACCCCTTTAGATTGCCTACACTGGTGGTGGTATTGCAATATTGATCTAAAATGCAGCGCTTGGAAGACACATCAACCCCTATTGCTGTAAGTGCAGCAGTATTCCTGGTTATATAGGTCGAGCTGACCCAAGGTTGTTTAGGTTGGACTGGCCATTGTTGGTTATTCCCTATGCTCTTCCACTTTGCTTTTGGCAAACAAAATGGTGATAGAGTATTTTCCTCTTCCATCTGTAATTAGTTTTATCCAGATAATCACCAGTGCAGTCGCCATCCTAGTGTACAAGATGTGCGGTGGAACAGTGGATGCAATTGAGTGGCCAAAGCTCAAGGCGTATTCATTGTACATTATTGCTTTTGTAGCAGCTATTTACGCGAACATGAAAGCATTAGCTCATTCCAATGTTGAAACAGTAATTGTTTTTAGGGCTTGCTCTCCTGTTGCTGTGACGGTCGTTGAGTATCTGTTCATGGATAGAGCCTGGCCATCGGCTAGATCCAGCTTTTCTTTAGTTGCTGTTGCTTTCGGTGCCGTTTTATATTGTCAGTCCGATTCAGAATTCGCGTTAAATGGCATTAAAGCTTACTATTGGGTTATTGCATACTTTTTCCTTATCACTTTCGAAATGACGTATGGAAAGAAATTAACCTCATCCGTGAAGATGGAATCGGTGTGGGGACCAGTCTTGTACTGTAATCTATTGGCTGCATTCCCGATGTTTCTTCTCGGATATATGAGCGGCGACTATGAGAATATTGGCGAGAAGATGGCTGAAATGCCTGCAAATGGTGCCATGATCCTCTTGTTCTCTTGTGTTGCTGGTACTCTCATTGGGTAAGTTGGAGGTGGTGTTGTACTTAACATCGCTTGATAATTAATTATTTCCATAGATATACTGGATGGTTATGTCGCAGCATGGTTAGTGCCACAACTTATACCTTGGTGGGTGTCGTCAATAAATTCTTGACTGTCTTGTTGAATACTGTGCTCTGGGATAAACATTCGAGTCCTTTTGGTATCTTTGCAGTATGCATTTGTTTGTTAGCTGGTACTTTGTACCAACAGGCACCTCGAAGAGAAGATCTTCGCAAGAATGCTTCCCCAAGTAGTACCGGCAATAATGCTGTTTAATATCGACTGTATATTGATAAAAATACAACAATGCAAGTGTGTGGTTTACAAGCCGAATCCCAATACAGTCTTTTGAGGGCGGAATTATAAAAAAGATATCGATCAGTTGTAACATCACACTAATTGCTGAGATATGTGCTTTTCGCTTTGTCTTTGTTTCCAGTATTTTTGTTATATATATAGAAGTAATATTTATAATATCCGGATATTATTATTGAGACATAAGCTTAACTAGCTGAATATCTTAGCCTCGTTTTTTCCTCCATATTTCGTGAAAATACAATCAAAAAGCAGCTGTGCAGCTGTGCTATAATACTGCTGCGCTGCTAAAGATTGTGTGATTGATTGGTGATAACAACATCATCCTGGTATCATCAAAGGCAACAAGAGTGGTTTGCTGCTTCAGCTTTCATTTTTTCATCTTATTTTACAGTGGTTCACTTTGATCTTTCTCCTGCTTCTTCAAAGAAGAAACCCCAAGAAAAATTCCGGGCAAAGACGTGAAACAACCCACCGCTTCTCCTGCTTCATCATCACCAAAGGCGACTTCACGCTTTCCTTTTTCTCCATTTCGTTCAGCATCTGGCGAAGAAGTACTTGTGAAAGACGATTCCTCATATTTGGGTCACACATCCCCTCAGTCTGCATCTCCCAAAAGGAAGAAAACCCACAAAGCCCAAAACCGTGCCACTTCAACCACCATGACAACAGAAACGAACAGTCGGCTATCTTCAGTTTGTCTCGGTGCTATCGTGTTGTATATATCCGGTGTGTTACTTTTCACGAATACTCGCAATATCTATCGTGATAATAGCTCATCTTCCACCGAATGCTCCGGCACTGGCAGTTCCAAGGGCATCTTGCAAGCACCGGGTGTCAAGAATGGCCATGTTGACACAGGTAGTGCGCTTGATGTCAACACCTTCACTGATCATCGTTTTCCCTCTGAAGCACTAACAAATGTCGATGATGGGACTGCAGCATTCATCAACCCTGTCGGTGAAAACGCAGTAGGTCCTATTGTGAAAAAGATCGAAGATTCTATGTTTGCGAAGAAGGACGTAATTGTCATTGGTATCGCTGGTGGCTCTGGATCAGGTAAAACCACCCTAGCAAATGCCATTTATAAAGCAATTGGCAAGGAGAATATATCGTTTCTGTGTCACGATTCTTATTATCGGGATTTGTCACACTTGCCCATGGAACAGCGAGAAAAGAATAACTTTGACCACCCTGATTCGTTAGAGACAGAGTTACTTATTGAGCATATTCTCACATTAAAGAATAAGCAAGATGTCATGGTCCCAACTTATGACTTTTCCACACATTCTCGTAGAATAGAGCAAGAACATTTGGCTGCAAGACCAGTGGTATTGGTGGAGGGTATCTTGATCTTCTCGGACCCCAAATTGTATAGTTTGTTGGATATTCGTATCTTTGTTGATACAGATGATGATATTCGTTTTATTCGCCGTGTTTCACGCGATACAAAAGAGCGCGGGCGAACATTGCAGGGAGTGATTGATCAATACATCTCAACCGTAAGACCAATGCATTTACAATTTGTAGAACCATCGAAGCGAAATGCCGATATCATTGTTCCTGTTGGTCTAAATTCCGTTGCGTTGGATTTAGTGGTGAGTCGGTTGAAGGATCATTTGAACGCCTAAATACTATGATCAATTGAAATGAAGGAATTTGAAATAATTGATCATAACTAAGCAATGACTATTGTTATTCTTGTAGATCAAATGGATTAGATATATGAGTGAAGTATTGACGAAAGGCCAGAAAAGCCATTCATTGATTAAGTAATATGGATGATGAAAAATGATGTACGTGTCATTAAAACTGTAATGATGGATTAAGATTTTTGATACAACCATATAATAAAGCAATACCAACAGAAAGACTACCATAAAAGTCCGGCTTCTTTCATTCGATGCATGAATACAATCTCTTGGTCCCGTCGAAGTGCCTCGATGTATTGTTTTCCCTTCATCCGCTCCTCCAAGTGTTTTTTCTTTACTGTCACTAAAAAAGACTCCTTTTCTCGATTTTCAAATTCATATAGTTCTCGTTTTTCTTCTTTTTTAGCTTCATCGTCAATCGCTTGAATTAACTCTTTCATATACTTCACCTTAATTTTGGCAAGATCTTGACAAACTTTACGCACTCCTGGAAGACCTCCGGGTATACGATTTTCCCCAGTCAAAGATTTGTTCAACTCCAATCTCTCGGCATAGTTGTATAATTCAATAAACGTCTTCTCCAAAATGGCATTCCAATTACGCTGCCGATTTAGTTCAATGGTTTTCGGTATGATATTATAATCTCCTAATTTATATTCGACTTTCTCCACCACTGGTGACACTGTTCCTGTATTTGGACCAGAAGGGTCCGCTGAGACAGATAATGAATTCATGAGAGCCACTGATGTGGAGCTCCCACTGGCAATACTGTGCTCATCTTCAGACAGTGATGCATCTCCAAATATAACAGTGTTTGTTCGTGGATCCCACAGATTGTGCATGATTGGAGTAAGGGGACCTTTTTCCAAAAATTCTGCAACAAGAGGATGAGGTTGACAATTGCGAGAAGAGCTGGAAGAAAATGATAAAATAGCGTTAATTTCATTGACATCGGGGGTTTGGCGCTTTTCGAGCCCATTGTTTAAGGTTATCAGTGATTCAGCTGTAGTCGTCACGATTGAAACAGGACGATGCATGTCAACATGCAGAGAAACAAGAGAGCCTGCCGATCTCAAGGGACTATGCATCAACTTACCGGAAGACGCTCCATCTTTTGTTGCTGTCAATGATGAATGAACGCTCTTTGGTGGAGACATGGCCCTAATTTGTTCATGAACTCGACTTCTCACATCAAGTTTGCCTGTGCCCATATCAATGATAGTCTTCGCATTCAAACTTAATCGCCCTTCTGTGGTTGTCCATCTTGCTTTGGTTACCGTCAATGACTCTCCAGTTTCGGCATCGATTAGCATATCCTTTGGAGGTGGTTGCAAATACTTCAGCTCTGCTTCACGCTCTTTGTCAAGATCACTGTCGCGAGACATTAACTTTCTGGGACTTTTCTCCAGTCCTTTGAAATTGGCGCTGGGGCGAAAGTCTTTTCGCCGTTCTTTCAAGATAAACATCCTCGAAACGGAAATAAATGTTTCACTATAGATAGAGAACAATAATATTGGCAACAAGCAACATAATTGTGCGTGCAGCAGGCAGGCAGCAGCATACTGCTGTAGCAACTGTAACTGCTGCAACACGCACAATAAACAATTCCAAAATTCCAAAAAATTGCAATGAAAGTGCCGATTCTCGACTTCTGTAAAATCATCAAATTTTTTGGTACTAGTTGCTTGTATTATTGCTATAATAAATAATTACTTTTTCCAAAACTTCTATACTTTTTAAGAAATGAGTAAAATTGCGAACACAGTTGCCCTTATCACTGGTGCTGGGCAGGGTCTTGGTCGTGCTACTGCGCATCGTCTTGCAAAACAAGGCGCTAAAGTTGCATTGATTGACCTTTCTGGCCAAGCATTGGAGAAGGTTCGTGCAGAGTTAGGCAGCTCCGCCCTAACTTTTCCTTGCGATGTGACAGATGAGAAGCAAATCCAAGAAGCCATCAACGAAACTGTCAAAGCCTTTGGTAAGGTGAACTTGGCGGTGAACTGTGCTGGAATAGCTCCACCCTCTCGAACTTTGTCAAAGAAAGGTCCACATCCTTTGGCCCAATTTTCTAAAGTCTTGCAAGTTAACACGGTGGGGACTTTTAATGTGATTCGTCTTGCAGCAGAAGCAATGTCTAAGAATGAATATGACAATGATAAGGAGCGTGGTGTTATTGTAAATACCGCTTCCATTGCAGCAATGGACGGTCAGATTGGCCAAGCTGCTTATGCTGCTAGTAAAGGAGCAGTGGTCGCAATGACGCTTCCTATCGCTCGTGACCTTTCTTCATTTGCCATTCGTGTATGTACTATTGCACCTGGGCTCTTCTTGACACCTATGTTGGAAGGTCTTCCGGAACAAGTTCGCACAGATCTTGCTTCGACTGTGCCATTTCCGAAGAGGCTAGGGAATCCTGATGAATATGCTAGATTAGTACAATCAATTTTGGAGAATCCTATGCTAAACGGCGAAGTTATTCGGTTGGATGGAGCTCTACGCATGCAACCATGAGTGTATGAGGCACAACTTATATTACAATATCGCTATTGTACATAATAACATTAAATATTTACCACACTTCCATCCAGCAATCTGACTAGCACATTTTCTACTTGAATCGCTTCATATTTCATTATTGTCTAAAATATCTGCTTTAGATTTACCCCTCAAATAAAATATTTATTATACAAAAAGCTCTCGACAAAAGCAATATCGGCGTTGGTCAGAATTTGTCACCAGCACTATTGATCTTTTCATCAGCACCATACACCATCATAATTTAGTAAGATTAAGTGCAACATCCAGAGTAAAGGGGCAACAAGCAAGAAGGAGCACGAATACCACAGCAACTGTTGTATTAAAAACTACACAACAGGTCAACCGCACAAGACAAGAAGCACAATTGGTGATATTCTTGTCTATGTTGCGACAAGTAGGGAATATTTTTGTGACCACTTCACAATGTCTAGAAGCGATGCATACTATGAAATCGTCCCGCTTCGCTAACAAACAGACGAAACAACCATACACATACCCAATAATCTTCGAATTGTAAGCATCATGATTTGGAATTACCTGCAACCGATGTAACCTTTGGTCTCCATGGATATCATCCCCAACTACATACTATATTGCAACTCCACAGAACATATTGCACCGATTACAATCGTACAATATTGGTTAATGTATACTCACAGCCACATTAAGAAACTGATCTACTTTGCTCAAAGCGAAATTGCCAGACCGCCAAAATATATGCGTCCTTGAACAATATTTCGTATCAAAACTTTGCGCAAAGCATGGGAACAACAAAAGCATGATCACACACATAATATATACAGATGGAGATGTAAAATAGTAAATATATTATTTGAGCTATAAAAAATGACAACAATATTATTGGCATCTTACGAATGATAGCAGTTCTGTGATATACCGTTGAGGTTTACCTAGCTATGCCACATCTTACAGAATGATAGAAGTCAGCGACATGGTCTACCTACCTAATCTTGCATAAATCTGAAGCAAAACTTTTAACAAGGCGGTATTGTCTTGACCAATTTCGTTGTCGAACCTATTGTATCTCCCAATGAAAACGAGTTTGTGCGCTACTATTGCAATCTAACACCACATACTTCGCTACAAAATAAAAGACTTTTCACCACGATGAAATATACAAGATTTAAAACAAATTTAAGAGTATCGCATTTGACGGTTAATGTATTAACCGGTGCAACTTTTGACAGATATAATCTGAATCTGATACGGTTATTCCGGTATCCCAAGTGCATTTCAGAAAATATAAGTGAGCTGTCAGTTCCCATACCATCGATCAGCCATGCAATAAATGACTGCCGAGAAAAGTCTTTAAACACATTTCAAGTTCAGTAATTGTATGGGTGATATAATTAAATTGACTACATCATGGAAAATACACTATTTATGCTGTAAATTTGGCATCAAATCAAAATAAATTACTCTGAAGCTTAAAGGCCACGAGAGTGATAGTGCATGATTCCATGGAAGTGAATTGTTCACTGAGAAAACAAAAACAGTCAACTACAAAGTCCCACAGCACAAACATCCACACTCGAGAGCGGACCAATATTTATGAGGCGGCAACATCAAACACAAACAAATTAGGCAGTAGAGTAATGAAGGAGAGCAAGTAAGAGAGAATATCGTATATACACAGATCACACATGATAACATCACTTGTATACGCTAAGATACACTATCAAATGGCATAAAAAAAGAACAAACATACACCTGAAGATAATTTTTCACAAAATTTGCAGACAGCACGATTACGACAAACTACTATAATACAAGACCTGATGTTTATCATGCGCAAGGCACACATGATAGAGACATTCTGATTGCATGTGGACACAACACAACCTTTGGACAACCACACGAAACTGATTCTACCAACGCATTCAATTATTCGTCCTAAACTTTCCTAGAACAAAGAGCTGTAATCTCTAACATTTTCTTCACCTAATCCAGATCCGCTCGATGCAGCACCTGTCGCAGACGATCCATTACCAAAATTTAAGCCACCCATCTCTTCTGGTGATAACACCAACGGAAACAAGTTTCCAATCACGGAACTGTAGTTTGATTGGCCATTTCCGCTGTGCCCATGCTCGGAAGTAGAGCTAAAGGAACCTCTTCCTGGCCCATTACCGGCACCACCCAGAGAGGGAATCAAAGTACTGGCATCACCAAAAGAATTACTTCCAATGAATGCTTGGTTATTATGGCCCTTGCCAGATATACCCGGTGGACCACGAGACGGAGCACTGAAATTATCCATATAGCCACGAGGGGACAGTTCTACAGGTGAAGGATCGGTATTTCCCCGTAATTGTGACAAAAATTGATTTGAAAAATTAGAATCGCCTGACGTGTTCCCTAAAAAGTCATCGAAGTAACTGGAGGAATTTCCATTGACGTTATTGTTTGGCCCATTTCCATGATTCATGTAAGCGTTCCCTCCAGAATTTGTGGAAGTAACACCACCTGCAACACTACTCAACAAAGACGGAGAAGCCCCTGAAGAGACAGAATAATCACTTGCATTAGGATTAACACCAGAAGCACTTGCTAAACTATTGTTACTGTTACTATTGAATGCACGACCGGAACGACCTGACATACCCCCATGAGCATTCATACCACCAGTGGAGGATCCATGATCATCCATGTAGTTATTGTGTCCACCATGATGATAATTCCCATATGACATATCTTGTGATCCATAACCACTATACATGGCCCCAGTAGACTTGTTACTTCCACTTCCTGGATTCAATGACATACTTTTTGATCGGCCGTTATTCATACCAACAACATTCAACCCGTTATTATTACCTTTACCGCTATTTCCAGCTGTCATGTTCATATTCATCATGTTCATTTTATTGTTTCCACCACTACCACCCCCCATATTCATATTCATGGAAGACATCATCATGTTGTTATGGTTGATGTTTCCCCGATGATCCCGATAGCTATTACTATTGTTGCTCCCACCCATATTCATGTTGCCGCCATTCATGCCGCCGCCACTAATATTATTACCCGCGTTTCCATAATTCGATGACAGTCCACTACCCATCATATTATCAGTATTTCGAAATCCGTGGCCATCCATAATTCCCCCATTAGTATATTGGTTTGCAGCAGCAGATAATGGAATAGAGTGAGACTTCTTCTTCTTAGCAGTTGCAGCCGCAGCTTTTTTTGCTTTAATAAGTAGCTGGTGAGGGAAAATGCCTTTATCAATTAACTCTAAATGTTCCGGCGATAATGAGCAACGTAACAAAACATTGGGATTGAAAGGATGGTCGTTGGAAACAACGAAGCTCGCAGGATATTGCTCCAAAAACT
>JACCEA010088900.1_pt1 | contig 13763 bp, 12 predicted proteins | sample 7449851 | NCBI WGS metagenome assembly JACCEA01 (sample SAMN15323453, study PRJNA562643) | freshwater metagenome | isolation source: river surface water | place: USA:Blue River Watershed | collected 2017-08-18 | reverse complement strand
TTGTATTCAATATATTCAATGGGTTTAATATCAACTTCCATTTTTTATATATTTCATAAATAAAAAAAATTATTAAATTACAAAAGTATTGTAACAAACAAGACACGTAACAAATGTACTAGTTGGTTCATCTGCACATCTAATTTGCATTTGAGATACTTTTGATTTTCTTTCTCCGCATTTTCTGCATTTATATAAATCTGTTGTAGCAATATTATTTTCTTTATCTTCACGATATTTTTTAATAGACATTACTTCAGCCCATCTTTTAGGATGCATTTGTTGAGGTGATAAGAAAGATACTAATTCAGGTCTAATTTCTCCATGTAATATTGATTGCTTTAATGTTTGATTATTAATTTTATCATTACCATTTATATTATTTTTAATCTCATCTAATTTATCTAAATAGACTGATACTACAAATTTTTGCTGTAAGTTATTCATAAAAGTATGAATTAATGAAAATTCAAATATACCCTTTTCCAAGGAAATTGCCTTTTTAATATTATTTAGAATATTGCTAAATTCAATTATATATTTTGGCCTATCAATATTTTTTTCAGCAAACATAATGAATTTTTTGTCCAAATCTTTTGAATTTTCAGTAATAAAGTTATACTTTTCATAATTAAACTTTGGAATTTGACTATTAAGTTCTTGCATTTATATATTAATATTATTATTCCTTTAAAAATGTTTATTTTTCAATAATTTTTAATATAAATTTATAATATAAAAACCTATGTATGTTATAATACCACTTGGAGGATTAGGTACTCGATTCAAAAAATTTGGTTATTCTCTACCAAAACCATTAGTTAATGTATTTGGCAAACCTATTATTTTTTGGTTATTAGATAACTTAAATTTATCAAATATAGATAAAGTATTAATACCTTATAATAAAGAATTAAAAAAATATAATTTTGAAGAAACATTAAGAAATAAATATCCCAAAACAAAATTCCAATTTTTAGAATTAGAAAATGATACAAGAGGTGCAACTGAAACAGTTTTATTAATGTTAAATTTATTAGATAGTGATAAAGATTGTCCAATTTTAAGTTTAGATGGCGATAATTTCTATAATTGTGATATAATTACTCAATGGAATGGTGAAAATAAAATTTTTACATTTGAAGATTACAATCAAGAGCCGATTTATTCTTATATTAATTTTGAAGATAAAAAAGTAGTTGACATAGTTGAAAAAATAAAAATTTCTGATTTTGCTTGTTGTGGTTCTTATGGATTTAATTCATGGATAACTTTAAAAAAATATTGTAAATATATTATAGATAATAATATTTTACAAAAAGGGGAATTTTATATATCAAATATAATTAAACAGATGATTCAAGATGAAATATTATTTACATATGGAAATATTCCAAAGGAACATTATATTTGCTTAGGGACGCCACTTCATGTTAAAATATTTTGCAATAATTATCCTAAATTTAGTTTTGTAAATAAAAAATCATTAATAGAACATAAAAGAATATGCTTTGATTTTGATAATACTTTAGTAAGTTATCCAGAAGTACAAGGAGATTATAAAACTGTTAAACCAATTGAACATAATATTAATTTTTTGAGATTTTTAAAAGCATTAGGAAATACTATTATAATTTATACTGCTAGAAGAATGAAAACACATGGAGGAAATACAGGTAAATTATTAAAAGATATTGGAAAAATAACATTTGATACTCTTGATAAATTTAATATTCCTTATGATGAAATATATTTTGGTAAGCCAGAAGCAGATTTTTATATAGATGATAAAGCTGTTAATTGTTTTTCAGAATTAGATAAAGAATTAGGATATTATAATTCAATTATAGAACCCCGTGACTTTAATAATATATCTACTTCTAATACAATTGAAGTACTTAAAAAAACATCTGATAATTTAGAAGGACAAATTAATTATTATTTAAATTTACCACATGAAATTAAAGATATATTTCCCTTTTTCTTTTCATATGATAATATACATTTTAAATGGTATGAAATGGAAAAAATTAATGGTATACCAATATCGAAATTATTTATTAAAAGCGAGTTAACTCCAGAAATTTTCAATATTATTCTTAATAATTTAAATAGAATTCATAAATGTAATACAAGTTTAGATACAGATATAAATATTTACGATAATTATTCCAATAAATTAACCAAAAGATATGAAGAATATAATTATAAAAAATTTAAAAACAGTGAAACAATTTATAAATTATTATTAGATAAATTATCAGAATACGAAAATAAAAAATTAGGTAAAATTTCGCTAATACACGGAGACCCTGTTTTTACAAATATAATGATTACAAATAATGGTAAAATTAAATTTATAGATATGAGAGGTCAAATAGGAAAAAAAATAACGAATATGGGAGATATATTTTATGATTATGCAAAAATATATCAATCATTAATTGGATATGATGAAATATTAAATGATGAATATTTAAGTGAAGACTATAAAAATAAATTAATAAATCAATTTAAAAATCATTTTATATCAAACTTTGGGGATGAATATTGGGAATATTTACAATATTTAACTGGTTCTTTATTATTTACTTTAATACCTCTTCATGATAATGATAAATGCTATAAATATTATAAACTTATATTCAAACTTATTTCTTAAAAAAAATTGAGAATAAAATAGTTAAATCTTAATTAATATATAACTATTATAATGAGTAAGAATAATTCTTTTTATGAATATAGACATATAAATCAATTTTATGATAATATCGAAGATTTAATGTATAATGTTAATATGAAAAAATTTAATACTTCTGACCCAGAAATTGATGAAATTACTAAAATACAAGAAGTTATTTTAAATTATATTAAAGATAAAAAAAGGAAAATTTATGGCGGATATGCTCTTAATATTTTACTAAAAGAAAAAAAAGCACAGGAAGAAATATATCAAGAATATGAAATACCGGATATTGATATTTATACACCAGAACCAATGAATGATTTAATTACCCTTTGTAATTTGTTACATGAAAATAATTTTAAATATGTCAGAGGCAGAGAAGCTTTACACAAAGAAACATATGCAATTTATGTTAATAATAAACAATATTGTAATTTAACTTATGTACCCAAAAATATTTATAATAAAATTCCTTTTAAAATAATTAATGAATTGTATATAACACATCCATATTTTTTAATGATTGATTATTTAAGAGTGCTAACTGACCCTATTGTGAGTTATTGGAGGTTACAAGATAAAAAAACATTTGAAAGATTATATTATTTAAATAAATATTATTCATTACCATTTTCTGATAAAAATATTAATATAGGCACTAATGATACAAGTGAAAATGTATTAAAATCTATATTAAATTTTACAAGTAATAATAGCAATATTGCACATATTGGATTTTTTGCTTTTAACTTTTATTTAAATAATAGTTTTATTCTTGATAAAAAAATAGAAAGAATACAACCTATAAATATTCCATATTATGAAATTGTAAGCACAAATTATAAAGATAATGTATTAAAATTAAAATCACTTTTAGAAGAAGAAAATATTACTGATAATATTACTATTGAAGAATATTATCCATTTTTTCAATATATTGGTTATTCTACAAAAATATTTTATAATAATCAATTAGTTTGTATAATTTATGATAATAATAATAGATGCATGCAATTTAAAAAACATAAAGTTAATAAAGACGAGTATTTAATTGGGTCATATAATTACTGTTTATTAAATTATTTAACAACACAAATGAAATATAAAGTAGAAAATAATGAAGAAATGAAAAATAAGTATTATATATTGATATCTCAATTTATTGAATTTAAGAAAAATTATTTTAAAACAACTAAAAAAACAATTTTTGATAAATCTCCTTTCGAAGACTTTACATTGGAATTTATTGGAACTACTTTGCCACCAGAAAAAGAAAGACAGATGATTGGTGAATCCAGAAAAAAAAAAAATAAACCATTCTTATTTACTTACGAACCAAGTAGCAAGCCTAAAGATAAACAGGATGATGTGGACGATAAAGTAGAAGATAAAAAAGAAATGGTTAAATACATTTTCTCAAATACTTCAGGTAATAAAATTACAAATATTAAGAAATCAAAAATATTTAGTAAGAATGAAAATGATTTAGATAATTTAGATATTATTGAAGAAGAAAATGTTGAGGAAGAACTTATTTTATAAAAATTTGATTTTTTAATACTTAAAAATATATCTATTATATTAAATAATGAACGAGTCTAATAATACAAATATAAATATCAGAGATGAAGATTTATATTTATATGTTTTAAATGAAAAAAATAAATTAATTAGTAAACAACATATTGAAAAAATTTTAAAACAATATGGAATTGTACATAAAGTTAAAAATTTAGATAGATTTCGCCAAGCAATGACACATTCGTCATATGTTGAAAGAGATTTAAAAAACGATAGAATAGTTAAAATTATTAAAGAAAAGAATTTACAACCGATTGATGATCCAAAAACTGCTATACCGCTTCAAAAAGAATCTTATGAAAGATTAGAATTTTTAGGAGATTCCATTATTCATTGTATTTTAGCTGAATATTTATTTAATAGATATGAAGATGAACAAGAAGGGTTTATGACAAGATTAAGAACTAAAATAGAAAACGGAGAGACATTATCAGAACTTGCAAATTTATTAGGTTTCCACGAATATGCTATTATTGCTAGAAATATTGAACAAGGTGGTGGTCGTGAAAAAAATATTAATATTTTTGAAGATTGTTATGAAGCCTTTATTGGGGCTTTATATTTAGAAACAGATTTCGATACTTGTAAGAAATTTATTGTTTCAATGATTCAGAAAGAAGTAGATATTTCACAATTACTATACAAAGAAACAAACTTTAAAGATTTACTATTGCAATATTATCATAAAATGAAATGGGAAGACCCTGAATATGGATTAGAAGAAACTATTGGTCCAGATGAAAATGGAAAAAAAATATTTAAAATGTATGTCAAAGGATATACTAAAGATGACGATGATGAAATTATTTGGACTAAAATAGGAAGAGGTTCAGGTTCATCTAAAAAGAAAGGAGAACAAGAAGCCGCCAGACAAGCACTATTATACTATGATGTTATTAATGAAAATTCTGATGATGAAGATGATGAATATGAGGCTATTGTAAATTAAAAAAAATGAAAATTTATTTATTATGTATATAATTAATTCATAAACAAAGATGTATCTTGTTAGACAGTTTACTAATGCATCTATTAAGAATTTTCTTAAGAATATCCCTAAAGATTCTATATTTCCAGTAGGTAATGAAGTAGGAAAACATATTTCAGGTATTTATGGGTTTTATAATGAGAATGATAATCTACATAAACAAGTAAAACCATTACTAGATTTCCATTTTAGTACTTTAAAAGAATTTAATGCATCTTATGATGACAGACGCGTATTTATCGAAAATCGTGATTTAATTTTAGAAAAAAAAGATATGGTTTTTGAAGGCAAAATTCATCAAGATTCTATGAACGATGAAGGTGATTCTTGTTGGACATGTGTATACTATTATAATATCGAATCAACAATTATTGGTGGAGAATTAGAATTTCCACCATTTGCAAAGTATAAACCAAAGGAAGATGATATCGTTTATTTTGATGGCGACTGGAAACATAAAATCGGAAAAACTACTGGAACCGGAACAAGAGGTACTTTAATTTTTAATATTAAAAAAAATAATTTTATTTATTAAATTTATATGTCTAAGTTTAATAAAACAGATATAGTTGGTGTTAATTTTGAATCTGGAAAGATAATTAATTTTATAAAAAATAAATATAAATCAAAATTAGCTGGGTTTTCAAATTTCCAAATTGCGATGGATGCACCATTTCACAAAATGGAAGCAAATGAAAAGTTTCGCCAAAAAGGACCATCTGAACGTTCAATTCCAGATTACAATTTTATGAACTTTGAATCAAGTCTTTTTAATGCACTACTTGAAGTAGTTAATTTCTTGTGTGTTGAAAAAGTGGATACTTTAGTTTTACAAATTGCAAGAGGTCGTTCTGGTGTTGTATTTTTTAAAGATGACATTTTAAGTAAATTAAATGCATTTGGTAAAGTTGAATTTGATAAGATGGAAAAAGATAAATATATTCATTATACTTTTGAAGTTTGTGGTAAGAAAAAGAAAATTATTTTAACATTTGGTTATAGAAGCAAAGATTATTTTTCTCTTGATATGAAAAAGAAATTTGTATTTGTTAATATTGGTATGTATGGTAGATTACAATATGATAGAAAAATAACAGCAGGATTATTATGCGTACCAACAGAAACTTATTCTATGAATCCTGATAAATCTATTACTGATAAAATGATTTTTAATGATGATATTTTATTGAAATCTGCATTTAAATTTTCCACAATAAAGCTAATAGGTATCGAAGATAATATGCCATTTGTTACAACAGAAAAATATAAATTAAGTGATTTTCTAAAAAATTGATTTATTTAATTATATGACCAAATTTAATAATTATTACTTATTAAATATGAATTTTGATAAATATTTAAAAGCAAAAGATAAATTCGAGTCACTTTATATTTTTGTAATTTACGATTCAAATATTGATGAATTCAATGAAAAAATTGCAAAGATAATGAAAATCCTTGATAATATTCCAGATAGTAAAAAGAGGGGATTTTTAAAATCTAGAATTTATGATTTTCAAAAAAATGTTAACGATAATCATAAAGAAAGAATTAATGGTATATATTTTGTATCAACAAAGGTCGAAAAAGAAGAAATAGAAAAAGAACACATTGCTACATTAAAATTCTTTTCCCATCCAAAAATTTCATATAATTTTGGAAATAATTATCCAATTGAATGGTTAAACAAACTATTATACGATATGGAATATATAAATGTATTTAATATTAGAAATAATGATATTAAATATTTTATAATGAACGATACTAAAAAAAAATATGTATATCAAGATACTATTAAAAGCATGGATGTTAAAACTATTATACATTCTAATATTCTAAAGCCAAATAATAAAATGGAAAAATATGTGCTATATGGTAGTTCTGTAAATCTAAAAACATTTAGTGATAATATGTGTATTGCTTTAATTAATACTTCAAAAGATTTAGAAGATAGTGAAATTATTGAACACCATCAAAAAGATAAATTTAAAAAAAATAATTTAGAACTAGAAGATTTACTAAGTAAAATTACACATCCTAAATTTATTGATAAACTAGTTTTTGGAGATGAGTTATTTAAAGAACTTGATAATTATTTAATTGATACTGTTTATATTTCCAGAAATAATCCTAATCTAAATAAAATAAAAGAATATAAAGTAAATATTTTAGAAGTTATATCTTCTAATAAAGGTGATATAATTGATAATTTTATTATAAATTATGGCGGTATCATTGGAAAAAAATACTATTAGTTTTTTTATTAAAAATTATCTAATCTTTTCGGATTTAATTCAATAACACCAGTTCTTCCATTTTTATCCGAATCTTTTCTATTTAGATTTATTACATGATATGCTTTTAATTGAGAAATATCTTCTGCAACTTCAAAATTATTAATTTCATTTGGTCTATAAAATATTTGGAAACCATCGAATTTATTTTGTAAATAATTATCATTGTTTTTAAAATCAGCAACTATACTTTCACAAAACTTTTTTACTTTTGGTTCATTTATATAAATTTCTTTTAATTTATTTTCACATTGTATCATATCGCAATTAATTTTATTATCTTCTTCTTTACATTGATAAAAACATTTATTTACATCTAAATCATCTTTCAAATCTAAATTATGTGTCCGAGGATATGCTAAAAAAAGTTTAGTAATATCATAAAAGTTTTCAGATTTATTAGAACTCATTGTATATTATATTTTTAAAGTATAATATATATTTAAAATCATTTTTTTTTATATTTCATAAATATATAAATTATATGTCCAATAAAACTAGTAAACATTTTGGTAAAGATAAATATATTGATTTTAAAGTAAATGGAAGATTATTCCCAAGCTGGGTTCTAGCTAATTTTAAAAAATTTAAGTTACCCGAAATCATAACTAAAGATGATGAAGACCCATGTGATACCAAGGGTTCAAAACTCGAACTAAGAAAATACCAAGTATTTGCAAGTAAATTTTTAGATTATAGAAGTCCTTATCAAGATATCTTAATTTACCACGGTTTAGGTTCAGGTAAGACTATTTCAGCTATTAATATTTATAATATGTTATATAATTATACTCCAGGTTGGAATGTTTTCATTTTAATTAAGGCTACTTTAAAGGACCATCCTTGGATGTCTGATTTAGAGAAAGCACTTCAAAGTGAAGAAAAAGATTTCAGAATGAGAAATATTACTTTTATATCATATGACTCTCCTACTGCAGATAGACAATTTTTAGAAGCAGTTAAAAATGCAGATACTACTAAAAAAAACTTATATATTTTTGATGAAACCCATAACTTTATTTCAAATGTATATTCAAATATAAGTTCTAGAAAAGGTAGACGTGCTCAAAATATATATGATTATATTATTCAAGATAAAACTGAAAATCCAGGTGTACGCGTAGTATTACTTTCTGCAACTCCTGCAATTAACAGACCCTTCGAAGTAGCTTTATTATTTAATTTATTAAGACCTGGAAGTTTCCCAAAGAGTGAAACACAATTTAATCAAATGTATGTAACTGACAGTGCATTCCCTACTATTAATCCATTAACAAAAAACTTATTTCAAAGAAGAATAATAGGATTAGTATCATATTATATTGGTTCGACACCAGATTTATACGCAAGAAAAACAACACATTATTTAGATGTACCAATGTCAAAATATCAAGAGGAAATTTATGATTATTTTGAAGAAATAGAAGAAGTTATGGCTGCAAAGAAAAAGGCTAGACAATCATCTTCTGAAACTTATAAATCTTATACTAGACAATCTATGAATTTTGTTTTCCCTGCAATTAATCAAAGAGTTACTGGGGAAAATAGACCAAGACCAAATAAATTTAGAATTACTGAAAAAGAAGCAGAAGCATTAGAAATGGAAGATAAACTTGAAACAAAACTTAAATTTGAAAAAGGTTCTGATACAGCTCTCAATGTACAAAAATATAAACGTGCTTTAGAAGAATATGTTGAAACATTTGATGAATGGTTAAGTGATAAACAAGATAAAGATAAAAAAAATGGCCATACATTAAAAGATGATGTTAAAATATATCTAGATAAATATAAAGGGGATTATGAAGAATTCTCAAAAAAAGAAACAAAAAAATCAAGTTTGTATGAAGCTATGCATCAATGTTCTGCTAAGTTCTTATATTGTATATTTAATATAATGAAATCTGCGGGACCTGTTCTATTTTATTCAAACTATGTATTAATGGAAGGTATTCAAATTTTTAAAGTTTACTTAAAATATTTTGGTTTTGGTTCTTTTAGTAAAAAAGATGGAAGTATTGAAGGAAGTGATTATTTTAGATATACAGAATATCACGGTATGATTGAAAAATCAGTTCGTAAAGAAGTATTAAATGATTTCAACAATATTAAAAATATTGATGGTAAATTATGTAAAATTATTATGATTTCTCCAGCAGGTGCAGAAGGTCTTTCTCTAAGAAATGTTAGACAAGTACATTTAATTGAACCATATTGGCATGAAGTACGTATGTTACAAATGGTTGGTCGTGCTATTCGTGCATGCTATCACAAAGATTTACCAATGAAAGAACGTCATGTTGATATTTATAGATATAAATCAATTAGAACAGTAAAACAAAAAGAGACAACTGACCAATATATAGAAAATGTTGCAAGATCTAAACAAGGTTTAATTGAATCATTTTATTCCACATTAAAAGAAGTTGCAATAGATTGTGAATTATATAAAGCACATAATATGATGGAAGGTGAATATAAATGTTTTAAATTCGATGAACCTTCATTATTTGATGATAATATTGGTCCGTCATATATGTCAGATTATCAAGATGATATGAAAATATCAAATGGTTCAAACTCGGTAAATTCTCAAACTATTAGAATTCGTGTAAAAAAAATTAATGCTGTAAAACAACTTACAAAAGGAGGAGAAGGTGATAAAGCATTATTTTCTAAACCAACTCATTATTGGTTTAATCCAGAAACTGGTGTAGTTTATGATTATGATTTATACTATGCAATTGGAAAAGTTGGGTTTGACGATGATAATATTCCAAGAAAATTAGATAAAGATACTTATATTATTGATAAAGTTATACCAATACCACTTATTGATGAAGAAGTTAAAGAAGATTAAAATTTTTTAATTAGAAACTTTTTGACAAGCACATGAATTATTATATGGGTTTATTTTTTCATCCATATGTGCATTATGTAAATTTGATAAATAGTTATTATATAATTTATTTGGATTATTATCTAAATTAATTTCACCCAATTTGTAAACATTTACTCCATTACTACTATAATCTACATATGTTTTTGGTGGAGCGTAATTATTATAAGTAGGACTGTTTATTCTATCATAAAGATAAGGATAAAAATTTTCACAATTACGCCATAATATAAGAACTAGTAATAATATTCCAATTATTAATAAATAATGCATTTTATATATTATAATTATAAAAATTTAATTATAATAATTTTATAAATAATTTTATAGTTTTTTAAGTTTTTGTATTATATAGTTCTTTTTAAATTTTAAATAGTTGAGGAATTTGTCTCTTGTTGCACTTTTCAGTACGCGCGAGATTTTCTACACACAACATTTTGTGTGTGGCGAAAATTACAGTTTTTCTGTAACTCTGAAAATTGATATATTTTACAAAAATTATTTAACTGTTATGTATACTTTTTTAATATTTCCTGAACTATGAAATGCAATTTTTTCATGAAAAAAAAGTAATTAGCTAACTTGAGTTAAATGTTAACCCATTAACTTATAGTTGAGTTAATAAAATTACAATTTTTTTGTAATATTAAAGTATATAAAAAATATATGTTTTCTTGTAAAGAATGTAATTATACTACTAAATTTCAAAGTAATTTATTATCCCATCAAAATTCCAAAAAACATAAATTATCAATAAACAATAAAAGTATAGTAGATGATGAAATTAACCATATTAACTTAGTCAAGGTTAACTTAACTCCTATTAAAGCTAACAAAACTTACAAATGTGAATTCTGTGATTTTACAAGTATTCACGGCTCGAGCTATTCCAGACATAAAACTTTATGTAAAAAATCCAATAAGAAAGAAATATGTAATGATAAAGAAAGTAAAATAAATAATGAAGAATTATATACAATAAAAGAATTAAAATTAAAAATGGAATTTATGGAAAGAGAAAATAGATTATTAAATGATATATTAGTAAATGCAAATAATGTTATCAATAAAACTACTACTATTGCTACAGCAAATGCAAATATATCAATGTCTGCATTAAAATACGCAAATGAGAAATTTAAAAATGCACCTGCATTACTACCAATACAAAATTTTAATATAAATAATCTTGATTTTAATAACGAAGATGATAGAAAACAATTAGTAGAAATTCTTATTTATAATGCTAAACAAAAATCATTAGACAAGTTATTAGGTGATCATATAGTTAAAGAATATAAAAAAGAAAAACCAGAAGAACAAATGTTTCATACAACAGATTGTTCAAGATTAAATTATATAGTTAGACAACTTATGGAAGATGCACTAATATGGAGTGTTGATAAAAGTGGAATCGAAATTTGTTCATCTATTATAAAGCCTCTAATAAAAAAATGTATTGATACTCTGATGGAACATCAAAAGTATTTATTAAAAGAGATGGGAAAAGGCGATTTATCTAAACAAAAAGATGTGGAGTTAATTATTAGTATTTTAATGTCTATAGATTCTGGAAATCTAGAAACAGATATAAATAAATATATTGCACCTTATTTTAATCTGGATAAAAATTAAAACGAAAATTTAGTATTTGTATTTAGCTCATTTTCAACAATTCCAAATACTAAAGAAATATTAATTTGAATATTTTCTTGTATACATTCTTCTAAACATTGGTTATTTACATTTGGAATATCAATAACTTTTCCATTGCTATCCATTACATATAATAGTTCACCTTTTGGAGTTAATATTTCAAAGGTTAATCTACTTAAGTTTTCTAAATTTGAATTTTTATAGTTTCTAGTTCCTGATGTAGGAAGCCACATAACATGATGTGCTCCCATAAATTTATCTGGATATAATATAAAAGTATCATTTTCTAAATTTTTATTGGTACCCAATATTTTGTCCGATCTAATTTCATTAATTCTTAAAATTAGATATTTGTATTTATAAGCAATTTTATCTTTTTCTTCGGTAGATAAACAGTAAGTATTAATATCACATGAACCAGAAAAAGAATTGGAAATATCACTTGGAGTAATAGAATCATCTAGAATATTAGTTTTAGGTAAAATTAAATAATCTATTCTCATATATTTAACATTACGAAATTCTCTATTAATAACAGGTCCAGGTGTTCCTTCATATTCTATTTTTTTATTTATATATTTACTTTCATTAATTGTACCAGCAGAATTAAAATTTTTTTTTACAAAAGTTTTTTTCTCAACTGTTGGAGCCATTCCACCAAAAGTTACAGTAAATTTAAAAGGATTTGGATAAGCAGTTAAACTTCTATCTGTAGAATCAATATTAATAAAATATTCAATAATTTGTTCTAATAATGTATTTTCATTTATATTATTATGTAATAATGTATTTTTATTTGCAAAGTCCATTTTTTCAACAAATGGTTGATTGACAGCGAATGCTTTATTAAAATTATTTGGTCCATTGTTAATAGGCATATTGTTAGAAGTTATTGAATCAAAATTTCCAAAGGGGTTACCTCCAGATGTAGTTTTATTAAAACGAATCATATTTTATATGTAATTATTTTAGATAAAAAAATATAAAAATAGTCGAGTAAAAAAGTTAAAATTATTTAGAGTTTATATAATATAGAGAATATATATAAATGGATAATTATTTTTTTTCAAAAGACAATATAGAAAGATTAACTAATCATTTAAGTAAATCTTTGAATATAAAAAATACACCAGAATCGAGAAAAGCATGTAGAAGATTTTTAGAATCCCAAATGAAATCTATTTATGATAAATATGGAGATAAAAAACCTTCAAAAATGCCAATGTCTGAATTTTTGCAAAAGCTAAATCAAAAATCTATTGAAGATTGTGTAAAATTGTATGAAATTAAAATGCAAAAGAAAAGTAATTCTGCATCTTTGAATATGCGCAGAGATAAAGAAATATATGGTAATCGTAGTCAATATATGGAAAGTAGACCTACACATACTTCTAGAATGAATAATAAAGATTCCGAACTTCCTGGAATGTTAGATTCGGGTGGTGGTAACTATGCATCTGTATCTTCTTTTACTAACCCCGGTGAATATATAACTGCTACTGGTGAAATGGGTTCTCAAATGAACTTTGGTGGAGGTGGCGGTGGCAATAATAATGATTATATGAATGACCCAAATATGTTTATGGATAAAAAAAATTCAATTGATGATTTAGAAAGAAGAATGTTAGAAAGACAAAATGAATATCAGGGAAGACC
>JACCEA012448110.1_pt1 | contig 13766 bp, 11 predicted proteins | sample 7449851 | NCBI WGS metagenome assembly JACCEA01 (sample SAMN15323453, study PRJNA562643) | freshwater metagenome | isolation source: river surface water | place: USA:Blue River Watershed | collected 2017-08-18 | reverse complement strand
CAGGCTGAGGAGTCTCACTTGTCAACACAGTGAAGAGATCTCCACGAGGGAACGACACATTATAGTCCTCAACACTTGCTCCTGATAACGTGATCCCAATACCATATGTCCCATTAGTTAGTGCAGACAATGCGGAGGTAAAGGAGACAGTTTTCTGGGCAGTACCTGGAGCAAAGGAGAAACTCGAAGGAACAAATGGACTTGGAGAGATAATATTGCCCGTTGACGCGGAATATGCATCCAAAGCGACAGAGAGCACTGATGAAGGCGAGGCATCCAAAGAGAACGTGACAAAATTTAGCATATCGATACCTTCGATCAGAGAAGATGAAGCGAGGGTGACTGAAGCAGATCTGCAGCAACTTGTCGTCACCGGCTGTGCTGTTGACAATGAGTACGACAAAGTGCTAGTCACACCAATAGTAGACACAGTTACTAGATACACCTTGTACTCAGTTGCCGCTTGAAGAGAAGCGATTGAGAAAGAGTACTCAAGAGTCTCATCATCGATTAACGAGGCTTGGTAATTTTGTACCAGAATCTCGCCTACTGATGCCGGGGCAGTATTGGATGCAAGATAGACCCCCACGAACAGAGAACCTTCAGTCGAAAGCGAAAATGTTGCCTCAAAACCAGAATCCGTTGGTGTCAGAGAGGTAAAATTAGCAGTGGGAACTCCAGGAAAGTCCGTGAATGCCACAGACATTAGGTGAATCGCATACTGACTCGTGCTCACACTGGAGGTAGTGCTACACGGGGAAAAGCGATAGTCTGCAGTCACATTCACACAGGGACTATCACAATCCACACATATTGCAACAGAGGACGTAGTAGTGTTGCAAGTTTCCACAACCCAACTATGATTATCACAAAGGAAGATTGAGTCCACTCCGTCGGCATCTCCATCGAGTAAGGTATCGACAATCGACTGGGAAGTACTAGAGTTAGTACATTTCAATTGCACTCCACTGAGAGTATCGGATAAGTCATTGAAGGCGTAGAACTCCAGGGAGTTGACCATGTAGTTCACAGTGCCAGCTGATACATCTGAGAAGATATAGCTCTTCCACTGCGAGCATGAACCTTCGACATTAGATGCAGCATAGTCAGCAGTGAGATCAATGTATGAGTTGCGAGCCACAATCTCAGTTGAAGAGTCTGTGCTGCCAAGAGAGCTCTTCACAGCGTTATACTTGGCCTTCCACTTCTCCAACAGAGATTGTGTTGGGGCAGCAGATGGGGAAACTGTCGGTGCCATTGTTTGACCGATCGCTAGTGTCGGTGCGAGTGATGGTACAACCGATGGCTTTGCGATTGGAGTTCTTGTTGGTGTTCTACTTGGCACGAAGCTGGGCACAGGTGTTGGAGTGGCTGAAGGGGAAGCCGTTGGTGAGACAGTCGGGATGGCAGTGGGGATCATTGCAGGTAACGCTGCTGGATTTGTAGTGGGTACAACGGAAGGAATTGCGGTGGGGTTGGCGGAGGGAACAAGTACGGGAGCACCGTTGGGAGAAGCAGTGGTGGGCGATATCGTTGGTACTGCGGATGGACATGCTGTGGGATTTGCCGTTGGAACAAAAGTAGGAAATTGAGAGGGCGAAATGGTCGGACTAGCAGTTGGAACTTGAGTAGCAAAATCTGTCGGAAATTGTGTTGGCGACATTGAAGGCAAGGAAGGATTGGTACTAGGTCCTGCAGTTGGTACGACACTGAGGGAGAATGTAGGGACGAAAGATGGAGTTGGAGTAGCACTTGAATTCAAAGTCGGAAAAGGTGTGGGCTGATCAGACGGATTTGTTGTAGGGGAGGTGGTTGGGAAGACAGCTGGTGAATCCGTGGGAGTCTTAAGGGGAACAATGGATGGAGAGGAAGTGGGTGTTCCGCTTGGATGAACCGAAGGAAAGTGCGATGGAACAACTGTGGGGGATGCAACCGGAGGAAAAGTGGGATGACTACAAAAATTAAAATGATCAGAGTTGCAATTGAGATAATTCAGCAGTAGTGAACTTACTCGACATTGGTTGTACTGGGGTCAGCAGTTGGCTCCAAAGTAGGAGTAATTCCATCAGACAATGGGAATTCTTTATCCAAATTGACGATAATATCCTTCTGACTCTTCTTCTTCGTCTTTTTATCTGGGATGGAACCTCTAGGCTTCACAGAATATTCCTCGAATGATGAGTTTGCGAGTGTAGATACTTCATCTTGAGAAACAGCGTCATCATCTTCCTCTTCCACCTGTTTCTGTGCTTTCTTTGTAGGGACCACATTTGCTTCCAAATCAACAACTTTCTTGCGGAAACCTTGGCCTTTAACAGGGCTTTGTTTGACTAATGACTTCATCAAACCAGCAACAATACTATCAACTTCATCAGGTTTTGCAGGTGCGATGTCTTCTTTGACCACCTTCATGGTAGAAACAACTTTACGAGAACGTTTACCATGCACCTTAATTGGCTGTTCATCGATCAACGAAGGTGCCATTTCTGAAATGGTATTTTCAATCTCTTCTTCCAGCTCTGATTTGTTCTTAACTGGTTGTTGAACGACCGTTTCCTCGGAGACGTCTTCTTCCTCTTCATCAAATGACGGTGGAAGTCCATCAAATTCAGCAAATAAATTCTCAGAATGCCTCGTGCGACTGTTTTTTACTTTCACCGGTTGTTCTTTGACCAATGACGGAGTGATATCTTCCAAAACAGCATTGTGATTAGCTTCAGGAACGTGAAGTGGAACTTCAGGAATATAGCTCTTGGAAGAACTCTCGTGGTGGTAACCTTTGGAGAACACCTTCGGATCGAATGCGTAGCCCCGCTTGAACGCAATATCCTCAGCAGTCTCGTCAACTTCAAAAGGAATGGAAGGTATAAATTTCCCCGGGGCTTTCAGTGTAGAAGGTACAGCAGCAGTTGCTTTCGCGGTATCGGGTGGTTCTTCAACGGCAATAGTGAGGGCAGGAATAAATTTATTTTGTTCACGAATCATTTTCGCGTGATCCACTTGATCCTCGGCGTTAACGAAATCAACTTCCATACGTGGAAAATGTGCCGCGGCGGTTTGAATGGGAGTAGGATCCGTTGAAATATTGGCTGTGGTGAAGGCTCGGTGTAAAACAGCCAGTGCCACTAACAACCGCAGCAGTCCAGTCATTTTAACAATATTAGCTGCCATAACGGTGAATTACCTTGATGCATAAACTCAGGCTCAAGAGGTAAAAAAAGTAGGTGTGACGCACTTCAAAAAATAAATACAATCAACCTCAATATCCAATTTACTTGGATGAAATACACACAATGAAGGGAAAGAAGAGAAGTAAGGTGGAGAGAAGGTAGAGATGAACAGCCACTAAAGAAAATTAAATCAAAAATAGAAACAAGCCAGTGCGTATGTATTGTCCACCACTAAAATTTGACTGTCACCAAACTTTTTTTCAAAAATATCTGCCTAATTTAGCTCGTTGTTCATCTGGCGCTGGTGTGGCGCACCTTCCCCTCGCCGGTGATGAAAAAGGCGAAAAAAGAAAAAAAATTAAGTACGAACCTCTTCAGGCGTTTTTATTCTCCATGAAATCGTCTGAGCTATTGGATGAAGCCCGTGGCATTAATGCCAATCTTGAGCGGTCGAGGCAAGGGCTAACTTGGTCCGTTATGCAGACAGAGGCAGTGGCTAGTGTCATCAAGCGAGACGGTGAAATTATCGCAGACACACTCAACGAACACAGCGCAGAACTTCGTGCAGCTTTGGAATCAACTCGGCACCGATTGCAAAGGATTCAGAAAGCAGAGGAATATGAGCAGATTGCTTTATGGTCTGCGATTGTTTTTTTCACGTTAGTTGTTTGTTTTATTCTTTGTTCTAGATTTCGTATCTTTGTTATTGTCTACGATTACTTCTATTGTTTATTACTAGCACATAAAAGTCAGGATCCATCACATGTGGAGCTGTAGAGCAGAGGTGTTGTTTGTGTAGTTAATGTCATTTGTAATATATTGTACATAGTTTCATGTTCTTAATTAAATTCAATTTACTACAGTAGTCATGACAGAACCGGTCATTACTCGACGGTATTTCATTTCAATCAATTGTCTACAACCCATTAATATTCTACCAAAACCATACGATTGAATTTTGTTCCTAAGTCTGGGAAACCCCTAAAAAGAAATCTGTCCCACCACAATTCAAATATTATTGACGAAATGGAATTAACGGGCAAAACTATTCAACCAAACCCTTATCGTGATGGTGTTATAGTTTGCGTTTCATTGGCTTCTCTGGCTCTTGCTGGGTACTCTGTGAGTCCGAAAGTTGGAGTAATTCGCGCATTAATGCTTCGCTGGAGAAGTAATATTTGGCCGCTAAGTGTGAACCATGTCAACAGTGTCCGTGCAGATAAGATTCACGAGATTAATCATGCTCTGACTTCAAAAACTAACTGTATCATAGTTACTGGTGCACCAGGAATGGGCACCAGCTCTGTGGTCAATACTGTATTGCACAGGAGACCAGGTGTGATTCGTCTATCGGTAAGAAACACATTTCTTATTCATCTTCTTTGAATTTGCTACTAATTGAATACTGTACAGATAGGGAATAATGCATTGCCTTCGCAGATTGAAGCGGATGTGGTTAGAAAGATCAATGGCTCCGGATGGAACTCAGCTAACGAATCTTATGCTCAACGCGTTCAATGGTTCTATCGCTTGTTCTTCTCTCATGCTTCAGTCCAATGTCCCATTGTCGCTATCACAGTCCCTCATCAATATGAGAAATACCATAAGAGTTTTCCCTCTCTTGAACAAGCAGTTAAGACACTCAGTACCAAATATAGACTTCGCGTCATGATTGAGAGTCACATGGAAGACCTTTCACCTTCTTTCCTCTAAATAGTTGTAAGGCAGTGTATGTCGATCCGATGCCATTGCCTATGATCGAGTCAATCCCTGAGTTCGGGGCACTGTCGACATTGTTACGAGAGCATTCACTGTCAGACATTGTCCACAAAGTACTTGGTGGTTCACCACTAGAGTATACTAAGTTGAGAGATCATATGGATGCAACCATAGAGTGGCTGAAGGAGCAATCTGCAGGATGTCTTCATAAGCCAGGTAAGGATGAGGTAACTGCTATGGTGAGAGACTATCTCCACCATATTCTACTTGTTGAGACATTGTATGCATTGCAAGACCCTAGCCCACCCAAATCATCCACTAGAGACATTGTTCGTGTAATGCAAGACTTACAAGTTACATCCGTTAGTACTTGTGAGTTATATAGTAACCATGTTCTACGGCTAGAGACTCCCAATATGTTGCTGCATCAAACTCCTAATCGCCATATTGAACCATGTTCCCAAGCGTTGACGTTGTTAATTGAGCATAAGCTATGTGATGGTAGTTCAGACGATATTAATAACTTGTTGGATAAGTTATTCGCAGTGACATAGAATAGTAGTTTGTTATTGTAGTTACGTTGTTATATTATTTGTAACTCCGTAAGAAACAATAGAAATAATAATATAAGTTACCAGTATTATCATAATTGATGTAGATTTCTTGTCGATTGTTACAATTCATCAATTATTGACAATACCAGTTACTTGATGGTGTGTACATGGCATATACATTGGTGAATATACTGAACAATTCATACTGTACTACCTACGTTCTCCATCAAACCCACACCATGAAATATAGAAAGTTTGTTCCTAGACACTGGAGTCTGGGAATCTATGTGAAACTGCAATCGTCCCCCGTTTGTCATACTGCCATAATCACAATTCAAATAGAAATGACACAAATAGTATCAAAAGCTCAAGCGAATGCGAGTGATGCCTTAGCATGCATTATACTTCTCGGTGCGGTTGGCATGATTTGTCCGAAAGTTGGTGTGATTCGTGCATTGAAACTTCGCTGGAGAAATGCGATCAAAAGTCGGTTTTGGCCGTTAAACCATGTTGACAGTATCCGCACGAATAAAATTCATGAGATCAATCATGCTCTTACGACAGTGTCAAGCTTTAGCTCAGTTTTAGTCACTGGTGCACCAGGTATGGGTACCAGCTGTTTGGTTAATACTGTGTTGTACAAGAGACCAGGTGTGATTCGTCTGTCGGTATGCGCATATTACACTGACCAATCTAAGATAATAAGCTAACCACCTGTTGATTTAGATAGAGAACAATGCATCGGAACTTCAGATCGAAGAAGCTGTTCTCAGAGAGATCAATGGCTCGGGATTGTACTCAACCAACAAGGCTTATGCTCTACGCGTTCTATGGTTCTATCGCTTGTTCTTCTCTCATGCTTCCTTCTCACCTACACTTGACATAGTACTGCTCCCATTGTTGCCATTTCAGTCCCTCTACAATATGACAAATACCATCAGAAGTTTCCATCTCTTGCACAAGCAGTTAAGACTCTCGGCAATGAGTATGGTCTTCGGGTCATGATTGAGAGTCACATGCAAAGCCTATCTCCAAACTTCGACTCTTACAGAGCGGTGTATGTCGATCCGATGCCATTGCCTATGATCGAGTCAATCCCTGAGTTTGCGGCACTGACGACATTGCTACGTGAACATTCACTATCAGACATTGTCTACAAAGTACTTGGCGGTTCACCATTAGCGTATTCTAATTTTAAATGGCATGTAGAGGTGAAGTGGTTAGCAGAGCAATGCGAAGGAGGTACCACTAAGGATGAGGTAACCGCTATGGTGAGGGACTATCTCCATGATAGACTATGTGACGCATTGGATCACTTACAAAACACTCGTTTCACATACTCATCATCCACAAGAGACATTGTTCGTGTAATGCAAGACTTACAAGTTACATCCGTTTGTACGTCTGATCTATATTATAACCACAATCTCCGCCTTAGTGCTCCCAATATGTTGCTGCATCAAACTCCTCATCACCATATTGAACCATGCTCCCAAGCGTTGAAGTTGTTAATTGCGCGATATTAATAACTTACTTGACGAATTGTTCGAAATAAAATAGATTAGTATGTCGTTGTAGTACATAATATGTAAGTTATGTTCATCATTGGAATATAGAACATAGTGAATCAATATTGTATGCTGTGATAATATAACTTCATAAAATGTTTATATCAGATCTGCTAACTATGCATAAGTAGAATGATACCATCTATAAAACTACCCTTTGTAGAGGGAGTCAATGCAGAATGGGGGCTGCTGCTAGCACAGCCCCAGGTGAGCGGACGGCGGCAGCAGCAGTCGCACGCCAGAGGCCGCAGCACGTACAGCAGCCGCAGCAGTGGCGACAGGCAGCAGCGCGCAGGAGGCGCAGAGCAGGCCGCCGGCAGAGTACTTGTCAACTATCCCATATCTATGGTTTATAAATATTCAATACGGCCTTTTCTCCTGGTAAAGAATAGCGATGGAAAGTGTGATTGTCTATCGTCAGCTTCAGGTCGAGGATTGGCAGGAATGGAAACGAGTCAGGCTTGAGTCCTTGATTGATTCACCACCAGCCTTTGGCGCATCCTTCGAAGAAGAGTCGATCAAAGAAGACTCATTCTTTCAAGATACTCTTAAAAATAATGCTGTCTTCGGTGCATTCATTGATGATGTACTTGTTGGATGTGTTGGTTTGATGCAAAATAAGGGCGATCGATACAAGCATAGAGGGAAAATATTCGGCGTATACACTGCTCCAACAGCACGTGGCAAAGGTATTTGCAAGACTCTCTTACAATCAGCAATAAATCATGCGAGAGGTAAATTGGTATGGATTGAAATTCATGTTTGGACTGAAAATTCAGTGGCAAAGAAGCTCTACGAGAGTGTTGGGTTTGTAGTATATGTGACTGAGTTGAGATCTTTGCGAGTTAGTGACGACCATTATGTTGACTACTACATCATGAGAATGGAACTCGACTGAGAGGCTGTTGTCGGTATTTTATAGATGAATAGATGTTAGATATCTTCTGTAGTTGTGGTATTGTTAGCATTAACTGTTAATTCATTAATTAATGTCATTATCAAATATACTTTTAATTCTACAACTACGTGTCTTATGACCACTATATATATCACTCAACCAAACAAAACGTGTCTACTTTCCATTATAATCTTTTATCTTCCTTCTTTTAACGTTTCTACTATTATACCATCGTGTAGAGTCAGCACCAATATCTGAATGTACTGCAACAAAGATAACTCAGCATGACGCAATCAACCTCTTGTACCGCCTATCACACTTAAACAGATTAAAAAATAGAGATAAAAATTAATAATAAAATGGTAAACATACAAACCAATTGGAAATAAATACTAATATGAACTACAAAGGTATATCAATAGCAGCACATGAAGATTATTAAGTTAAAGAGAGAGTGTGTGGGAGCGACCGACAGAGAGAGAAAGAGTTTGTGTGAGAGCGATTATTTCTTCAATTGATCAACAAAAGTATTAATTTGAAAGCTTCCTGCATCCCGCAATGTGGTAGGAGATGATCTCAATGTTTCGAATTGACTCATGGTATCTTCGATGCCTTTACTGAAGTATTCGCATAGCATGGGTCTCAATAGTGCGCGATACTCATCCATTGCCAGGAATGCGCCATATCCGTCATTGTGCTTGCCATTGGCATGGCCGATCTTTTCACCATTCTTATACACATACACTGAGGGTCCTGTCACAACCCATGGTCCACCTGCACCATGTTTAAAGCGTATTTCATATTGCGGGGCATCACTGTGCATCCAGGCAGAGTGAATGTTCTGCAAGTCAATCACAGCACGATCGAGTGTTGTACTCACTGTAGGCGGTGGATAACTCCCTGGGCTTAATTTAGCTAGGTGTAGGACGAGTAGAGCATGGATGAAGGTGCCATGTACCCATGCTTGAATGTATCTCAATTCCCACTTGTTCTCGACCAGCATAGTGTTCTTGACAGTGACGAGAGCAGAGTGAAGGTCTGCCTCAATCCTTGACAATTCCATCACTTGCTTCTCTTTAGTAGCATTAGAAAACATTTGAAGGCGTTGGAATCCACAGTCGATCAAGTCATGAATCTTCTTGGCTTGTTCGTCTTTGAATACAGTTCGCAGTATGTCCCCAATACTCTGTCTCTCTCTATCTGGACCATTGATGAGGCTCATGATAGTGTCCAACAAGAGACAAACGGCGATCGCCCCGATTCCAACAGCGCCATAAGCAACCGATGTTCCTCCTACCTTCTTTGAGAACTCAGTCATGAGTCTCTTCCCAGCATCTCCTTGTACATAGGAACCAATCTTATCACCCACAACTTCACCAACTTTACCAAAGGCAGCCTTTGTGATCTTTGGATCCAATCGGAAAGCATCACTGTGACCAGGTGTATTGATGGATTCACTACGTTCAATGATGGAGACTACTTCCATCACTACGGGCTGCATAGATTCTCTTCTCTTTTGCGCTTGTTGTTCAGGAGTCAAATTATTTCCCATTGTTGTCAGCCGTCAGATGAGTTCTTGCACGAGATTGTGATGGTATATGGTATCAATTTGATATGGATATTCAATCTCTCAATAATAAAAAGATATGAGGACAAGTTCAAGTTGACGGAGAGTCGAATAGGAAGAAGATGATTCGTGAGAGAAAATTTCATGTTTTTTTTTTTGGGAGGAGGTTTGTCGCCCCAGGGCATCGGATGTTCCTAGTGTATACGAGAGATGTTTTGGTGATGGAACGGATTTGAGATTAGTTGATAAATGGGTTGTCCTTCAAATAAGGTCTACAATTTAATGATGGGCACTCATCAATCAAATATAAATCCACCCTCACCTACACATAACTATCTCATGTATGTAAGTACTCGGTAAACTACTACCCTAACCTTAAATAGAACATATATATGTACGTACAGATACGATACAATAATAGTTACTAAGTGATTTGAATGTGGATATCAATCTCCTTCTCAATAAGAAATAGATATGAGGGCAAGTTCAAGTTGACGGAGGAAAAATGATAAAAGCTGAATCGGATCCAACAGCTACAGTGGACGGAATATGGGTTCAGATGAGACCAAAGAGCACGACATCACTTGGATGAGTTCTTAGTTTGTTACAAACAAATTCTTTGCTGAAAATTGGTATTTATTGTGTATGTTACATTTAGCATCCAGTGTATTGTATATCTCGAATATACTTCTATCTACCTTCAGCGGACGGTTGTTGCGTGAAGGACGGTGTCACACACGGAGGCACGTGCGCGAGGCAGCGAAGAAGAAATGGCAAAACGGCTTTCTCGTCGTGCTTTTTTTCTTCTTTTTGTATTTTTCAGTCTGGAATCTTTCACACTTGCTATGGAGAAATAAAATGGTGGTGATAACCCTCTTTCAAACTTTCATCTTCCTTCTCGCTTGTGTTTACACCACAACGATAGTCTCAGGAATGCCTGGACTACTCGGAGTCAGTCGCCAAGGCAAAGGCGGCGTCGACCTCTCTGACTCAACCTTTAAAATGCTCAATAACATTCCCGGACAACCATTCACTCGTCTCGTCGGTGATGGTCTCAGTCTTGCTCTGAATAACCTAGAGATCGCTACATCCCGTGGATTGTTGAACATCACAATGAATGGCTACGAGTTCAGACGAGGTCGTGCCACGTGGCTCACAACACAGCTCGAAGATCGCTTTGAAATTCGTCGCAACGACGAAGTGCTTCTCGCTGTATCAGCCTCTGATCGTCTTGCTAGACCACAATTCCTATTTACAGGCCAAAGCAGCTTCTTTGACGTCGTACTCGATAAGGCAGAGGGTTCGAAGAGTATTATCAACTATTGCTTGGCAGATCGTCAATTAACCTCCACAGGAGGCAGTGGGAGTAAAGTCGATTATAACTATTGTAAAGATTCCACAGCATCGGTGCAATTGTCAGTTACACAGCAGTTGGAATATATCAGCAAGATCCTCGTGGCCGTCACTGAACAACAACTAAAACTATCGAGTGCCTCGACTTCGCAAGAGAAAGCGATCGACACTGCATTGACTGAGAAGATCAATCCCACCTTAACAAAGCTGAATGATGTCGAGAGGAGAGTGAGTACAGAGATGGATAAATTCCGTCAATCGACAACTACACAGCTAGACCTAGTAAAGCGACAATTACAGGATGAACTACACCTTAGCAAAGGACAGCTAACTGACTTCACTAAGAAAGCACAAGACATAGAAAAGGACATAATTAAGAAGACCGAGGGCGTGTCTGTATTGATCGATCAGTCTCTCTCTGTGTGCAATGCGAAGCTGGACGAACTAACTAACAACGTGTCGTCGTCGATTGCGAAGACTAACTCGATATTCGCGAAAGTAGTGAATGAACTCAATCACACTCTCTCTCACAGAATGACTGTCTCTCTGTCTGAGTTGGAGAGAGTGACTAACGAACAGACTCTCTCTCTCCAGCGCTCCACAGACCCACGATTGCAGTCTCTCTCTCTCACTGTAGAGAAGGACCTCACTCAGTCCCTCGCTGCGGTCAACAAGTCCCTCGCTGACTCTCTCCACAGAGTCTCTGTCGCCACTGCACAGGGTCTGAAGGACGTCCAAGAACATGCCAATAGGGATGTTTCTGCGGTCAACAGCACTCTCTATGCGGTAGAGACTGTGCTCAATCGCAAACACGAGTCTCTCTCGTCTGACTTGTTACAGTTTAAGACCGACAATAAGGCAGAGGTCGCACGCATGCAGGACGCACACGAGGCGGTGAAGGCTGCGCTGGAGAGAGAGACAGAGACGCGGAAGAGAGAGGGAGAGACTCAGGCGAGTGAGAGAGAGAGACATCGTTCGAGTGTCGAGGCGTCGGTCGAGGGACTGAGAGCGGAACACAAAGCGAAGGCCGAGTCTATCGCGGCGGAACTAACGCACGTACGCAGTGGTGAAGGGGGACTCGCCAGTCTACACGCCGAGGATGTGCGTCTGTCCGAGCGTCTCTCTGTCCAAGAGCGTGCTTTGGCGTTACAAGATTCGCGTGTCGCACACACAGACGCCGCACTGTCCACTGTTCAGAGCGATTTGAGTGATACGACCGCACGGACGCACCGCCTTGAGACGGAGGTCGCGTTAGTGAGTGCGTCCGCTACGTCTACTGCGTCCGCATTGACAGTGGTGCAGGCGAGCGTGCGTTCAGCGATCGAGCAAGATCTTCCGTCCCTGCGTAGCGATGTCACAGTCTTACAACGGACAGTGGCGGACGCGGCACAGACGGACACAGCGATGCGTCAGTCCCTCGACTCGTTGAGAGAGAGCGTCATCGAATTGCGAGTCAATTCGTCCGCTACTGCGATCGCCCTGGGGCGAGAGACATCGGAACGCACGGCCGAAGTCGCTAAAGTGCGGGAGTTATTGCGTGAGTCCACGGGTACACTGCAGCAACAACAGACGAAGCACTTCGAGTCTCTCTCTCAGTCGGTCGACACGCTCAAGGCACAGGGACTTACGCACGGTGCGTCCATCACATCCCTCACAGAGTCTGTCCGTGCGCACGACCAGTCATTGCAGGACGCACAGAGACAGTTATTGGACGCACGGGAGACTGCGAGTGAAGCGAAGGCATTGCGTGCGTTGGTGGAGGGACTCGCATTGAGACTCACCGCGTTGGAGAGAGAGAACGGCGAGTTGAAGGCAAAGGTCGAGGCTGAGCGCAAAGTCAGCGAAAAAGAGATCGAGAGACTGACAGACGCACTCACGGACCAACGCAAGGATGTCTCGGCATTGAGACAAGAGAATGTCGAACTGCGAGTGAAGAGTGTGGATAGAGAGGCGTTCTCATTGCTGCAGAAGGAAGTCAGGGACACTCAGTCGACGATATTGACTCAAGCAACGTCATTGTTCAAGATCGTCACTGACCAGTATCAGCAGCCTGGTAATAGACAGAGCAGTAGTACTGGGGGTGTGAATGTTAGAACTAGTAAGAGTGATTTGTAGACATGAATATATTATTGTAAACTATCTGAATATATGCGAATATATGGTGTGATTAACTTAACGATACAGATCTTTAAAATGATTCAATTACAGTATTTGGTTCTACATTTGTGGTAAACTAAGCTTTCCAGTTATTAAAATGTCATATTTCTCACTATCACTTAAACTTTCAAATTGTTTCATCATATACTGTAATTCAATCGCTTTTATCTCTGAAAGATATGCAGCATCTTTGGGTTCTTTAGAAGCATTTACTTTCATTACTTGCAACATTCGTATGAAGAGCTTCACTGCTTTAATAGTAGGGATCAATGAATACACAGTCTTATCATGACTATCTGCCGTAGATAGTAGTGACAAACAGTACGTATTGAGACCTTTCAAAACATCCACAGAGACAGGCAACATCTTTACAGCCAATGTCGATGCAATGGTTAGCGATGACAAAACAATCGATTGCACAGTCGCTTTGTGCGATTCAATATGTTTCACACTCAACAACTGCACCACTGAATTGAGGAAAGTTAATGTAACTATGTCGCGACTTATCTCAGTGTGAGTGACTATTGGTGCGACACATAATCCCACAATACAGTTGAACAATGTCAATCCCGTAGCGATATGAGCAGGATCTTTGACCATTTCTCTCTGAACGACACAGAGACTATCTAGCAACAATCCAACACCACGACCACCTGATGACTCATCATACTTTCCAAGTTGAACAAGTAGTGCGTGAATTGCATCATCAGCCAGCCACGATGGCGTAATTGCTAACTCAACGAGGTTTTGCAAGAAGGCTTCAACATATGACCTGCCACT
>JACCEA010858802.1_pt1 | contig 13769 bp, 7 predicted proteins | sample 7449851 | NCBI WGS metagenome assembly JACCEA01 (sample SAMN15323453, study PRJNA562643) | freshwater metagenome | isolation source: river surface water | place: USA:Blue River Watershed | collected 2017-08-18 | reverse complement strand
TTTTTTTGCCCGCCGGTCATAAAACACCTCCGAATTGCCTAATTCTCAACGTTTAGGCCCCACCAAACAACAATCAAAACAACACCGTATTATACTAAAACGTACCCTATCCCATCCCTTCACGGCAGGTGTTCTGCGCTCTGCTTATTGATGGGCTGCGGGACGAGATCAGCAATGTTGTATTGAAAGACAACACCCACTGCCGAGAGCCCCACAAATCCACCCCGCCGATTACACATTAAAATATAACCCTACATCTATCACCCAACACCCGCAAAGAGTCAGTTTCTGTTGCTGAAATGATGCGTTTAGTGTAGCTTTGGCACCCCTTGTGCGCCAACATGACAGTTGCAAAAAAATTGCATGAATTTTGTTACCCGCTTCAAGGTACTGTTTGCTGCAAGCAGCAAACATAGAAAACTGTTTTTTACCATTTTGATACTTATATAATGATAGCATTCCTCTCAAAACTATTTGGCGGTAGCAAATCCGACAAAGACGTAAAGAAACTGCAACCCATCGTGGGACAGATAAATCGTTTCTTCTCTGAAATGAGCGCACTGTCGAACGATGACCTCCGTAATAAAACCCAGGAATTCCGTGCCCGCATTCAGGAATATCTTTCCGGCATCGACCAGCAGATCGCTGAACGGAAGGCCGAAGCGGATGCGCTGCATGTTGAGGACATTCATGCGCGTGAAGAGATATATAATGAGGTAGACAAACTGAGAAAAAAACGCGACGAGCAGATAGAAGAAGTGTTGAACAGCATTCTGCCCGAAGCTTTTGCCGTTATTAAGGAAGCTGCCCGCCGTTTCAAAGAAAACCCTGAAATGGTGGCAACCGCAACCGAACATGATCGTTCCCTTGCCCCAACCCGCAAACACATGCGTATTGAAGGCGACCAGTGTATCTATCAGAACACATGGGATGCCGCAGGCATTACCGTAAGCTGGAACATGGTACACTACGATGTGCAGCTTATTGGTGGTATGGTACTTCATGAAGGCAAGATCGCCGAGATGGCCACCGGCGAAGGTAAAACGCTGGTGTCTACCCTGCCGGCTTACCTGAATGCGCTTGCAGGCGAAGGTGTTCACATCGTCACCGTGAACGACTACCTCGCTCGTCGTGACCAGGAATGGAACGGCCCGCTTTTCGAATGGCTTGGTCTTACTACAGACTGTATCGACAAACACGAACCAAACTCTCCTCAGCGTCGTCAGGCATATTTGGCCGACATCACATGGGGTACAAATAACGAATTCGGCTTCGACTACCTACGCGATAACATGGTGCACCATCCTGAAGAAATGGTGCAGCGCAAACACCACTATGCGATGGTGGATGAGGTGGATAGTGTATTGGTGGACGATGCCCGTACACCACTCATCATATCTGGTCCTATCCCGCGCGGTGAGGAGCAGCAGTTCCATGTCCTGAAACCAAGAATCGAGCGCCTGTTGGACGCGCAGAAAAAGGTGATCAACGCAAGCATCACTGAGGCAAAACGTATGATTGCCGACGGCAAGTCTGACAAAGACGCGGGTGGTCTTCATTTGTACCGCGCATACCGTGGTCTTCCAAAGAGTAGCGCACTCATCAAGTTCCTGAGCGAAGAAGGAAACAAACAGATCCTTCAGAAAGCCGAACACTACTACATTGGTGAGCAGCAAAGGAATATGCCGAAAGTTGACGCTGAGCTATTCTTCACTATCGACGAAAAGAACAACAGTGTTGACCTTACAGATAAAGGCATCGCGCTCATAACCGGCGCAGGTGAAGATCCGAACTTCTTCATCCTCCCTGACATAGGAAGTGAGATCGCTGAAATTGAAAAGACAGCCGGATCAGCCGAAGAAAAAACACAACGCAAAGACGCACTGATCCAGGACTATGCAATTAAAGCCGACCGTATCCACTCGGTACAGCAATTGCTGAAAGCCTACACCCTGTTCGACAAAGACGTAGAATATGTGGTAATGGATGGGAAAGTGAAGATAGTTGACGAACAGACCGGCCGTATCCTCGATGGTCGCCGCTACAGCGATGGTCTCCACCAGGCAATAGAAGCAAAAGAGAACGTGCAGGTAGAAGCAGCGACACAAACATTCGCTACTGTGACCCTGCAAAACTACTTCCGTATGTACCACAAGCTGGCCGGTATGACCGGTACAGCCGAAACAGAAGCGGGCGAGTTCTGGCAGATCTACAAACTCGATGTGGTGAGCATCCCAACCAACCTGCCTATTGTTCGTAAAGACCAGCAGGATCTGGTGTACAAGACAAAACGCGAAAAGTATAAGGCAGTAATAGACGAGATCGAAAAACTGAGTGGCGCCGGCCGCCCTGTGCTGGTGGGTACTACTTCGGTAGAGGTTTCAGAATTGCTGAGCCGTATGTTGCAGCAGAAGAAGATACAGCACAATGTATTGAACGCCAAGCAACACGCGAAAGAAGCTCAGATAGTTGCAGAAGCGGGTCTCGCCGGCGCCGTGACCATTGCCACCAACATGGCAGGTCGTGGTACCGACATCAAGCTCGGCCCTGGTGTAAAGCAGGCCGGTGGTCTTGCCATTATCGGTACAGAACGCCACGAAAGCCGCCGTGTGGACCGCCAGTTGCGTGGTCGTGCCGGTCGTCAGGGCGACCCGGGTTCTTCTCAGTTCTTTGTATCTCTGGAAGATGACCTGATGCGCTTGTTCGGCTCAGAACGCATCGCATCGCTCATGGACAAAATGGGCCACAAAGACGGAGAGGTACTGCAGCACAGCATGATCTCAAAATCTATCGAGCGCGCACAACGCAAAGTAGAAGAGAACAACTTCGGCATGCGTAAGAACCTGCTCGAATACGATGATGTAATGAACGCCCAACGTGACGTTATATACAAACGTCGCAATCACGCTCTGTTCGGCGACCGTCTCTCTATCGATCTGGATAACGCTATTTTCGCAGTTTGTATCGACCTCGCTGAGCAGTTCGTTACCACAGGCGACAAAGAAGCATTCAACCTCGAAGTCATTAAGCACCTTGCTATCGAATTCGAAATAGCTGCTGAAGACGCTACTAAGCCCGACGCAAACGTTATAGGCGAGAAACTTTACCACGCTGTCAAGGACGTCTACACCCGTAAGTCGGCCGCAATGCGCGAGCACATGATGCCTACGCTAATGCAGATACTGGAGGAAAACGGCGACAGGGTTGACAACATCGTTATACCATTCACCGATGGTGTGCGTGGCATGCAGATACACGTTGACCTGAAGGAAGCGGTTGCTCAGGAAGGTCTTCCTATCCTCCAGACATTGGAGAAGAACATCACCCTGGCACTTATCGACGATGCTTGGAAAAACCACCTGCGCGCTATGGACGATCTCCGTCAAAGTGTGCGAATGGCGTCGTACGAACAGAAAGACCCGCTCCTCATTTACAAGTTTGAAGCCTTCAACCTCTTCAAACAAATGATGATGGAGACCAATAAAAACATCATCAGCTTCATCATGCGTGCCGGTATCCCTATACAGGACGCGCCACCACAGGTAGCAGAGGCTCCCGTACATCATACCGACATGAGTCAGATGTATGACAACAAAGCTCAGGTAGAAGCCGCGGGTCATGCGTATGCAGCCAACGAAGAAGACTATTACACAGAACCCGAACCACAGGAACCGGTAAAGCGAACACCTGTACAGGCGGGCCCCAAAATAGGCCGCAACGATCCTTGCCCTTGCGGAAGCGGCAAGAAATACAAAAGCTGCCACGGTCAGGGATTGTAATTCATTTCAAAAATCAAGTCAAAAGCCTCCGCATCATCGCGGGGGCTTTTTTTTTTCACAAAACAATAGGACAGTCAAACTACGCACGGCACCTTCTCATTAAACTATCTTTGCCACAATGAATCGCATCACAACCCTTTACCGGAACGCCTACAGCGGATTGTCGCCCGCTACATGGTGGCTGTCGGTGGTGATGCTCATCAACCGTAGCGGCACTATGGTTGTGCCCTTCATGACACTATACCTTACCCAGTCGCGGCACTATACCATTGCCAAGGCAAGTATGGTTATGGCCATCTTCGGGCTCGGCGCAATTGTGGGCGGCATATTGGGTGGCAAACTTACCGACCGCTTCGGCTTCTACTACATCCAGCTCACCGCCTTGCTGTGCGGCGGGGTCATGTTCATAGCGCTGGGACAAATGACAGACTACATTGCCATATGCGCCTGCACATTCCTACTGGCTGTGCTCAACGAGTCGTTTCGGCCGGCAAATGCTACAGCCATCGCCCACTATGCCAACGACGACAATCGTACCCGCTGCTACTCCCTTAACCGACTCGCCATCAACCTTGGCTGGGCGGCAGGTGGCGCACTCGGTGGCTTCATTGCGGCACACAACTACCACCTACTTTTCTGGATAGACGGCTTCACCAATATTGGTGCGTCAATTCTACTGGGGGCTGTACTGGCACCTTCGCGCAACAGTGCTACCCCACCCCGTAGCGTCACGAAGAAAGACCCCGATACCACACCGGCGTACCGCGACAAACCCTACATGGTGTTTGTGGTGCTGACTGTATTGTTCGGTATGTGCTTCTTTCAGCTGTTCTCGACACAACCCGTGTTCCTCAAGCAATTACTTCTACTCTCACCCACCGACATCGGCGCCATCATGGCGATGAATGGTATCCTCATTGCTATGTTCGAGATGCCTATTGTGTTCACGCTGGAGCAACGCAGTAGCTATATGAAGTTCATAGTGGCAGGCATCATCATGCTGGCGCTTTCCTTCTTTGTGCTGAATCTTGGAGCCGATGGCATGACGATTGCCGTGATCTCCATGCTCATAGTCACCGTGGGCGAGATGCTGTCCATGCCCTTCATGAACACCTTCTGGACCAGCCGCACTACTCCTGCCAACCGTGGCCAATACGCCGGTCTGTATACAGCAGCATGGTCGGTGGCGCAGGTCATCGGCCCTTTCACAGGTGGACAGATAGCGCAGCACCTCGGCTACTATACCTTGTGGTGGATAGTGGGTGGCACGGCAATGATATGTGCCGCGGGTTTCCACTGGCTGCGCAGCAATCACTGATCAGCGCTTGCGGGCATATAGCTCCGTCCATATCTGCCCGCGCTCATAACGGTGCACCCGCACAAATGAGGTATCATTCCTGATCTGGTCGTACCGGTAATCGGGTTCTATGTTGTCGAATATCACATAGTCCGTATTGCCGTCAATGTCCCACTGGACATGCGGGAAACGCTTACTGCCCTTCAGAAAACCGGTACCGGGATCGGCAAGGTGCTGCGACTCAACATAAGACGTCACTGATATATGCTTGTCATAGCAGTTGTGCTCCTCCAGATAGTCCACCATGTTCTGTTGCACATCCATGGCTATCAGCGCGCCACGATCGGTATCGCCAAAGTGGTCGTTCATAGCCCAGGCACTGTAGCTGATGACCGCGAATGCCGGAAACAGCACATATACTGACTGCTTGTAGCCCGAGCGCAGAAACACATCGAACAGCACCGCCATGATGAAGAAGGCAGGTACGATCACCGCCAGCAGGTAGCGATAGGTATAGTAGTTCATGGTGGAGAACCACACAAAGCACAACATGAAGCAACCCGCCAACGCGATGAACCGTCGCTGATAGGCCTTCTCGAAAAGTGCCTTGCTGCTGAACACCCATATGGTGAAGAACCACCCCACCACAAACAGCAACGCAAACGGAATGGACGGCATGATGCGCCCTGCACGTTTATCGTCCACCATATAGAACACCATAATGAATGGCACTGCTATAGCCAGGTAGCGCCACTTGCGCTCTTTCACCGCCGCCACTATGTCCAGCGCCACCAGCAACAGATAGTACCAATACTTCTGGTTGCGGTAGAAGGCATCGCTCATGCAGTTCATGCGCAACTTGAACCAGATGGTGTTCCAGCTGCGCTCTATGATCTCCGAGTAGAACGGGAAGATGTACCAGCCGCGTATGTGCTTCTGCAACAGGAAGAACACACCAATCAGCACGCAGGGCACACCCACCGCTGCAATGCGCTTGAAGGCCGTGGCCTTGTCGGTGTCTTTGCGGAAGAGGGACGCCAGCGCGTCCAGCCCCAGTACAAAACCCATGATCAGGCCGCTCTCCTTGGTGTAGAACAGCATGGTCATGAACAATGCCGCCAACACATACCGCTCCTTCACCCACGCCCACATGCTGATGAAACACAGGAACGCTATCAGCATCTCGAACAGCACATAGGACGACTGCATGAAGAACACCTCCTGCGATGCTACCAGCAGGAACGCCATCACTGCCACCCACACATTGAACATCCTCAAAGCGGCCTCGTAGATGCAGAGGAGGAACAGCACCGATATCAGTAGCGCCATGGAATGCATGGACACATGCCCCGCACCAAACACCTTTGCCCACGACGCACCCAACGCATGGAAGAACAACGGATGCCCCCGCGACAACTCGCCGTCCACTGCATCGGGCATGAGACTGATGCCATGGTTGGCCATAGCCCTGATGGCTGTGGCATAGGGCCAGCTCTCATCCCAGTAATAAGGATACGAGAGGTGCGGCACCTTGAACGCGATGAACACGATCAGGCCCAGCAGCAATACCCATCTGTTCTTCAGAAAATCCGGCATGAGCGATCAGCAGCTATGTGCTGCATTCATTGTGTAAGATAGATAATGTATGGCAATGATGAATGCCGCTACCTACTTCTTGCGGCTGTTGATCTCGTCGCGGATGTGGATGGCACGCACATAGTCTTCCTGCTCCAACACCTTTTGCAGCAGGTCGTTCAGCTCGTCCAGCGACATGCGCTTCATATCGGCATCGGAGGCAGAAGTAGCCTTGCCCGCTACCGGCACATCGGTTGTTTCCGACTCGCCGCCCGCATCATCAGATCCCTCGTTCTCCAGGAACAGTCCTGCAGTTTCCAGTATGTTCTCGTAGGTGTAAATCTTACAGCCGGCACGCACAGCCAGAGCCAGTGCATCGCTGGTACGCGAGTCTATCTCTACGGTGTCTTCGTTGTTGCGGCACACCAGCTTGGCAAAGAACACCCCTTCTTCCAGCTTGTAGATAAGTACCTCCAGCAGATCAATAGCGAATGTGTCCATGAAATTGGCAAAAAGATCGTGGGTGAGGGGGCGGCTGGGTTGCATCCGCTCCAGTGCCACGGCTATGGCCTGCGCCTCAAACGCACCTATTACTATAGGCAGGCGGCGCAATCCGCTCACCTCGCCCAGCACCACGGCATAAGAGTGGGTCTGGGTGATGCTGTGTGACAATGCAACGATCTCTAATTCTACTTTTTTCATCTGTTTATCAGGGCACTAAGCTATGGCTTCTTTGTTTATGGGTGCTGTTACTATGAACGTGTGAAATTACTCAATTTATCGCAAAAAACCGGTCATCAAAATAGCGTTGGCGCTTCCCGCTGACTGGCATCTTCGCCGGCCTCGGGCAGCAGCGACAGCTCTTTCATGTCGTCGCCGGCAAGGTGGCTGCCCACTGTGCGCCAGCCGGTTATGTCCACCGTTTCGTGCAGGGCCACTACTTCCTCGGTCAGTTCGCTCTTTTTCTTGCCCTTGCGCACTATCACCACCGGCTCTTGTTGCAGGGTCACCATTTCCAGGTAGTTGCCCTCGCCGTCCTTGATGAAGGTGTAGCGGCTCTTCAGTGTCTGGCTTTCTATTAGGAAGCGTTTCACATTGAACTGCTTGTTCTTTGCGTCGAAGTAGACGGCAGTCACCACCTTTTCGGGGTGGAACTTGTCTATGAGCACCACATTATCGGCATCGTAGCGGTTGGTGATGTCGAAGCCCGTAACCTCATACGTACCGTCTTTATAGAAGACAATAATGCGGTCGGTCTCGTCGAAACGGCCCAGCAACATACCATGACCGTCCTTGTTCAGCCTGCCCACGCTGTCGTCATACCAGATCTGCGGTGCCGACAGGGTCGATCTTCCCTTTTCCTTCATACGCACACTGCGCACCGGATACTTGGTCACCTGGTTGCCCATAGCACTGCGGCCCTTTATCTCCAACTCTTCAAAATAGTAGTCGAAGGCCTTGGTGCGCGCCTTGCTGCCCGGCGACAGAGAGATGGTGATCACCTCGGCCTCGCCGTTGGGGTTGGCGGTAAAGTACTGCACCTTGCTGCCGGCGTTGCCGCGGGTAAGGTCATATTCCTTATCTCGGGTGATGCCGGTGACATTAAAACGCTTGGCATAGGTGATGCCCGTTTTGCCGTCCATGTACAGCATATTATATGTAGTGCGCTCGTCGTTCTTCTGGAACACGGCTATGTGGATGATGTCCTTACCCACAAACGTCTTGTCGGCCACCTTGGTCACTATCATCTTGCCGTCTTTGCGGAAGGCGATGATGTGGTCTATATCCGAACAATCGAACGCGAATTCGTCTTTCTTCAGGCCGGTACCAATGAAGCCCTCTTTGTAGTTCACATAGAGTTTGGCATTGGCAATGGCCACCGTGGTTGCCTGTATGGTCTCGAACAGGCGGATCTCCGTCTTGCGCTCCCTACCCTTGCCATACTTCTTCAGCAGTTGCTCGTAGTAGCGAATGGCATAGTCGTTGAGGTGTTCTATATTGTTCTTCACCTCCTCTATCTCGTTCTCCAGACCGCGAATGTGTTCATCGGCCTTGAAGGAGTCGTACTTACTGATACGTTTGATGCGTATCTCGGTGAGTTTCACAATGTCGTCCTGCGTTATCTCGCGGCGGAACTTCTTGATGTATGGCTTCAGTCCGTCTGATATGGCCTTGATGACGCCCTCCCAGGTGGTCTGCTCCTCAATGTCGCGGTAGATGCGCTTTTCTATGAATATCTTCTCCAGCGACGAGTAGTGCCAATCTTCATTCAGCTCGCCCAGCTTTATCTCCAGTTCGCGCAGCAGCAACCCCTTGGTGTGGGCCACAGAGTGCTTCAGCAGATCGGACGCGCCCACAAAGTGCGGCTTGTCGTCTATGATGATGCAGGCGTTGGGCGATATGCTGATCTCGCAATCAGTGAAGGCGTAGAGGGCATCTATCGTTTGGTTGGTAGATACGCCGGGCGCCAGCTGCACCGTCAGCTCCACCTCCTTGGCGGTATTGTCGGTAACGCTCTTTATCTTGATCTTGCCCGAGTCGTTGGCCTTCAATATGCTGTCTACCAGCTGAGAAGTGGTGATGCCATAGGGCACATCCTTTATCACCAGCGACTTCTTGTCCACCTCTTCTATGCGGGCGCGCACCCGCACCTTGCCGCCGCGTGCACCGTCGTTGTAGTTGGTCACGTCTATCATGCCGGCCGTCAGGAAGTCGGGGAACAATTCGAACTTACGACCCTTCAGGTGTTTGATGGCGGCATCCAGGATCTCGCAGAAATTGTGCGGCAATATCTTGGTGCTGAGGCCCACGGCTATACCCTCGGTGCCCTGTGCCAGCAGCAGCGGAAACTTCATGGGCAGTGTCACCGGCTCGTTCTTGCGGCCATCGTAGCTCAGCTGCCAGTTGGTGGTCTTGGCATTAAAGGCCACCTCCAGCGCAAACTTGGACAGGCGCGCCTCTATGTAACGGGCTGCCGCCGCACTGTCGCCCGTGCGCACATCGCCCCAGTTTCCCTGTGTTTCTATGAGCAGGTCTTTCTGGCCCAGCCCCACAATGGCATCGCCTATGGAGGCATCACCATGCGGGTGGTACTGCATGCTCTGACCAATAACATTGGCCACCTTGTTGAAGCGGCCATCGTCCATTTCCTTCATGGCATGAAGGATGCGGCGCTGCACCGGTTTCAGTCCGTCTTCTATGGCCGGTACCGCACGTTCCAGTATCACATAGCTGGCGTAGTCTAGAAACCAGTTCTGATACATTTCGCCTATCATAGCCGAGCCCTGCCCGGTAAACATATCCTGTTCTTCCATCTTGTCTGTAGCAGGTGCCCGCCTGCCCGCGCCAATGCGTGGGAAAACAGGCTGCAAGCACCCAAGCACAAAAATATTTAATGCCTGTGAATGGCGTGCAGCTACTTATCCACAATTTGAACAGATGTTATAGGTGCGCAATAACCAACAACCCGACGAGGCGATTTTTCCTTACCCCTTCTTTTGCCCGCCCGACTCTGCTACGTGCGGCGTGCTTACTGCGCAGATTTTTTCTTTTTCTCCTGTTTTAGGATAACTAATTGATTGTCAATGAACATGTTGGAAGTGTTGCTTCCCACTGCTTCTCAAAACTGCGCAAAACCTGCGCACTTCTTCTCACCTGCTGCGCAGTTTTGCTCAGACTGAGAAGTGAAAAATAATCATCATATATGTATTTTCGCCCCATTTTATTCAACTTCAATTCAAGTTACGATCGTGCAGAGAAACAGGCAAAAGAAAGTTTTATGATAGTGCGTTTTCTGTAGTGTGGTAAAAAGTTGTTTTGACGTAAGAACATTTTCACGGCAGGTCGTCTTTGCGAGGAACAAAGCGATGCTTTCGGGCGGGTTGTGACGAAGCAATCTCGCGATTCGCCACTTTGGGTTACCCAATTTTTCTGTGCGCATAGTCTCGAGATTGCTTCGCCGCCGGCACGCGCACTTGCCCGCCGGGCTTCTCGCAATGACGCGTTTTATGATATGGCGTTTTGGGGAGTGTGGTAGAAAGCTGTTGGGGTGGAGGGTGTGAAAACCACGAGCAAGACCTTCGTCAATCCGGAGATTGGCAGCCGCAATGTCGTAGTCGGAGACTACGCCAAGCTGGGGAAATCATGGAAACATCCAATCTCTACCCAACCCTAATCTTTTCCGAAGCAGAAAGAAGCTGTAGAATTGTCGCTGTAAATTCGACAAAACCAATTGGAAACATCGCAGCCGGTGAGAAATGGTTTTCCTAATTCGAAATCAATTCTCATCCCTGCCCCAACAAAGAGTGGTGCTATTTCAAAGTGCAAAATAGGATATGGGGATATTTTGTTGCTTTTTCAATTCGTTTGGGGATTTCATACTCAACTTCATTCAATAGTGTATAGAATACTATTGCGCCAATACTTAAGATCCACACAAAAAAACCGGCACGCAATGCGTGCCGGTTGCATAAAAATGTTGTTGTGGTTGTTTATTCCCACTCTATGGTAGCCGGTGGTTTGGAGCTGATGTCGTAGACCACACGGTTGATACCTTTTACGCGGTTGATGATGTCGTTGGAGATGCGTGCCAGCAGGTCATAGGGCAGGTGTGCCCAGTCGGCGGTCATGCCGTCCACGCTGGTCACGGCGCGCAGTGCCACGGTAAACTCGTAGGTGCGCTCGTCGCCCATCACACCCACGCTCTGCACGGGCAGCAATATGGCGCCTGCCTGCCACACTTCTTTGTACATGCCGCTGTCGCGCAGGTGCTGTATGTAGATAGCGTCGGCCTCCTGCAGCATCTTCACTTTCTCTTCGCTCACGGCACCCAGTATGCGAATGCCCAGGCCCGGACCGGGGAACGGATGGCGGCCAATGAACAGCTCGTCTATACCCAGCTCGCGACCCACACGGCGCACCTCGTCTTTGAAGAGCATGCGCAGCGGCTCTATGAGCGACAGGTGCATCTTCTCGGGCAGGCCACCCACGTTGTGGTGACTCTTGATGGTAGCCGACGGGCCATGCACCGACATAGATTCAATAACATCGGGGTAGATGGTGCCCTGCCCCAGGAAGCTGACATCGGTGAGTTTGAGCGCCTCTTCGTTGAAGACATCTATAAAACCCTTGCCAATGATCTTGCGTTTTTTCTCGGGGTCGGTTACACCGTCCAGCTCGGCATAAAAACGCTGACGGGCATCGATGCCCTTGGTGTTGAGCCCCAGGTGTTTGTAGCCGTCCAGCACCTGGTGAAACTCGTCTTTGCGCAGCAGGCCATTGTCCACAAATATGCAGTAGAGATTATCGCCAATAGCCCGATGAATGAGGGTTGCCGCCACGGTAGAGTCTACCCCACCACTCAGCGCCATGACCACCTTTTTGTCGCCGGCCTGCTGTTTTATGCGTTCTACCGTCTCTTGAATGAAGGCAGCGGGTGTCCAGTCCTGGCGCACACCGCAGATGTCCACTACAAAGTTCTTGAGCAGCTGTCCGCCATCGGTAGAGTGGGTCACCTCTGGGTGGAACTGTATGGCATAGACCGGGTTGGGCGCATAGGCTGCGCTGGCCTTGTAGGCAGCAACGGGTATGGCCTCGGTGCGGGCAATGACGGTGAAGTCGGCCGGCAGATGTTTGATGGTATCGCTATGACTCATCCATACCTGCGAGCCTGTGCTGATGGTAGCAAACAGCGGATCGGGCACCACATCCTGCAGGTGCGCACGGCCATACTCGCGGTGGCTCGACTTGCCTACCTCGCCACCCGACTGCTTTGCCAGCAGCTGCGCGCCATAACAAATGGCCAGCAACGGCAGGTTGGCTGCCATACCCGCTATATCGGGGTTGGGCGCGTTGGGGTCGTTGACAGAGAACGGACTGCCCGAAAGGATGATGCCCTTCAGGTGTTCGTCGTACACAACGGGTTTGGTGCAAGGCTGGATCTCGCAATACACATTGAGCTCGCGCACGCGGCGGGCTATAAGCTGTGTGAACTGGGAACCGAAGTCGAGAATGAGAATCTTATCGTTCATTGTATGCTGTTGTATGTATCGATCCCCGCATGGAGCGGGGATCGGTGAATGTATTGAGCAGTGGCTGAATTAAGCCTGGCCGGGAGGCATACCGAAGTTGAAAGGTACTGCCGGTGTCTCCTGGTCTTTGATGTTGCCGTGCTGGCTCTCGAAACGCTTTACGTTGTCTATGAGGGCGCGCATGAGGCGCTTGGCGTGCTGAGGGGTCATTACGATGCGTGATTTCACTTTTGCCTTAGGCACATTGGGCATCACGTTCACGAAGTCTATCACGAATTCGGCGAAAGAGTGGGTGATGATGGCAAGGTTGGCATATTCGCCGTCGGCCATTTCTTCAGAAAGTTCTATGTTAAGCTGTTGTTCGGGGTTCTGCTGTTCAGACATGATCGTTGATTTAAGTGCTTGTTTGTTTTATCAGGTTACGCCTGCGAAATTAGGCCAATTTCGGGGAAATGAAAGGAGCAAAATGAGGGAATGCCGAAAAGACGAACATGAATATTTGTTACATATACCGCTGCGGCGCGGGTGTAGGCAACAAGCGGCAATTACCTATCTTTACACCGATGTTGAAGCGACTGATACCTGCTCTTGCTCTGCTTGCCGTGGCCTCGTGCCGCCCGGAGGTGTACACACCCAAGCCCACGGGTTACTTCAGGATAGACACACCTGCCACACACCGCTACATCCTGTTCGACCGGCCGGGATTCCCGTATACGTTCGAGATGCCGGCCAACAGTGTTGTGGACCAGGACACCATTTTCAACAAACATCAACAGGACAACCGTTTCTGGATCAATGTATATGTGCCGGGGCTGGAGGGCATCATCAACATCACGTATAAGGAAATAAACAAGGACATGCCGTTCTACAAACTGATGGACGATGCATGGGGACTCTCCTACTTCCACCACGAGAAGGCCGACTACATAGACAGCCGCAGCACCACCAACCCCGACGGCACACAGTGCATCCTCTACACCGTGGGTGGTAACTCGGCATCGCGCTACCAGTTTGCGGCATCAGACTCTACCAAACACTTTTTGCGCGGCAGCCTTTATTTTGACGTAACCCCCAATGCCGACTCTCTGA
>JACCEA010065667.1_pt1 | contig 13771 bp, 6 predicted proteins | sample 7449851 | NCBI WGS metagenome assembly JACCEA01 (sample SAMN15323453, study PRJNA562643) | freshwater metagenome | isolation source: river surface water | place: USA:Blue River Watershed | collected 2017-08-18 | reverse complement strand
GAAATCGGCACCTCGAAAGTCACCGTCCTCGTCGGCGAATACAACGAGCGCGAGTTTTCCATCATCGGCTGCGGCGAGTGCTCCTCCCGCGGCGTCGTGAAGGGCGGCATCGTCGACTTCCGCGCCGCCAGCGACTGCACCCACAGCGCCCTCGACCAGGCCGAGCGCCAGGCCCGCGAGCATATCGACGTCGTTTTCCTCGCCCAGAGCGGCGGGCACCTGGAGGGGTTCTACAACGAGGCCGCCGTCAACGTGGAGTCGGCCGACAACATGATCGAGCCCACCGACCTGCGCCGTGTGTGCGATCTCGCCAAGCGCAAGGAACTGCCCGCCGGCCGCGTGCTCGTCCAGCAGCTCCGCCGGCCCTACCGCATCGACGGCCGCGTCATCGCCGACCCCAAGGACCTGCGCTGCCAGCGCATCGAGGTCGGCTACTGGACCGTCCACGGCCAGGAGCAGCGCGTCGGCGACATGCTCAACGTGATCCGCGGCTTCAACCTCGACATCAACGAGGTCGTGCTCTCCAGCCTCGCCTCCGGCCACATGGTCACCACCGGCGAGGAGCGCCAGCACGGCGTCCTCGTCCTCGACATCGGCGCCGGCACGACCGACTACGTGCTCTACCGCGACGGCGTGCCCCACCTCACCGGCGTCGTCGCCGTCGGCGGCGCCCACCTCACCAACGACCTCGCCATCGGCCTCCGCCTCACCGAAGGCCAGGCCGAGAAGCTCAAGCTCCGTTACGGCCGCGCCAACGTCGTCACCAAGGACCGCAACCAGAAGGTCTGGCTCGACGGCAATTTTGCCATCGGCGACCGCCAGTTCCCGCAGCACGCGATCGAGCAGATCACCGCCGTCCGCGTCCAGGAACTGCTCGAGGTGGTGAAGAAGAAGCTCGGCGTCGCCTTCGCGCCGGAGACCTGCGCCACCGGCGTCGTCCTCACGGGCGGCACGTCCAAACTGCCCGGCATCGTCGACGCGGCCGCCCGCGTGTTCGACGTTCCGGCGCACGCCGGCGAGACGCCGTCCTGGATCAGCGAAAACCTCCGCGACCCCGGCTACCACACCGCCCTCGGGCTGCTCTACTGCGGCATCGCCTCCCAGTCCGAGCAGGCCGCCGTCCGCCGCCGCGGCGGTTTCTTCTCCGGGGTCAAACGCCTCTTCACCCACGCCTGAACGCCGCGCGCCGATGAATCCCAACGAACTTCCCCTCGAGCAGCCGCTGCTCACCGACCGCAGCATCGCCATCAAGGTGATCGGGGTCGGCGGCGCCGGCGCCAACGCCGTCGACCGTCTCAAGATGGAGAACCTCGAGCGTCTCCAGCTCGCCGTCATCAACACCGACCACCAGGCGCTCGCCTCGTCCCCGGTGCAGGACAAGATCCTCATCGGCATGGGCGTCACGCGCGGCCTCGGGGCCGGCGGCGATCCCGAACGCGGCCGCGAGGCCGCCGAGTCCGACCGCGAGAAGATTGCGGCCGTCGTCAAGGACACCGACCTCGTCTTCCTCGTCACCGGCATGGGCGGCGGCACCGGCAGCGGTGCTTCGCCGATCGTGGCCGAGATCGCCGCGGAAGCCGGCGCCCTCGTCATCGCTTTCGTCACGATGCCGTTCAGCTTCGAGGGCGGCCGCCGCCTCAAGCAGGCCGAGGAGGGGCTCCGCGCCCTGCGCGGCGTGTGCGATGCCGTCATCCCCCTCGCCAACGACGTCCTCCTCCAGGAGGCCGCCGACAACGAGACCGTGCTCGACTCCTTCCAGCGCGCCGACGCCTGGATCGGCCGCGGCGTGCGCTCGGTCTGGTCGATGCTTTTCCGCACGGGCCTCATCAACATCGATTTCGCCGGCCTGCGCCGGGCCTTCGCCACCCGCGGCAGCAAGACGCTCTTCAGCCTCGGCGAGGGCCGCGGCGAAAACGCCGTCGCCGAAGTGATCGAGGACCTCAAGTCCTGCCCGCTCCTGCACACGCCCGATTTCTCCCGCAAGGCCGACCGCCTCCTCGTCAACATCGTCGGCGGCGCCGATCTCTCGCTGCCCAAGGTCAGCGAGATCATGCACGCCATCTCCGCGCAGTTCGGGGGCGACTCCGACACCATTTTCGGCGCCGTCATCGACGAGGACCTCGCCGGCCGTATCGAAGTGTGCGTCATCGGCACGAGCGACATGGGCGGACGCGGTGTCGGCGTGCGCCGGCCGCCGGCCGCCGCGGTGCGTTCCCGCGCTCTCGCGCCCGCAGCCGAGAAACCGACCCCCGCCGCGGTGCCGGCCGGCGGCGGCGGCAAGGCCAAGGCCCAGCCCCAACCCGAGCTCGACCTCAAGGAGGTGCACCTGCCCAAGCCGGCCCAGGACGAATTCGGTTTCGGCGAGGTGGAGGAGCGCGGCTACTTCGAAAAAACCGACCGCAATCTCTTCGACGGCCAGGACCTCGACGTGCCCACCTACCTGCGCAAGGGCGTCCGTATCAACCTCGACCGTTGAAGGGGAGGGGGCGGTCCGTCGGCGCTCGTCCGCGGCCGTCCGCGCTGCCGGCGTTCGCCGCGGTCCGGCGCCCACTCCCGCCGCGTGCCGTCCGCCGCGGATTTCAGTCGAAGGCCTGGCGGGAGTTCGTCTTCAGGTAATCCGCGATCTCGTCGGCAAAAGCCTCGGCGAACTCGGCGCGCTTCTTTTCGCCCATGCCCGGGATGCCTTCCATCCGGTCCGGCGTGTCCGGGTAGTGCCGCGCCATCGCCCGGAGGGTCGTGTCGCCGAAGATGATGTAGGCGGGCACCCGGCGTTCGTCCGCGAGTTCCTTGCGCAGCGCCCGCAGCCGGGCGAAGAGGATCTCGTCGCAGGCCACGTCGCCTTCGCGCCGGGTCGCGGCGCGCCGCGCTTTCGGCAGGTCCATCGGCTTGGTCAGGGTGATCGGCGTGCGCGCGCGCAGCACCGCCATGCCTTCCTCGGTCAATTCGAGCGTCGCGAACTCGCCTTCCGCCACGGTCACGTAGCCGAGGCGCATCAGCTCGCGCCCGACGGACGCCCATTGCGAACGGGAGAGTTCGCCGCCGATGCCGTAGGTGGTGAGGCGGTCGTGTCCCCAGCGCCTGATTTTCTCCGTGTCCGCGCCGGTGAGCACCTCGATCAGGTGGTTCAGGCCGACGCTGAAGCGGCTGTTCTGCGCGATGCGGTAGATGCAGCTGAGAAACTTCTGCGCCACCACGGTGCCGTCGTAGGTCTCGCGCGGTTCCAAGCAGTTGTCGCAGGCGCCGCAGTTATCGAGCGGGAACTTCTCGCCGAAATACTCCAGGAGCTCGCTCCGCCGGCAGCCGGCGCTCTCCGCATAGTGCACGATCTGGCGCAGCTGCGCGCGCGCGATCTGCTGCTCCTGGGCGTCCGTGATCTCGTCGAGAAAATGGGTCTGTTTCGCGATGTCTCCCGCGCTGAAGAGCAGCAGGCAGTCGCCCGGCAGCCCGTCGCGGCCGGCCCGGCCGGTCTCCTGGTAGTAGCCTTCGACGTTCTTCGGCAAGTCGTGGTGGATCACCCAGCGGACGTTGGGTTTGTTGATGCCCATGCCGAAGGCGATCGTCGCGCAGATGATGCGGGTGTCGTCGCGGAGAAAGGCCTCCTGGTTGCGCGCGCGCTCCGCGGCGTCCAGGCCCGCATGATACGGCCGCGCGGAGAAGCCGCGGCCGGCGAGCGATTCCGCCGTGCGCTCCGCCGTTGCCCGGCTCGCGCAGTAGATGATGCCGCTCTCGCCCTCGCGCTTGCGCACGAAGTCGATGATCTGCTTCAGCGGCTGGTCCTTCGGCACCACCCGGTAGGTGAGGTTGGGGCGGTTGAAGCTCGCGACGAAGATCTCCGGCTCGCGCAGCTGCAGGTGCCTGATGATGTCGTCGCGCACCCGCGCGGTCGCGGTCGCGGTGAGGGCCATCACGGGCACCCCGGGCAGCGCCGCGCGCAGTTTGGCGAGCTGGCGGTATTCCGGCCGGAAGTCGTGGCCCCACTCGGAGACGCAGTGCGCTTCGTCGATCGCGAGCGCGGTCACGTTCCAGTTTTTCAGGTTCTCCTGCCACCCCTCGAGCATGAGCCGCTCCGGCGCGGCGTAGAGCAGGCGGTATTCCCCGCGGTGCAGCCCGCGCAGGCGCGACCGGGCCTCGTCGGCGTCGAGCGAGGAGTTGAGGAAGGTCGCCGCCACGCCGCTCGCCTGCAGCTGGTCGACCTGGTCCTTCATCAGCGCGATGAGCGGCGAGACGACGACGGTGAGGCCGTCGCGCGCGAGGGCGGGGAGCTGGAAGCAAAGCGACTTGCCGCCGCCCGTCGGGAGCAGGGCGAAGACGTCGCGGCCCGCCAGCGCCGTCTCGCAGATTTCGCGCTGCAGCGGGCGAAACGAGGAGTAGCCGAAGGTGACGCGGAGGAGATGGGCGAGGTCGGACACGGACGCGGGTCGGAAATGGGAAGCGGTAGGAATTGGCCGAGCCCGGACGCGAGCGCACGGAAATTGTGCGGCGTCCGCCCGGCTCCGTGGCAACCGCAGCCCCCGGCGCAACCTTGGCGTTGCCAAAGGGCCGGGCATTCCGATTGATCGGCCCGTGCGCCCCAGCCGGATTTTCCGATTCTGTCTTTTCCTCGGACTGCTGTTCGGTGCCGCTTTGCGCGCGCAGGACCCGAGACCGGTGGTCGGTCCCGGCGCCTCCCGGGAAGAGGTGCTCAACGCCTACGGCTGGCCCACCGGGCAGTCGAAGTCGGGCACGAAGGAGATTCTCACCTATCCCCAGGGCACCGTCACACTCGACCACGACCGCGTCGAGAAAGTCGCGTTCTCGATGAACACCCCCTGGCCCGCCCCCCGTCCGCGGCCCGCCGGTCCCACCGCTTCGACGGCCAAGAAGGCGCCGGGCAGCGAGGGCAGCGTGGATTTCTGGGTGACCACGTTCGACGAGGCGGCGCGCGAGGCGGCGCGTCGCAACGCCCGCGTCCTCGCGCTCTTCAGCGGCACGGATTGGTCGCCGGCGAGCAAGCAGTTCAACGACGAGGTGGCGCTGCATCCGGATTTCATCAACGCCTTCACCGGCGATTTTGTTTTTCTCCGGCTCGAGTTCCTCGCGCGAACCCCGCAGGCCCCGGAGGCGCGCGAGCACGCCAACCAGCTGCGCGACCGCTACAACGTCACCACCTATCCCACCGTGCTGCTGCTCGCGCCTTCCGGCAACATGCTCGCCCAGGTCGATCTCAACAAACCGCAACCCGGAGCCAATTTCCGGGAGAGGGTGATCGCGGCGGTCCGGGAAGCGCGCGAGAGTCTGGCCCGACGCACGCCGGGCGCGGCGGCCACGGCGGATCGTGCGGCCGAGAGCACGGCCGGGGCCCCGGACTCGCGCCAGGAAGCCAAGGCCGTGCTGGCGTCGATTTTCACCGCCAAGCGCCTCGTCGTCTGGTCGATCGTCGCCGGCATCGGGATCGCCGTCGTGCTCTTCTGGATGGTGTGGCGCAATTGGACCGCACCCGCTCGCAGCCGGAAGGACTTCGCGATGGCCGCGCGGATCTCGGATGCCGCCGACGGCCTCCCGTCCGCGGCCCAGTTGCTGACGTGGCCGCGCGAACGGCTGGCCAAACTGGTCGCCGCGCTGGCGGAGTCCGACGGTTATCGCGCCGAACTCATCCTTCCCGGCGGCGACAAGGACGTGCTGTTGCGGCGCGGCGGTGACGAGAAGACCGCGGTGCTGATCTACTGCCTGGCCGGGACGGCGGGCGGTGTGACGGCGCGGCGCATGCGCGAGTTCTACGGCACGCTCACGATCGAGGGGGTCGAGACCGGGTGGTATGTGGCGCCGGCCGGCTTCGGGCCCGAGGCGCGCACGTTTGCGGCCCAACACCGCATCGTCCTGATCGACGCGGAGCGATTGATGGCCCAGTTGCGCGACCTGCCGCCCCTGTTGGTTCCGAAAATTCTCGCCAAGGTCGGCTCGTCCGCCCCGGCGCACCACGAGTGACGGCGGAGGGCGCGGCGTGGGCCGCTAACGGCGCAGCCCCAGCCAAGCCGCCAGGGCGGTGATCGCCGGCGCGACCGGATGGCGTCCGCGGGTCCGGCGCGACTCGATCACCAGACATCCGGAAGCGCGGTCCGCGCGCGGATCGACGTGGCCGACGAGTTCTGTGCCCGCCAGCACGGGCAGGGCGTAGTAGCCGCGCACCCGCTTGGCCGGCGGGGTGTAAACTTCCCACGTGTAATCGAAATCCCACAACGCCTTTGTCACGCGCCGGTCGTAGACCAAGGGGTCGAGCGGAGCGAGGAGCAGGAGAGCGGGTGCCGCGGTGTCCGCCGGCCCGGCGGTTTCCCCGACCTCGGCCCAGACGGCCGTGTCGCTGCGGAGGCAGTGGAGCAGGGGCACGTCCGCATCCGCGATTCTTACCGGCTGCACCAGATCGGCGACGGCGCGCAGTTCGTCGCGCTTGAGCAGCGCCAGCCGGCGCTGCCGGAGCTTCAGCTGCGCCGTCCACCGCGCCGCCGCCTCGGCGGACGCCGGCGGCCGGGCGAGGACCGCTTTCGGCAGCACGCGCTCCGGGAGGTCGTAGCGGCGGCGGTTGTTGACCCGTCGGGCGATCAGCAGCCGGCCGTGGAAAAACAGCTTTTGCAGCGTGGATTTGACCAGTTTGGCCGCACCCCAGACGCGCCGGGCGCGCCGCGGGTCGTCGAAATCCTCGGATCCGAGCGGTCCCCGGGCCGCGATTTCGGCGAGCAGGGTCTTGGCCAGTTCGCGTTCGCGGGGCGTGAGCCGACCCGACCACGGACCGGCGCGGCGGGTGCGGGCGGCCATGGCGCCCTGCAGGTAGGGCCAGGCTTCGGACGGAAACGCCACCAGGACCGAGGTGTCCGGCAGATGGTGCTCGAAGGCGGTGCGGGCCTCCGCTTCCCGGGGCGGGCCGTCGTCCGGGCCGTGCAGGTGCCGCATCAGGTCGCCTTCACGGTAGCCGGCCACCCGGTGGCGCAGGATCAGGTCGTGCATGCGCCCGCAGACGTTGATCGGATCGATCTGCACGTAGCCGTGGTGGTCGAGCACGGCCGCAACGGCGGGCAACGGCCGGTCGAGCTGCACCGCGCGCCGGGCGAAGCGCCGGGCCGCCCGGACCGAAACGACAAGCGGGGAGGGGAGGGCCACGGCCAAAGTTACGGGTGGCGGGCGGAAAAAACAAGCGGGCGGGTGGCAACCCGGGTGGCGCATGCCGTGCTCAGGGTGATCCCGTTACAAACCGGCAACGGCCGCAAACGCCCGGGTCAAGGTCTTGACTGGGAAATTTGCGAACGTCTTGCTCGCGGTCTCCATTGATGCCGACGGCAACGCCGACACCTACACAACCAAGCTACAATACCATGAAACTATCGTCCTTGATGCAGCGGACGCTGGGCAAGCTCCTCGTGCTGAGCCTTGCTCTGGCGGGAAGTTTGTTCGGGCAGGGAGTCACCACGTCCGCGATCAGCGGCTTCGTCACCAACCCGCAGGGGGCGCCGATCGCCGGCGTCACCGTCACGGCGTTGCATGAACCCACCGGCACCGTGGCGACCGCGGTCACCCGCGCCACCGGCGCTTTCGATATCTCCAACCTCCGCGTCGGCGGCCCCTACACCGTCTCCGTCAGCGGCGGCTCGGCCACGATCGCGCCCGCGAAGGACATCTTCACCGAGGTGGGCCGCACCACCGACGTGAACCTCGGCGGCGCCGCCGGCAACATCGTGAAGATGGAAGCCTTCAGCGTCACCGGCGAGCGCGACAGCACCTTCGACGCCGGCCGCATGAGCGCCGGTCTCGGCCTCACCGACAAGGAGATCGAGAATGTCGCCACCATCCGCCGCGACGTCCAGGACCTCGCCCGCCTCGATTCCCGCATCACCCTCACCTCCCTCGACCAGGGCGGCCAGATGAGCGCGCAGGGCCAGAACTTCCGCTTCAACTCCTTCCTCATCGACGGTGTCGAGGCCAACGATCCCTTCGGCCTCAATTCCAACGGCGTCGCCGCCCTCCGCAGCCCCGTGCCGCTCGAGGCCGTCGAGAGCCTCGATATCCAGCTCAATCCGTTCGACGTCCGCCGCTCCAACTTCACCGGCGTCCTCATCAACGCCGTCACCCGCTCCGGCACCAACGACTACCACGGGTCCGTCTTCTACGAATTCTCCAACGACGGCCTGCGCGGCAAGAATCCCCGCACCGGCGCGAAGGAGGCCTTCGACGAGCGCACCTACGGCGTGACGTTCAACGGCCCGATCCTGAAGAACCGCCTGTTCTTCGCGTTCTCCTACGAGGACTTCGAGCGCGAGTCCGCCTCGCCCTCCCGCGGCTTCGAGCCGACCGCCGCCGGCCGCGTCCTCGTCGACCAGGTCATCGCGCGCGCCAAGGCCCTCGGCTACGACCCCGGCTCCCTCAACGCCGTCGGCGGCAACATCGCCACCCAGAAGACCTACCTCGGCAAGATCGACTGGAACATCTCCGACGCCCACCGCCTCGCCCTCAGCTACCGCGAGAACAAGGGCACGACCCCGATCTTCTCCGGCGTCACCAGCACGACGGGCACCTCGCTGTCCAACAACTGGTATGACCAGCCCCGCGACAACAAGGTCTACACCGCCCAGCTCTTCAGCCAGTGGACCCCGGACTTCCGCACCGAGATCTCGTATAGCAACTCCGAATACGCCGCCTCCCCGAAGAACCGCGGCGCGCCGTTCCCCGCCGTCGGCGTCGGCGGCATTCCGGGTGTCCGCACCGATACCGGCGCGAATGTCACCGGCTTCCTCAACTTCGGCACCGAGTTCTCCCGCCAGCTGAACCAGCTCAACACGAAGGAGAAGCTCTACAAGATCAGCGGCGACTACTCCGTCGGCGCCCACACGATCACCGCCGGCGCCGAGCTCACGGAGGTCAACTACGACAACCGCTTCCTCCAGGCCTACTACGGCAGCTACACGTTCAACAACAGCGCGGCTTTCGGCACCACGCCGGCCCGCACCGGCACGGAAAATTTCCTCGCCGGCCTGCCGACCGCCTACACCAACGCCCAGCCCTTCCCCGGCAGCACCATCAACCAGGTCTTCGCCAAGTGGACCTACAAGGGCTACGCGTTCTACCTCCAGGACACCTGGAAGCCCACCCGCCAGCTCACCCTCACCGGCGGCCTGCGCTACGACAATCCAACCACGTCGAACAATCCGCCGTTCAACCAGGGCTTCGCCAACGCCTTCGGTATCCGGAATGACACGACGAACGACGGCAACTACACCATCGCCCCGCGCGCCGGCTTCAACTACCGCGTCGACACGGACCGCCTCACCGAAATCCGCGGCGGCATCGGCCTCTTCAACGGCCGCACCCCCACGGTCTGGCTCGGCAACGCCTACCAGAACGCCGGCACCGCCTACACGATCACCACGAACGTCAACGGCAACAACCAGCCCGCGCTCCAGTTCCAGCCCGACGTGACCCGCCAGCCCGTTCCGGCCGGCACGCCCCCGACGCCCAACATCAATCTCACCGATCCGGGCTTCAAGAACCCGACCCTCTGGAAGGGCAATCTCGCGGTCGACCACCGGCTCCCGGTCGGCGGCCTGGTCGCGACCCTCGAGGTCACCGCGACCAAGACGAACCGCTCGCCCTTCGTCGAGTTCCTGAACTTCGCGCCCGCCACCACCGGCGCCACCACGATGCCCGACGGCCGCATCCGCTACCTCGGCAACATCACCCCGGGCTACAACACCAACGCCTCGCCGAACTTCGCGAACGCCGCCTACAATCAGGCGACGACGACCTTCCCCCAGACCAACACGAACGGTCGCCGCCGCGTCGCGGGCTTCGCCGACGTCTACCGCATCACCAACTCGAACAAGGGTGAATCGAAGGACTTCACGCTCTCGCTCTTCCGCCCGTTCAAGAACAACTGGTCCGGCGGCGTGTCCTGGACCCGCGGCCGTGCCACCGAGGTCAGCCCGATGACGTCCTCGACCGCCGGCTCGCTGTTCACCACCCGCGCCGTCTTCAATCCGAACGAGAATGTCGCCTCCGCCTCGAACACCGAGACCGGCGACAAGATCGTGGCCCGCTACACCAAGCGTTGGCAGTTCGTGAAGGATTTCCCCACCACGCTCTCCCTCGTGTATGAGGGCCGCACGGGCCGCACCTACAGCTGGGTGTTCGAGGGCGACGCCAACGGCGACGGCTTCACCGGCAACGACCTCTTCTACATGCCCGCCGGCCCCAACGATCCCAAGGTCCGCTGGCTGAGCACCGCCGAACGCGACGCTTTCTTCGCCTTCGCCTCCGCCAACGGCCTGAGCCGTTACGAGGGCCGGGTGCTTCCGCGCAACAGCGAGCGCTCGCCCTGGACCCAGACGGTCGACTTCACCCTCCGCCAGGCGATCCCGCTCGGCTGGCGCAACGCCCGCGCCGAGGTCTACTTCCAGATGATCAACCTCGCCAACCTGCTCAACGACGAGTGGGGCCGGATCGAGGAAGTGCCCTTCACCTACCGCCGCACGGTCGCCGGCGCGACCTACGACGCCGTCAACAACCAGTATGTCTACGTCTTCAACGGCCAGACCCTGGACGGTGTGCCGATCGTCGCCGACGAGACCTCGCAGTCCCGCTGGCAGGCGAAGCTGGGCATGACGATCAAGTTCTGACGATCGTCCGTCCTCCGCTCCCCTTGGGCGGCCGCGCATCCCGCGCGGCCGCCTTTTTTTGGTCCCGGCGCCGCCCGCGGCCGGCGACGGAGAAAAATCGGGTTTCCCTGCGCCGGTATTCCGCTTCGCTGGCCGCCCGTGTCCGCGACCGCCACTGTCTCCGCCCCGCTCCCGCCGCCCGCCGAAATCCGGCGTATCCGGTGGTTGGGCACGCTGCTGGTTGCCGCCGTGGCGGCGGCCTGGGCGAACAGTTTCTCCGGCCCGTTCGTCTTCGACGACCTGCCGGCGATCGCGGAGAACACGAGCATCCGCCGGCTGTGGCCGCTTTCGGAGGTGCTGTTCCCCGCCCAGGCCGGCGGCATCACCACCAGCGGCCGGCCGCTGCTCAATCTCACGTTCGCGCTGAACTACCGGGTGAGCGGCCCGGCGGTTTGGAGCTACCACGCCGCCAACCTCGCGATCCACGCCGCCGCGACGCTGCTGCTCTTCGGTTTCGTTCGCCGCACGCTGCGGGTGCCCGTCTTGGCCGGCCGGTTCGGGGAACGCTCGACGGCGATTGCCGCCGTGGTCGCGGCGATCTGGGGCCTGCATCCGCTGCAGACCGAGTCCGTCACCTATGTCGTCCAGCGCGCGGAGTCGCTCGCCGGCATGTTTGTGTTGCTCGTGCTTTACGCCTTCGCGCGCGCCGCGGAGGCGGGGCCGCGGGCCGGCCGGTGGTCGGCCGTCGCGGTCGCGGCCTGCGCGCTCGGCATGGCCACCAAGGAGATCGTCGCCGTCGCGCCGTTGCTGGCGCTGCTCTGGGACCGCGCCTTCGCCGCCGGCGGCTGGCGGGAGGCGTGGCGGCGGCGCGGCGCGGTCCATCTCGGGCTCGCCGCCGCCTGGGTGCTGCTGGCCGGGCTGGTGGCCGCGGCCGGCGGCCGCGGCGGCACCGCCGGGTTCGGGGCGGGGATCACGCCGTGGACGTATGCGCTCACCCAGTGCCGCGCGCTCGCCGCCTACGCCGGCCTCGCGGTCTGGCCGCATCCGCTGGTCTTTGACTACGGCCTCGGGACCGAGCGCCACCTGGGCGCCGTGCTGCCGCAGGCCCTGGCGGTGTGCGCGCTGCTCGGCGCCGCGGCCTGGGCGCTGGTGCGCCGGCCCGCGCTCGGGTTCGTCGGCGCGTGGTGCTTCGGCCTGCTCGCGCCGAGCTCGAGTTTCGTGCCGATCGTCACGCAGACGATGGCCGAGCACCGGCTCTACCTGCCGCTGGCGGCGCCGGTCGCGCTCGCGGTCTGCGGCTGCTCGCTGGTCGGCCGGCGCGGGCTGCTCCTCGGTGGAGCGGCGGCGGCCGTCGCGCTCGCCCTGGCGACGGCGGCGCGCAACCGCGACTACCGCAGCGAGCTTGCCCTGTGGGCGGACACCGCCGCGAAACTCCCGGGCAACGCGCGGGCCCACAACAATCTCGGCCAGGCCCGGTTCCGCGCGGGCGAGATCGATGCCGCCGTCGCGAGCTACCGTCGCGCCCTCGCGCTGCAGCCCGACTATCCGGAAACCCACTACAACCTCGGCGTCGCGCACGCCCGGCAGGACCGGATCGACGAGGCGATCGCCAGCTACGGCCGCGCGCTCGCGGTGCAGCCGGACTATCCCGAGGCGCTGAACAACCTCGGCAACGCGCTCGCCCGCGCCGGCCGGCCCGCGGACGCCCTCGCGCGCTACGCGGAGGCGGTGCGCCGGCGGCCCGGGTTCGCCGAGGCCCACAACAACCTCGGCAACGCGCTCGCGCAGCTCGATCGCGCCGCGGAGGCGGAGCCGCATTTCCGCCGCGCGCTCGCGTTGCGCCCGGACTACGCCGAGGCCCACTACAACTGGGGCAACGCCCTCGCCGCCGGCGGCCGCATGGCGGAGGCGCTCGCGCGCTACGAGGCGGCCGTGAAGTTGAATCCCGGATACGCCGAGGCCCAGGTCAACGCGGGCAACGCCCTGCTCGCGCTCGGCCGGCCGGCGGAGGCCGTCGCGGCCTACACGCGGGCCGCCGCCCTTGCGCCCGATCTGCCCGACGCGCCGTTCAACCTCGCCTCCGCCCTGCTCGAGCTCGGCCGCTGGGGCGACGCCGTCCCCGCGCTCGAGCGGGCCCTCGCGTTGCGGGCCGATTTTCCCGCCGCGCGGCGCGCGCTCGGCTACGCCCTGGCCCGCCTCGGGCGCACCGCCGAAGCGCTCCGGCACTACGAGGCCTACCTGCGGGCCGTGCCGGACGACGCCGACGTCCGGGCGGAAGTGCTCCGGTTGGGGTCCGGGCGCTAGGCCCGGGGCCTTGTCGCCAGTAATTGGAGACAGCGCGGCGCCGGCGTTTCCCGAGGTGAGCCGACCGCGGCCGGAAACGTGTGCCAACCGCCTGAATACAGCCTGCCGCGGTCCCGGCGCCGGCCGGGGGGCGGGGCGGGGCCGGCGGGAGCGGTCCCGGGGTGTCTCCGCGCCGGTTCGGCGCGAATTCCCCGGGGCGCGCGGCAAGCGAAAAAATCGCCGAAAATTAACGCCGATCTCATGATTAACGAATTGACGGAGCCGCCCCGGTTTCCCATCCGTTGTGGTCTTCGCGGGGAGGGACCACATCCTGTAGTGGTCAGTAAGCCGTGAACATCTTGTAACAACTTTACGTCGCCAAAGGCCCGATTCAGCCGAGAAAGCCCTGTCTTCGCCCGCTTTTTCCTGTTTTCCCCTTCGGCCTCACTGCCCGTTTTCCATCCCTTTTCACCCTTCCTGTCGGTTTCTTTTTTCCGCGGTTCCATGCACAAATCCTTCCAGGTCGGCGCCAAGACCTTCGTCCTCGACCAAGCGAAAGCCGAAGCCGCTTTCGCCGCCAAGAAAGTCATCAACGGTCGCGAGACCATGACCTTCAACCTCCTGCCGCTGAAATACCAGTGGGCCTACGATCTTTACCGCAAGATGAAGGCCAACCACTGGGAGCCGGAGGACATCCCGATGGGCAAGGACATCGAGCAATGGCGCGACGAGAAGGCGGTCTCCGACGTCGAGCGCTGGATCATCCGCATGGGCATCGGCTACTTTTCCGCCGCCGAAGGCATCGTCGGTGACAACATCCAGCACGTCGTCCGCGAGCTCGTCACCGCGCCCGAGCTGAAGCTCGTCCTCGG
>JACCEA010559936.1_pt1 | contig 13774 bp, 9 predicted proteins | sample 7449851 | NCBI WGS metagenome assembly JACCEA01 (sample SAMN15323453, study PRJNA562643) | freshwater metagenome | isolation source: river surface water | place: USA:Blue River Watershed | collected 2017-08-18 | reverse complement strand
GTTGGGCATTCCAATATAATCAAACGATTTGCATCTTTGGAAGAGGTAGAACGCGTAACATCGTTTGCTTACGATTTACATTTGGATGCTTCATTGCCCATAGAATTGATGGAGTCTTTTATGAATCTTGCGGAAATGCACTCGCTACAAGGTTTGTTCGCTGATTTGATTCCATCATATATGTTGATCAGATCCACCTTTTTTTCTCTATAATAGGTCATGCAAATGCTCTACCATTTTGGTGGGAAGCGAAAGATTTGTTCCTGTATTTCTTTAGTGATGGTACCTTGGTTCCTATTATCCGGAGATGCCCTCAAGGATTCGTTGAAAAGCTTAGTGGTATTCTTGATCGCATTGTGCGATATCTATGGAAATGTGAAGAAACGGTTCGAAATGATCATTTGATTTTGCTTGAGATACATAACACTTTTAAGGTCGAGCAATTTCGTGCTCGAAGATGTAATATTGAGCGATCTCGCGCTGTTGCACAACGTCTCCTGAGTGTGTATAGAGCATTGATTAAAAGATCAAAGGGTTCCCCATCGAAACCTCCTTCCAAAGGTGGTACGTTAAAACACCATCCTATTGCTCCAAAGAAAACAGGGACACATAAACGGAAAAAGAGCTTTTTTGCACATCTTTGTTGGTGTGGATCATCTTCTCAAAATATTGAAGATGCTGTTGATCCCAAGCATCCTACTGAAGTACACGAAATTCCTCCTGCAAGTCGAACCACCCCAAAATCTCCAAACATTGTGCGGTCTTTCAATGAGAACAGCTGTTTAGGGAAGGAGTCATTGGAATTAATTTTGGAGCTGTCGCCAATGTTTGAAAAATCTGACCGCTCGTTTGCTTGGATGTTAAACGATGAGGTGGTCTTGGATAAGCATATGGATTTCGGATGGAATGATTTTGTGGATTATTCTGCTTTGATACCGTTGACAACTGCGAATATTCAATCGAAACGATCTACCGCTGGTTCCTCGTTTTACCGTCCTCAAGGAGACTATATCCCAACTGCTGACAAATCAATATCATCGCACACCCCTAGTGAAGGGCAGGAGAAACTATTCACAAGCATCTTGGAGGCTGCGGAATATTATTGTTCTAGACATTGGATATTCAAATATTATAAGATTCCTTCATTTTTGTTGAATCATGCTGTCAATGAACGTGATTTGATGCCCATAGACGACCCAGACAGGTCTGACTCTGATGAAGATTCTATATCAAACCCATCTTCGTTCACCAGTGGATCAAAACTATATTCTGTTTCATCCCGACCTACCGGTGATGATAATTCATCTGCTCAGCCTTTTTATTTAGGTGACCCTAACCGCCCCCTAGATCCATTCGCGGATTTTGATTGGATGGATGAATCATTCGCTTGTCACTACGTTCCACATTTACTTGATGAAACTGAAGATCCAAAGCCATCTTACATATTCCTTCCCGAATTGTCAGATTTAGTAATAACATCAATTCTTGAAAAATCCCATCCTAATCTTAATCATGACGATGTCAAGGCTTTGGTAATGGATAGTCAATTTCATCACATTCTTGCTGATAAATCTGAAAAGGTATTGATTCAAAGAGTTTGGAGTCTTTTCACCAAAGCCCGAAACAGCTGTAGCTTGTATCGCGATCAAAAAATGAATCTGATGGGATTGAAGAGACAAGTTCGCTTATCACTTAGTGGCATTGCCATGAACATGTTGCGACTAAGAACGTTTAGCAGACAATTTAAAAGCAGCATTTACTGCTATAGCTTGATGACATCAATGTTGTTGAACAATTCAGATTTCTTTCAAGAATCTAAAAATTCTTCTTTATCGTCGAAAAGTGCCGAAAAGTTTAGAGCGATGAAGCTCCAAGAGCGCCTTCCTCAAACTGTTTATGTTCATTATGTGAGTATTTTTTCGAATGGTTTCTACCTTTTCCTTTAACAGCTCTTTATGTTAGATTGACAAAGTTTTATTTACATATAATCCATATAGTGGAAGCGAGCATATACAAATGCTGGGTGCAAATAGCTGTTTAAAGTTTTCGAATGCTTTGAACGTGGCAATCACAAAATCCGAAGTGAAAGAATCATGGTGCAAAGATGGAGATGACACGACGAGTAATGACACTAGCAATTCATTGTATTCATTGGGATTGCAGAGCAACGAGCATTTTGGTTTTGAAGTTCCTCCTCAGAGTCCCCCACCACTTCCCAACTTCCTCCGCTTAGGGGAAAACTCGGGCATAGCAACTTCTTTGGGTGATCGATTATATTTTTTAAAGCAAGAAACTTCCTTTTCTCTAAAAGAAACGTCCATGATGTTTGCTTTGTGCACCAAAGAAAGTGACCAAGAATGTGCTGGCGGAGCGATGGGACGATTCAATATGGCTACTTTGATGAAAAATGGAGCTTTGTCAGGAACCATCGCTTTTTTGAAAACATTTAGTCCTCAGATTTCAGGTCATTCCACGGAATCTGAAAGTATATATGGAAACATGCCCGTTGACAAGAGCAAAGTTGGAAATGTGTCGTCGAACAATAAAAGCGTTGTAAAATCTCTATATTTTCAAGGTCAAGGGCTTCCTTCTGGTAATGGTAAAGGAAAGGCACAATTTGATGATCGAATATCAAATTTCAATGATAATCTGGCTTTGCGAATAAGAAACCAAGTGGATGGTGAAAATAATGCTCGAATCACTCCAAACCAGACGAAACTTACCAATCATAGCAGCGCTCCTTTATTTCCTGTTCCACTGACTATATTTTGCTCTTATCCAACGAACATCATTCCGTGGGAACTCTTACTTGAAGAATGTAGTGTAGTTAGAGCATTTGGTTTGGCTTCTTTGCTCTCACAAGTTCTTGATCGACGATGCCTTAGAGAAAGTGATGAGGGGGTTAATTCTGCAAAGAAGAATGCCAGCGCTTCGAAACCGTCTAATCGGTCAACTACTATTTCTCCGAAGTCCGTCGCAATCAAAGTTGCGCATTTTCCTGTTCGGGGATATATTGGTCCTGGACTGGTAAGACTTTTCATTCCACTCCATGATTATTTTTTTATAATTCTTACCTAAATTAGAATCAAAAGCCTGTGTTTGTTACTATCGGATACGATGTGAAACATTTAGGTGAGATGAGCGAGCGACAGCTTCGTCAACGGAAAGCTAAAGCTTCACTTCACATTATCGATAACTTGGATCACAACTGTAATCACATTATCCGTGATGAATTGTCGTTGAAACCTGCTCCTCAAGAAAAGAATGGATGGCGTAATGATCAAAACGAGTAAGGGGTGGTATTTGTCTACTTTATCATACTTTATGACTCGCGTTTTAGGATTGTTCAAGTTGTAAGAAATACTGCTTTCCCTTTGCCGTCAAAATCATTTGAAAATGTCGCTGTGTAAGTATGTGTAAAATCATCTTTTTTTAAACTATAACCTTATTTATATATGTGTAGATTGGAGAATGCGTCCATTTTACAATTGCAAATTTCATCCAACGCGAAGAGCACCGATGTCTCCAGCTTTTGGTCACAGGTTGATTCACAAATTGACTCTTCGAAGAGGAATCTTGCGAGTGACCAGTTAATTCCTTCTTCTGACGATTTCTTTCCGATTATTTTATTCACCTATTGTGATTTGATGGAATTGTCCGACTCTGTAATCGCCGTAACTTGTATGCTTCGACGGAATTCTATTTTTATTTTTGTCCCTTATTTCATTCAAGGTATTAGTTCGCCAAAATTTCTTTAATGAAATTATTGATGACTGCTTTATTCAGATAAGCTCCTTACGGAGTTGAAGATAGGAATGGATAGATGGTGCCGAACTGAACGAAGCGATGTACTTTATGACTCTCCTAAAAATTTGTTACTCATGAACAGTGGTAACAGCAGTTCGGGTTCTGCATTTGGAAGTGGTAGTAGCGACCAATTTATATCCCTCACTCACGCCTCTAATAGCAGCACATATTTACCTCGTGGGCCTTCGAATTTAAACATCAATAATTCCCAAGAAGGTTCCTCTGCTAACAGAAAGAATATCACGAAAGGTATACATGTCCCCAATGCATCTTCGACTTCCTCGCACGACATGAATGAGATGCTAATAACAAAAAGCATAGATTCTGACGTTTTCCCAATGCTTCAAAACAATATGGCTGCTGACCAGGATCAATCCAATTTCATTTCAAGGACGTGTGCCAAAAAGGATAATTCTCAAAGCAAATTGGGGGTTTCATCCGATCCACTTCAATCAAGGACAGGAAAGCCCCCTTTAGCTGCTGATATCGCTGCTGGTAATAATGAAAAAGGATTAAAAACGAAGGACCGAACTTGGGCGTACCATATCGTGATGGACGTTGTGCACAAACTTCAAAGGGATCACGCGCTGCCCATACCAGTTATAATGTAAATATTGTCATATTTTGTGGAATAGTTCTGTTTGCATACTATATATATACCATGGTGGTTGCTCTGCAGTGCAATCTATTATAGCCTCTTATGTATTTGGTATTTGTACTTCAAAGTCATGTATTATTACAGTTCAATCGTTTCCTGTCTGAGTATTTGTGTAAACATTAAACATACTATAATTACAGTTTGAGATCCAATAGTATATTTGCCTCTATTCCTCTGACAGCCATTTGGCAACTTGCTTGGCATAGTATGATAGTATTATATCTGTTCCAGCTCGCTTGAAGGATAGCATAGTTTCTAACACCGCTTTCTTTTCATCCAACCATCCCTAAAATAGTGTCCGGTTAGTACTACTTAGCACGAAAAACATTTGCTCAACATGCTTACTTGACGGCAAGCTGCTTTAAGCATTGAATATTCTCCAGAAACATGATAAGCAGCAATTGGTAAGTTAGATGACATTCGCAAACGATGAATAACGTCAAGATAAGGTAACCCTATGGATATCTCGTACGCTCAACCATACAAATAACGATAACTATGTACTTATATATCTTACCTGGTTTTACCATAAGCATATCAGCCCCTTCTGTTTCATCTAGCATCGCTTCAATCAATGATTCTCGCCCATTTGCCGGGTCCTTTGAAAGAAGATTTACAAGAACAGCAAACCCGACAAAATTAGTCTGAAAACCTGCTGATATGTTTTTTTGTCACCAAAACCGGGATGGGAATCCAAAGCATCTCGGAATGGACCATAAAAAGCAGAAGCATACTTAGCTGTATACGCTAATATAGACACATCCGTAAATCCTTCCGAGTCTAATGCATCTCGTATTGCTCCAATTCTTCCATCCATCATATCTGCAAATCATATCGTTATACCATCTCCACTTGATAGTTTGAAAACGGTTACCAGATGGGGCAACAATGTCGACACCAGAACGTGCCTGCATTATAGCTTGTTTTTGAAGCTGCATTATTGTCACATCATTGAGAATTTTTCCATCCTGAACAACTCCATCATGCCCCTATAAACAATTCATTTAATAATGCAGTCAAACCCAATGAATCAGATAACCTGGCTTGAATAGGGGTCAAGTGCTACATCGGTCACAACGACTGCATTCGGACACGCATCTTTTATTGCCGAAATCGCCCGAGGGACAAGCCCAGATGGATTGAAAGACTCTTCAGCGAAATTGCTTTTCAGATGGTCAGGGATCTTTGGGAACAATACAAATGCTTTAATGCCATAACTACAGTCCATTAGAAAAAGAGAGGTTTAATACATACAAGTTCGCCATGAAACAGTAGTGAATGGTCAACCTCATGGCCTCTTTAACTTCCTGTAGCATCCCAGATAGACTAAACCGGTAGCAGTCGGGCATTGAAGAAATTTCTTCGTTGTGATTGGCCTCATGGATGAAGAGTGGATAGATGAAATCGCTGAAGGAGTACAGTAAAAGAATGACTCCAGATATTAATTGCAATTGTGTTACTTTGATGTTATTATGTTCTCCCTGACGAGGGATCGAATACCATTCGATTTTCTATTTCTTCTGGGTCTGATACGCTGTTCAAAGAGCGGCTCAGCTTTTCGATTCCTATTGTAGTTGAAAATAAGTATTTTAATACGAAGACGACTAACTACTTACTTCGACATAACTGGACCGCTTTTAGAAAAAGGGTCAAACTCGCCAGTCATGGAATGAAACAGTTTATGATCCACAAATCTACTGTGAACCTGATAATATAACCATAATTATGAATCGTACATTGTAACAAATGATGGTGCTCACCTCGAGTGGTGTGAGAGTTTTTGGAATACGATAGGCTCCCACTTGAGTGAACAAAAAGAAAATGATCAGAATGATTTTCATCATGCATGGACTCAACAAAAGTCAATGGTCAATTAGGTTAGGTCAATCGGTATTACAAAGAATACAATACCAACTATAGATAAGCTTAATTTCTATAATAAGCCTATAAGCTGTATTTTTGAGCACCCATCCTATTTGATATTGCTAAATAATAAAATATTGCAGCAAGAAGCTCAAAGCCAAGGCAAAAATGCTCTCCCCGCTGCTCTGCTGCTGCCTGCTGTGGTCGCCATATAGCCTCCCACCCGCTGCTGCGCAACATCCGGCGCAGCAGCAGCAGCAGCACGCCAGCAGGAGCAGCAGGCAGAAGAGAATAAGCAAACCAAAAGCGCCAGCAGCAGCGCAGCAGCACAGCAGGGCAGCAGGCAGCAAACCTAGCTAGATTTGGACCAAGGTCTCCTCTCTTATCATTTGATTGCATATTATAAATGCAACAGTATAGGCTGACATTGAAATGAGAATGATGAAATACTTCTTCTTCGTCTGAGAGCGCCATGCGGATTTCGCATGGTCGCAGCATTGGATATAATTGACTTTGGCACAAATAATTTCCAAGGGAAGTAGAACAAACCATAATGTCTTCACCAACGTATGAGTCTTACGTCCCAAAATATGTTGTAGAAAAGATTTCATCAAATCTGTAAGTGAATGTGCATTTTCTATTTTGAAAGTTCTTGACTGGATAATTTACCAGTATTCAATCCACTCCACTTGTGCTTGAAGGGAGCACAACCGTTTTCGCTACTCTTTTATTTGCTGACATATCAGGATTTACGAGGTTAGCCTCTCGATTGAGTGCTGAAGATCTGAAATATTATATTAAGTAAGGTTCAATTATTTTTGTGTCAAAAATACTTATTTACAGTATGCAGTGATTTCTTCTCAATCATGCTGGAGGTAATTGAGAGCTTTGCGGGGGATGTTTTGAAATTTTGCGGTGATGCCATGATCATAATGTGGCATACTACTGATAAGCAAGCGGAAAGTCGAGATATTTGTGTGCTCAAAGCTGCGCTCTGTGGACTGCAGTTGATAGAGTCATGCGGGAAGTATCAAAAACCTTGGCCTGAAAATGGTAGTGTTGCTGAATTTGGAAACTCTCTACTATATACTCAGGCAAGTGGTATAAGCTCTTCAGCAACCCATACCAATACGGAGTGTCATCATTGTGATGCAATAAATCTCTCTCTACATTGTGGTCTAGCAGCTGGGCCGGCACATTGCATGATACTAGGAAATGACAGGCATCGTGAATTCATTGTATCTGGTCCACTGGTGGAAGTAATGGGCAAGGCGGAAGAATTAGCAGATATTAATGAAATATGCGTATGCTCGGAGTGCAAAGCTGTTTTAGAGGAGTATTTTTATTTGGATGAAGTTGTTGACGCAATTAGTCCCGGTAGATTCTCAAGATTACGATGCAAATTGAAGAGCGACGAGCATAAGGGATCGCAAATTTTACTCTCTAATGGGGGAATATTTGATGGTTCTTTCAAAGTTCATATTCAATCTACTGCAGCTTCTGTTGAATCCTTAAATCGCGGTCACTTTTTATTTCCTCGTTTTCCTGTATCTGTTGTCAACACCAATAAGCCTATAGGCTCAATTATGTACGAAACTGATGAGATGTGTGTTCACGGAGTTGTTCACATTTTCAGCACCTCAACTAATTTCATTACTCAGAAAGCAGTTGAGCGTAATATTGATTTACCTTTTGATTACCGTAGACTGATTGAAACGGATAGAATCTTGCAGTATGAATCGTTATTGAAATCATTCATTCACCAAACTGCCATAAGTGCTCTTGAATCACATACGTATGCCTTGTTATCGGAGATGCGACAGATTGTCACAGTATTTGTAAGCATTCATGGTTTGGAAGATGCGCTGAATAATGGAATTTACTCCCAGGTTCAGGGAATGTTTTTGTGCTTGACCGATGCAATCGACCTACACAATGGCAGTTTACGGCAGTTTGTTGTGGATGATAAGGGTTGCATTGCTATTATTTGTTTTGGTTTGTTTGGGTGTAATACTACAAACAATGCTCTTAATGCCTTGCATTTTGCAATCAATTTCCAGCAACGTTGTAGTCAAAAGAATATGACATGTTATACAGGTATTGCATCCGGGAGAGTTTATTGCGGAAATGTTGGAAATCCGATGCGCTGTGAGTTTGCTGTTCTTGGATCATCCGTTAACCTTGCTGCCCGTTTAATGTCTGCTTGTGCATCCAATTGTCATTGCATGTTGGTCACTGAGGAAATACGGCATTCTACCAGTGATTGTCATGAGTTCATTCAAGTAAGCAGCATTGCTGCCAAAGGCTATGAGCAACTCGTGTCTGTGTTCTCTCCAATAGTAACAAAACACAATTTCGGCCGTCCCATTGGTGGCGTTGCTATGAACAAAACTTTCCAAGAAACTATCAACGGTCCAGTCAATAAATTTTTGAGAACTCTACAAGAGTTAAATGAGTCATACGTTGCTCAACTCAGTCCGGAAAGTGTGGATGACGTTGCATTTAGAACGATTGGTTTGGAAAGTACAGACTTGTCCCAAGGAAAATTTTTCCCATTCGAAGTTGAAAAACAGATCTTATCGCTTAAACAACAACTGGGGACATCAACGAAAAATGATAATGCTGTTGTTGTGTTTGGGGAAAGGGGAAGTGGGAAAACATGTTTACTCCAGCGGTTGTGTTTTGATCTGTTAGATCAGGGGTGGGATAACACCAAAATCATTTTTGTTAACGTTAGCAATTTTGCAAACCAGAAAGACCAGCCATATTTCCTTGTTCGTGAACTATTTCAAAGGTTGATCATGGATGAGCAGCAGCAGAGGAGTGATATCGTGATCTCCCGTTTTGAAGCTGCCAGTTTAAAGGTTGAAAGCGCTTCCAACTCAACCTCAGAAGTTTTGATTGATTTGGAAGAAGAAGATGTTATTTCCCAACAAGGATTGAAATGTAACAGCGATTCATGTATAATACACAACACTCGAAATTTAAGTGATCGCCTGACTCGAAGAAGAACTATCCAACCAAGTGGATCTACTGCTAATTCCTTCCGAAGAAATGTAATAACTGATTTGATCCCTCCCGTGTTTCTAAGATTTAAAGACCTGCGCATTTTCACTATAATTCAATCTCTGTTTGAATCGCACTCTGAATCATTTTACCGATTTTACGACGATATGTATAATGAATCTAAAAACAACGTTCATGAAACCTTAGATCACATGCCAGGCGACTTGAGTTATGCATCACTTAATGAACTACTGTGGGAGATATTTCAATGCAGAAGCCTTATAGACTTTATTAAATCGTTTTTAAATGAATCATTGGAATGGAAAACCAAATATTGTGACATTGTGGAGAGAATTTTTATCTGTATTATTGTTGTCCTATTGGGTATATATCCGCTGTCGAACGATCCTACCCGAAGAGTGATACCCCGTATTATATTTTTGATCGATGATTTTGATTCCGCAGATTCAAACTCAAGGAGAGTCTTCACAGAAGTAATAAAGTTACAAAAGATTTCCCCTCGATTCTCCGCACTTCGCAGTTTCATCGTTATGAGTTGTACTGTCGACGCTTCTTTTGATAGTTTAACGATGGATGAAGTACCATTGGATATACAGAAGATATCTAATTCTGGTTCTATTGATAGTATTACTGGAGTGGATAGGAAGCATAGTTTTGGAAGTGAAAGAATCAATGTGCATGGCAATTCAAAATTCATATTTCACCAAAAAAACCTCGTATCGTACGTGAAAATGAGTAACCTTTCTTCCAATTCGATTAAAGGCCTTTTGCATAATTCCCTGGGCGATCGGAGGGTAGATTGGCTTCTGAGGAAAGAGGCTGGTTTGCTGAAACATGACAGTACAGTAACTTTTGGCAGGCGTCATGCCTTTGTACTTAATCAACTCGATGAACACGAAATAGAGATAACCAGCTTTCAAGAAAAGAAGATATTGCTCAAAACAAGCAAACATCTTGTTTCCGAACTTCACCGTGTAACACGATATGGTTCTCCTTCATTAGTTTATGAACTGTTGCCAGCGTTACGACATGCAATTGACCATGGCACTTTCACGTCAATATCCGATCTATGCCTTACAAAGCATCACAGAGAAAAATTGTTGCATTGGATCGATGGGTTGAATGGTTCAGAATTGGCAATTTTGAAAGCAGCTTCCGTTGTTGAATGCCAGTTTGACGTTGAAATTATTCGCAGAGGACTTATGTCTCTAAATATGGAATATTGTTGCTCTGATTTAATTCTTAGTGCTGCATTGTTGAGGTTACGCAGAATCGGTATTTTTCGCCAGTGTTGTGATGAGGTACGTGTAACTGATTGTAGCTTCTTGTGCAATTCATCCACATTAGATGCAAGCATAAATAATATGGACGGTACTTTATTGTCATATGAATTTTGTGATCATTCTATTCGGTTGGCAATATACAACCTAATGCTCGAATCACAAAAGACTGCCGTCCATAATGCTGTTGCATTAATCTTGGAAGAGCGAGTCTCTTCTCGTAGTGATCGATTTTATTCCTGGTATCCAATTTTTCAACACTACATGAAATCAAACACCTCCGATAAAATGATGGAGTATTCTTTAAAATTACTTCAATACCACATTCGCGCCCATCGACACCGCGATGTTGTCCAAGTATGTAACAAATTGTTGAACCTTGTGGGTTCATCGAGAGAAAAAGTATTAATTAAGCAAGCGTCCATTGGAGTTGATAAGTTGTTGCAAACACTCCCAAATTATGAGTTTAAAAGACGATCCGAATATCCGACGATGATAAAATCGCTTGGCAGTATACTTTCCAATGCTTCATGGGATACTCAATCTAAATTCGATTCTTTTTTCAGTTGGACCATAAGAACTCCAGCGAGTTACATATTTTCTCGACAGCTGGAAATAACTAATAAAACTGCGACGAGACGCCAAACGATGAGCCTTCGCTGGTCATCGTTGGGTTGGTCGAATAGAGTTGCTGCTGATAATGGTAGAGATGCTGAAGATTTATTAAAGGAAGTAGAATATCACAGTTCTTTAGTAAATGTATTTTGCAAATCTTTGGTGGCGTATCAACTTTTTTCTCGTCCCATTTTAGGTAGAACACGTACAACTACGTCATTAATTCCAATTCGTTGCAATTTTAGATCAGGTAGGTGAGTCGCACTGGAAATATATTAGGTTATTATTTGTATGTTTTGATTAGAAATTTTGGATATCTCGCTGTTAGCTTCCATAGTTGAGCAATTATCTAATGCATATCTCTGGTAAGTTTGATACCGGGGCCATTCTTTTCCATGGATGATGTTCCTGTGTCGCAGCTTGGGTCATGCTTCAAAAAGTGAGGACTGTTCAGCTTTAGCATTGTGCCTATTACAACATGCTGACAACAAAATCAAAGAGGATATGATGTTGAAAAGTCTTTCAGTTCCTCGAGTCCAGCTAGGTGATAAATGCTCTTTTGTTGACCATTGTCACCGAAAGGTAGGTAGTTTTAAAACTCTTCAATTATCACGTGGTTGACTCCCTTAATTCAGATTGATTTGAATTGCAAGATGCGCCTTGCTATATTAGGAATGTTTCATGGGGATATTGTTTCGTCAGTGATGCTCATGGACTACGTGAACGACGATTCCCCAATGAAATCATCGTTATTGTCTTGGTGTTCTAGATTATGTTGTGGCGTAGATAATATGGTGCCCTGTAACTATCAAAAAAATCTTGAGTCTGCATCCGTTAGCACACTTGATGTTGAGAGTGATGGTTTAGAGAAAGGGTCTTTGGAAGATGAGTTACAACAAGAAGAAACAAATTCCTTATTTGTTCACCTTTTCAATGGTTTGCATGCATTCTCTGATCTACTCTTTAACACGGCTATTTTAAATTTGGTGGAGAGTGTAAAATTTTGTGAAAGCTTGGGCAATATCTCGTTAAAAATTGGTGCTTCAGTTTTTTTAACTTGGTGCCATATTTTGTGTGGAAATTTTGATGCAGCGGAACATATAATTCAAGACTTACAATCACTTCTGATAGTCACAGATCAATCTGCTAATTTCAAAGCCATTGACGATGTAATGTTGTCGAAAGGATGCTCATCAGAAATAATTAATTTGAGTCATCTGTTATCAATGTTCAAGACTGCTTTTTTTGCTCCCCATGTACTAGGACGTTGCAATTTTTCTAATGACGTCAAATGCTCAAGCTCCTTGCATGATTCTTCAATAAACTTGCTGAATGGTTGTATTGGACATCATGGATGGACCACTCAGTGTTATGATATCTTCCGCATCATTATGCAACCTTCCTCCGACTTGGAAGAAGCTCTTATAACTTCCAAGTCAACCTTTCCATTGATTGCATATTATTGTGGAGGTTATCCTTTGGAATGTGAAGCTAATTCTCAATTTAAAAGGCCTCTTTTGGCTTTTTATTTTCGATATTTTGGAAGACCACTCCCCTTGTTCTGTGAGAGTCTTCAAACAATTAATAATTGTTCTTCACGTGGAAGCTTCTCACCATCTGCACCACATTTTCATATCATTGGGTTTATGGCATTGTTTGCATGCTGTCGCCTATTGAATCAACAAATTTACATGATGAATAATACAAAGGAACGCACAGATTGCAGCAGAGATAGGAGAAATTCCCGTCTTGATGATCTGCATGCAATGAATTTTGAAAGTATGGTTACGATCATGTTTGGATTATCGTCATTGGATCGAGCAGTTCATTCATTTCCTATTCTAAGAGAACTTTCATGGGTACTCCATGTACAATTGCAGCTTCTCCTTCATAGTGTCGATGATGAGTATGCCAGGACGTTTTTGACCGATTGCATGGCGAGTAGGATTGTGAAATTTCCTGAAAACATACAAAGGAAAGTACAGGAAAGTCGATCGATGTGGACAGGAATGCTATGTGGTACAAATCCTTGCAAAAGCTCGCGGATCAACCGCTCCAAAGCATTATTATCAATAGACTTCTTACGACATCTTGGTGATTTCCTGGATACAAATGCAAATAAGTATCATCGTTGTGAAGATCGAAAGAATAGCACGGAAAATGGCATACTATCGACTAACTCTATTTGGTTTGGGAAGTGGATGATAGATTGGCAATATGAAGAATTGAGACAGTTACTTCATAGTACCGACAGTAGTTCTTAACACAAATTTGTAACAATTCACTACAAATTTAACAATCGTTGTCCAATATCATGTATAATAACATTACGAGACTGAATATTCCATGAATACTTTTATTCTTTTCGCTACTTATTTCCAAAGACCTAAAAAACCGCCTTTCTTCTTTTTTTCTTCAGTATTGCCCAAAAAAGATGCAGGAACAGGTTCTTTCTTCCCATCATCATTCAACACTTCCGCTGAAGGTGCAGTCATTTTTTCTTCATCAATCTTCCTTTGCAATT